>JGI20214J51088_10000495_pt1 | contig 27510 bp, 27 predicted proteins | sample WetSurMetagenome_FD_51088 | JGI IMG/M metagenome (IMG submission 51088) | reverse complement strand
TAAATGTTGTCGTGGACAATGCCGGAACTGACGGAGCTCCCGTCATCTTCGAGGAGACGCCGAGCTACCAGAACCTGCTGGGGAAATCGGAGAGGGATGTCCAGTTCGGCGTTGTGACAACCGATTTCATGATGATCCGGCCCGGTTCCGTGCACAAGGCAAACGGGGGGTATCTTGTAATTCCGGTCCTGGACCTGTTCCGGTATCCCTTTGCCTGGGAAGGGCTCAAGGCCGCCCTGAAAACAGAGAAAGTGAGGGTCGAAGAACCCGGAGAACAGGCCGGCTTTATCATGACCCGTGGGCTTAAACCCCAGCCCATTCCCCTGAGTGTAAAAGTAATCCTTATCGGGACACCGGATATCAGCCAGATCCTGAACCAGAAAGACCTGGACTACCCCGAGCTCTTCAAGGTCCGTGCCGATTTCGATACTGTCATGGACCGGAACGAGAACAATGCCAGGAATTATGCAGGTTTCATCTGTACCCTGTGCAAACGGTTTAACCTCCACCACCTGGAGAATACGGCTGTCGCAAAAATTGTGGAATACGGGTCACGCCTTGCTGACGACCAGAAAAAGTTGTCAACGAGGTTTTCAAGCATAACGGATCTGATCAGGGAAGCCAATTTCTATGCAACCCAGGAGAAATCCCCCCTCATTACCGTGCATCACATCGAAAAAGCTATTGAAGAGAAGGTTTACCGTTCGAACCTTATCCAGCAGAAGATCCAGGAGTTTATCGAGCGCGGTATCTACCTCATTGAAACCGATGGGACCCGCGTCGGACAACTCAACGGGCTTTCGGTCATGGAACTCGGTGACATTGCATTCGGCAGGCCGTCCCGGGTGAGTGCCAGTGTTGCCGTCGGTCAGGACGGGATCATCGATATCGAACGTCAGGCAGACCTCGGGGGACCGACCCACACCAAGGGCGTCCTGATCCTGGGAGGGTACCTTGCGAACCGCTATGCGGCTGATAAACCCCTTTCGCTCTCGGCAAAACTCGTCTTCGAACAGAGTTATGGCGGCGTGGACGGCGACAGTGCCTCGAGTACCGAGCTTTATGCGATCCTTTCTGCCCTCTCAGGATTGCCCCTGAAACAGTCAATCGCTGTTACAGGATCAGTAAACCAGCGGGGTGAAGTCCAGGCCATTGGCGGGGTGAACGAAAAACTGGAAGGATTTTATGAGACCTGCAAGGCAAAAGGCCTGAATGGTGAGCAGGGTGCCATGATACCTGCGAGTAATATCCAGAACCTTATGCTGAAAGAGGAGATCGTCGGTGCTGCAGAAGAGGGGAAATTTTCCATCTACCCTGCCCGGACAATCGATGAGGGAATAGAATTCCTGACAGGTGTGCCTGCAGGGGATCGACAGCCCGATGGCTCTTTCCCGCCGGGAACCGTCAATTTTCTCGTTGATAAAAGGTTACGCGAAATGGCCGAGATGGCACGGGATTTCCAGCTGCGGTAGCCCTTTTTTTACCGCGTGTCACGAGGAAGACCGCATTCCATCCATATCCTGCCGTACCTGCTTTTTCTCGCAATAGTCCTGAATACCTTTTGCGATTGTTACGACAATGGCAGCCGCGAGAATGATAATGAAGAGATCAGTAAACTGCCGAGATAAAACCGATGATCAGCAACCCGCCGCCCCATAGTGCTGAGCTCACCAGGTTAAACCCTGTATAGCGCCGGTACTCCATGCCGTTCATCCCGGCAATGAAGGAAGGGAGATTGAATACCGGCATGAACCGGCTGAGGACCAGGGCAACCGGTCCATACCTGTCCACGAGGGCCAGGGCTTTTACCACATTTCCATCGTGCAGAACGACGGGACAGACACCCCGGCTGACTGCCAGTCCGAATACCCTTGGCGCTCCAGTAGTTTATTTCGTACCCGGCAAACCCTCCGAGGGCCGCCGTACAAAACATCCCATACATCGAGAGACCATTGCTCATCGCCCCGGCACCCTGCAGGACAAGGAATGTATTATCGGGGATAGGTCCGCCGGCAATGATAGAGGCAAGCGTGATAATGAAAAAGATCATGACATAGACCCATACGCCCTACTGAAGGATCCAGTCGGTAATGGATACGCTCGTAAGCGGCAGGAGGACTGCGCTGAAAAGAATCACGATATGATAATGAAAATCACTGCACAATCCAGAAGAACCTTTTCATGATGATAATGTAGGAGAGCATGGTCCTCCTGGTGAGAACAAACGGGCATACGGAGGGGGCGGATCCGGAGGCTCCTGTAGCGTTACCAGAATTTTTCAGAGGATTTCAGCTGATGGGTCCGGTCATTGTTTCCGTGACATCCGGGTGGTAACCCTTCTTCCGGGATTCTCCCGGATCTGAAAACCGCTTGTGCCGGTGACAAAGTAGCCTTGCAGATGTCATGGTTCATAGGCGAGCGGGTCTGGTGCCCCTGCCTCGCGGAAAGCTGCGAGCCGTTCGTCGCAGGAACCGCATTTTCCACAGGAGATCTTACCCCCCTTGTAACAGGTCCATGTCTTTGAGTAATCAACGCCGAGGGTCAGTCCTCTTTTCACAATATCGGTTTTTGTCCAGTAAAGGTAGGGGACCCTGAGAACGATATCGTTCCAGTCACAGAGGTGGAACGCGGTGGCCATTGCACTGACAAATGCAGGCCGGCAGTCCGGATAGATGGTATGGTCCCCGGCGTGGGCTGCATAGAAGAGGTCACGGGCACCAATCCCGATCGCGTAGGAGGCAGCAAGACTGAGGAAGACCATGTTCCGGTTCGGGACCACCGTCTGTTTCATGGATTCTTCGGCATAATTTCCTTCGGGAACATCCCAGTCGTCCCGGGTCAGACAGGAAGGTGCGAGTTCGTTCAGTACAGCCAGGCTGATAATTTTGTGCGGAACCTGCAAAGCACGACAGCTTTTCTTTGCGCACGCGATCTCGTTGTTGTGTCTCTGGTTGTAGTTGAAGGTGATTGCATGGACTTCGCAGCCATCATGGATCAGATCATAGAGAAGGGTCGTGCTGTCCATGCCACCGGAGAGAATAAGGACTGCTTTCAATTGCACCGCCATTCCTTGCTGATGAGATCTACCTTGGACGTAATCAGTGTTTATTGTTCCGGAGCAGAGCCAAACCAGTCCCGGCAAGCCCACAAGAATTATCCTCAGGCACTGCCTCCGTTGAAATGGGGACTTCCCTTATTATTTAATCAGATCAACCGCCGGTGCACCTAGCCGTATTTTCCGCAGGGTTGGAGGATTTTTTTGCTTTGGAGAGATCGCTTCAGAGGGTTTTGACGCTCCCGGGGGCTCTTCCGGGCGCTCTCCCCGCGTCGCGATGGTGACGTTTTGCCGTTCACCAGCCTCTTTCAATCATAGTGTGCCCCGCCCTACGTTGGGGGACTGGTGGCACAAGAGGGGGTTCTGCCAGAATAACTAATTCCCATGAACATCATTTTTGGGTATTGTGCTCGTTCAAACCCTAAAATCCAGGAAGGATTTACGGCGTGAATAGTGATAAAAAGAGCATACCTGAAATGTAAGGTGAACGTAGTTCATCTGCGTTAAACCAGAAAACACTAAACGCTCCAGGGGCTCCGCTCCGCCGCTATGGCGCCCCGTTTGCGCGAGTACGGTATTCCCTGGAACGGGATTTATGGAATGCGAGAGAAATCGCATGCGCCCCCGCCCCCCTTGGGGGCAGGGCTGGCGCAGGGGGGAATGGTCGATGATCAGAACGAAAGGTCCAGGGGCTGGATTGATAAGGTACCCTCATTTTTTTGTTATTATGGGGGCAGATACCCCCGTACCCCGTTTAGCGATGGATGCCGCTGCCCCGAAGGGCGCCCCGCGGCGGCTTTAATGAGCCGTTTTTGAGAAAAACCGTATGACCTTCCATGCCGTTCCGAGGCCCTGATGCGGGGGATCTTCTTCTTCATTTTTTAGATTTTCAGTGTTCGGGTGCGAACTCGTTGTCCATGCACGTTTCACCGGAGGATTTTCCCGTACGGGGGCTCCGATAACCTTATTCGTTATAACAAAACGGTGCGGGCATCGGATACTGTTCCAGAGAGGAATGTTACTCCGTAAGGATACTGTCCCCCGGAAACGATATGACTCGTAGTCATCGGCGGCTTGATTTTCAGGGCCCGGGTGACCGGTTTGCACCAATGGCCGGATTTTTGTATACCTGTCCCAAATCTCTACAATAAGGAGTTGTGGTGAAACCCGCCTACGTTTTGCTTCCCGTGCTACTGCTGATCCTTGCAGCGGGAGCTTTTCAGGCCCGGGCAGGATCGGTTCAGATCCCGGCCCCGGGTGAACCTCCGATCTATCCTTCGCTTCCCGTGCTGCCCGGAGTTTCCAGTCATCAGGGTAGCCCCGGCAGTGTTACCGGAAGAATTGCCGGAGCCGCAGATTTTTCGAACCCTGTTGTTACGCATTTTGTCCAAACCCATACGAGAGTCACCCCGGGGATGAATACGATTGCCCAGGTCTGCGATCTCTGGGAGGAGATAACGAACCAATGGAACTATATGCCGGACTCTCCGGAGGGAAACAAGTACCAGCCGGCGAGCATATCGATCAGCACCGGCCTTAACGGGAACTGCCTCGACTATGCAATCCTGAATGCCGCGGCAATAACGAGTCTTGGTGGAGAGAGCAGGGTCGTCATTGCCTATGACTCAGCGGGAAACGGTCATGCCTACCCGGAAGTGTACCTCGGGGATTACGCCGGTGATATCCAGACGACCGGGGCTTACCTTGCAGCCCGGTATAATACGACCGCAATATTCTGGCACACGGAGATCGGCCCCGAGGGCCGGACCGGCTACTGGCTGAACCTTGACTGGCAGGCGCGGTATCCCGGCGGTCCCCGTTTCGTGGACAATGGCACCTATTACGCATCTTCCATCTCCGGTACCGGAGCATGGTATACGGATAACGGGTATCCCGTAAGGGACCCTGCAGTGATGCTGTATCAGCCGGGTCAGGAATCCAGCGCAGGGTAATCCGTGTACCCTTTCTCCTCGCCGGCATAGTACGTAGTACTATCCGGCGCGTTCAGAGAGGCACCGGTCGCGAACCGCCGCGGGAGATCCGGGTTTGCGATAAACGGCACCCCAAAGGAGACCATGTCTGCGAGGCCGTCTTCGATGACCTGTTCAGCGGACAGGACATCGTATCCTCCATTAAGGATGAGGGCCCCGTCAAACCGTTCCCTGATTAAAGGAGCTATCGTCTTTTCGGGAGGAACAGCCCCCACCCGTCCCCCCACCGCTTCGACGAGGTGGAGATACCCGATCCCCAGGTGACTCAGCTCCTTTGCAAGCGAGGAAAACGTTGTGCGGGGGTCCGAATCAGACATTCCGTGGAGCATGAAATGGGGAGAGATACGGTACCCCACCAGTCCCGCTCCCCAGACTTCGGCAACGGCAACGGCAATTTCGAACGGGAGGCGGACCCGGTTCTCTGTGCTTCCTCCGTAGGTATCGGTCCGGTTATTGGATCCATCCCGCAGGAACTGATCCAGGAGGTAGCCATTGGCCCCATGGATCTCCACCCCGTCAAACCCTGCTTCCTTCGCATTCACTGCTGCGGATCTGAACTGATCGATAATGCCCCCGATCTCCGGAATTGTCAGCTCATGAGGAACGGGGATCTCCTGCTTTCCTTTCGGGGTATGGAGTTCTTCATGCACCGGGAGTGCTGATGGTCCAACGGGCAGCATCCCGCCGAGAAGATCGGGGTGGGAAACTCTTCCGACGTGCCAGAGCTGGAGGAATATCCTCCCCCCTTTTGAATGGACTGCTTCTGTAACGCTCTTCCACCCTGCAACCTGTTCCGGTGAATGGATCCCCGGCGTGCGGACAAATCCTATCCCCCGGGGATCCACCTGCGATCCTTCCGTGATTATCAGGCCTGCGGATGCCCGCTGGGCATAATATGCGGGCGCGAGCGGGCCGGGAACGTGAGCCCCGACTGCCCTGCACCGTGTCATTGGCGCCATGACGATCCGGTTGGAAAGTCGCAGAGAATCGAAGACATAGGGAGCGAGCAGGCTCATCTCATGAAGCGGCGGAATGGGGGTGGATGGCATTACCCCCCCATGCGCCGGGAAACCCGATAAATATTGGGACTGATCTCATCATAAAAAAGAACCTAACCAGGTGAATCCGGTCGGACTCCCCCGAAACGACGGACCTCCCGGAATGCCAGGAAAGACTCCCCCGGACAGACTGGCGATCTTACTACACCTTCCTTTTCTTCCGGTAGCGATTGCAGCTGCCACTACCCGGCAGGATTTCATAACCTGTTTATAGGATTGCGCCGAAGAACAGAACAACCGATGAAGTATACTGACCATTTCAAAGAGGTATCAAAGGATCGGCTTGTCCGGCTCGTCGCCGGGGGTGCATGTGCCGGGATTATCCTGGATACGGCGTTATATCTCCTGGGAATACCGGAGAAGATGCCCTTTGTTCTCCTCGGGATCATTATCATTCTTCTTCTCGCGATCCTCGACTGGCTTGACCTTCATTTTGAGATTTTCACCTAGGACCTCACGTTGCAGTATCGAGTTCCTGCTTTAATGAGGGAAGGAGGCGGACACTCCAGTTCACTTCGCGGGCAATATTCTCCGAAAGGATCTGCTGACGCCGAATCTCCCCGGAAGTAAGGTTCCGGAAATCTCCCTGGCGCTGGATCTCGAACATCAGTTTCCGGTCGCGTTCAGCAGCAAGCAGGTGCTGATAAAAAACGAACGTGTCCGTTGAGATCCTGCGGTCGAGTTTGGGGATATCTTTCTGGATGGCATAATAAAACCCATTATCCGGGTAGAGGGGATTTGCCTCCACAAAGATATCGTAATCGCAGCCATCACCGGGCCCCTCAAATTCCTGGTCAGCGATAAGGAGCGGTTCCTGAAGAGCCGCAACGTCAAGGTACAGACCCTCGGCGATATCACTCCTCTCCTTCATCATGGACGCATTCCAGAGGATGAGTGAATTGGCGAGCGATCCGGTTGCCCCGATGATCACACCGAGGACAAGAATGATGATCTGATTGCGGGTTTTCTCATCCATGCGTAGTCATTCCCTCTTCTTTCCGGTCGTTCACCGTGGTTCAATCCATACCCAGGTCCCGGCTGGAGATCTCGAAAAAAAATTCAGCTATTTCCTCAGATAGGCGTTGCATGGATCTCTGCGGGCAGGAGCTGCCTGAGCAGCATATCCGGCACCTGCTGGGATGTGTGGACCGCCATGTCAAAGTAGGCAAGGTTATCCCTCTCCCCCTTGTATTTGAGGTTGATCTGGAAGTTCGTGTCCATCAGCCGGATGACGCCAAAGGTAGTGATCACAGCACGTCTTTCGGCTATTACCCGATCCTCCCCGACGACGAGTTTCTGCCGGTCGCCGTCGATATCGGAGATCAGCTCGTTCTGGTACGAGAGTACACTAATATGGGAGGAACCGATAGCAATCGACTGGCCTTCCGGGAACGTGACCGCATAACTGGTGGTGAACGGCAACGCATAATTCGAGGTTACATTCGTCACGGTCACCGAAAGTGTCAGGACTGCTATTACCACCGCGATGATAGCGATGACGATAAGATAGAGTAAAATCTTCAGTCCGGAACCCCCGCTGGACTTGGGTTTTTCCTGTGCTTTTGCCCTTGCCCGTTCCTCCTCAAGTCCCTGTTTTCGTCCTTTTTCGGTGGCCAGCTCCCGCTCCTTTTGCAGTTTCTGTTCATCCTGCCGGCCTTTTTCGGCAGCTTTTTCCCGCTCCTGTTGCTGTCGCTGTTCCTCAAGCCGGGCCTTTTCCCGGGCGATCTCCTGCTTTTGTTCATCATCCCGTGACGTTAAATCATCCATAGGTAAACTCCGTTAATCCTGAGATAGTGTTCATCCTTCCTGCATACGCAGATCTTTTCGCCAGGTAATCTTCTCCGGGCTGTTCGTCCGGGTTTAGCTGGTTTGTAACCATAAGGGCACGTCTATTTCAACAAGACAGGTTATAAACCCTGTCGGATGTTACAAAATTTGATAAATCTTAAACGCCGGTCATAAAGGCTTCGGTAAAACGGGAAACAGCTGCAAATGGAGCGCGACTCTTAAGTCCGAACCGATTATCCGGTGAGATTTTTGAGGAAGGGCAGGGCTTTTTTTGAATTGTTTCATTTTTTGCAAGATAAAAATGGATTTAATACCCCCAGACATGAGAAGGAGGTAGACTCTGGTATGAATTTTTTCCCTGATCGTTTCGGGAAAATTTCTCCGTTCACGGTAGAGAGTCGTATACCAGTAGAAAAAGGAGATGTCAAAAATGCACGGAATTTCACTAAATCTCTATGAAGGAGGAGTATAATTATGTCAAGCGAAACCTCAGAACGAATGGTTAATGCAGGCGTTGCAGGAGCGGATCACCTGAAGATACAGACAGCCGAAGCACTGGAAGAAGCAGCACGCAAGCTTCGGAGAGCTGATGTGGCAGGACACGGCGAGGATGTAAAACAGATCCTGAGCGATGTCGAGGAACGGGTAAACATGTTCAAAGAAGAAGTTGGCGCCCGGTACGACAGCATGGAGGCCGGTTATCACCAGACCGTGGAACCGGTGGAGAACATCATTATCGATCACCCGATACCTGCAGTCCTTGTAGCCGCGGGCATCGGGGTTCTCATCGGTATGCTCATCTTCAAAGTACGCGACTGACCCGTGATTGCATGGATGCTGACACCGGTTGTGAAGAAGAAAGCATAGAAGCGGGATTTGCGAGAACGATCAAGTATATTGATCTTTACGTACGGCAGAAGATGGATCTTTTTCTTCAGTGCTATGTTTTTGACCCCGTGGAATTTCTCATGCGGCAGATCATGGTTCTGTCCGTCGTTGTGACCCTGTTCGCGGCCGGGACGATCATCCTGGTCATGGGAGTGGTCTTCTTCCTCGCTACCCTCATGCCATTATGGGCTGCCCTGCTGATCACCGGCGCCCTGATTGGCGGGGTGGGAGTGATCCTCGCGAACAGGGTCTTATCGGATAAGATCGTCCTGAAAACCCCGACAGCCCCGGAGATGATGAATCGTGGAAAGCCGTAAGCGTATCACGGAAGAAGACCTCCTTGTCACCGAAGCGCTGATCGCTGAATCATACAGTCAGCTGAAACAAACCGTGGTCCGGGCTCCTTCCCGTGCACTCAGGTCTGCAGGCAATGCTGCCCGTGCGCACCCGTACGCCGCGGCAGCAACGGCAATTGTCGCGGGAGTCGCTGTTTACGGGATGTATAAGATGATGACTTCCCGCCCTGGGGGGAGCATCCCCCGCCAGAAAGAGATGGGAGGGACTGACCTCCTGCAGGGACTGTTACCGGTAATTATTCCGCTGATAACCCCCTACATAGCGGGGTATATCCAGAAGTACCTGGGAAAGATCCAGGCCGGCGGACACGGTTAACGGATCAGAAAATTGTTTACCCGGGGAGTGTCTCACGGTTTGCCGGTTACTCGTCCCCGGTAACCTTATGAAACATTGAACCATGTCCCTGAAAAATGGCCGCGGTTAAGAAGAACGTGCATCCTCTTTTACGGGTATTGCCGAAAAGACACGGACATTTTCCGTCCGGGAGGGTTCCTCGTACATATCGGGAGCCATTTGCATTTTTTGCAATACCAGGATGAGTTCTAATACCATCTGCTCTCATTGACGGTTCACTCCGGTATGATTCTGCAGAATGCTTCCGGGTTGTAACCGGTCCGTACCAGCAGAAGTGTCATATCGGGGGTTAGAGGAGTTGACGAACCTATGGCAGATAATCTGAAAGTAAAAGCCAGCAGAGCCATTGACGATGCCCGCGTTGCTGCACATGCCGCCTACGATGATGTGTCGGTAACCGCGCATAATGTCATGAAAGAAGCGGGAAAGGAGGCGCAGACAGCCTCCGATGATGTAAAGATGGGTGTACACAAGGTAATGGCCGATGCGGAAATCGCTGCACATGAAGCCAAATCACGACTGAAGAAGATGTAAGGGGTACTCCGGGATGGCCGATCTTATTTATCTGGCGGTGGTCTTCCTTATTCTTGCCCTGGTCTTCTTCATCATGGGTATGAAAGGGATTGCCGGTTTCACGATGGAGATAGCAAAGTGGCTTGTGATCATTTTTGTCGTTGTGGCGGTTGTAACGTTCCTGTTGTAACAGGATCCGGCAAAACAATTCAGGGTGCTTTTAAAAAAAAGAGCGTTCCTTGAATTTCTTTTTTCAGGATCGTTATTCCGGAAAACATATTAGTCGTTCAGCTTCTGAAATACCGGCGCAGGCAAAAAAACAAAGCAGGGTGACCGTAAAAAAAACTTAGTTAACGACGGGGTTTTCCGGGAAACGGAAAGCTCCCCTAGGTACCACAATCTCAAACCGGGCTCCTTTTCCGGCCTCACCATTCTCATGGATTGCGATACCGGTAATACTGAGGATCTCCCGGACGAGGAAGAGCTCCATGCCTTTTTGCGATCCATACCCCCGTTCAAAGATCTTTTCCTTGAGATGATCGGGGATGCCTTCCCCGTTATCTTCAAGGAAAATGAGGAGGTCTGCACCCTCGGACCTGTACCCGATGGTAACCCGGGTGGCACAGGTAGCGTGCTGCAGGACATTATTTGCAAGGGTGAAGAAGACCCTCTCCAGGAGTGAATCCGCATAGATCTCCAGGTTATCCAGGTGAACAGTTCGCTGCACCGACGAAAAATCCAGATGGGATATCCCCAGGATAAACGATCGGTCGACGTTCTGCCATTGAGGAGGTTTGACCCCGAGATCCTGGTAATTTTTCGCGAAGATAAGGGCCTTGTCAATTTTCCTGACAGATTCCTCTTCCCGGTCCAGGTATTTTTTTGGTGCACCATTGCCGGCACTGCGTTCCAGGGCAAGAAACCCGCTGAGTGCGAGTAACGAGTTCTGGATATCATTGAATGTCACATTATTGAGGAGCGTGAGCTTCCTTGTCACCTGCTGCAGTGCCTGTTCAGCCTTCTTCCGTTCGGTGATATCTCGATCAACTGCCAGGATGTACTTTCCTGAACCGTTCTCAATGAGAGCTGCATTGATCTCCATGGGAAAGAACGACCCGTCTTTCCGTTTATGGATCACCTCATCCTTGACCAGCTCTCCGTTGCGGATACGGATCAGTCGTCCGGGCTCCGAAGCTGCCGATTCCGGAGCATCGAGGTCCGTGATTGTCATGGCGAGCATCTCGTCAATCGTGTAACCGTGCATCTCAGCGGCAGCAGCATTTGCACCCATGATCTTCCCGACAGAATCTTCACCGGCATCAAGGAGGAGAATGCTGTCACGGGCACGTTCAAAAAGGAGGCGGTATTTCCTCTCGCTCTCACTGAGTTTTTCCTCATCGATTGCCCGGCGTCGTTCAACAACCACTACGCCAATTGCTACACAAGAAATAGCAACGATCCCGATAAGGTACAGGATCATATTGATGCGGTTGAGTTCGGCAGCTACCACCGAGCTGTCCATATCGACACCGACAAGGCCAACGACAGTTCCTTCACGGTCACGGATCGGGGAATACCCCGAGAGAACGGTTCCCCACTGGTCGGTAGTAAAGTCAGTGTCAACAGAGTTGTGCTGAAAACCGGCCAGGAGCGCAGGGTCAGCCTGGGGGTATTTCTCCCCGATACCTGCGGCATCACCGCTGTACCCGTAATCCCCGTCCACGACAAATTCGACAGAATTGCCCGCCTTTCTCATCGTATAAATAAAATGGACATCCGGGCTTGCCTCCTTCACCCGGCGGAGGTGGTCGCGGATCTGGTTGAAGGACGCCGTGCTTTCATCACCGTTCCGGAGAAGCGAAAAAGAATTCCCGTCGATTTCTGCTGCAGCGATACTGGCAGTGGACATCAGTTTGTCCTGTACGGACCCCTTCAGGGCAGCCCGGGTCTCAAACGAGAGAGAGAATACCGTAACGATCGTTACCATGAGGATCACAAAAATCAGGAGAACAGAAATAATCCGGGGAGTCCTCAAAGGCATGGAAAGTTCCTCGTTATAGAAAAAAAGATCATACCGGCGAACCTGATCGTAAATCTTCTCTGTACTTTTTGATGTACCCAGTTATAAAAAAACGGGTGCAGGCAGATCAAAATGTGGGAAAATTCACCGGATCCGGCCAAAATCCGGGAATGTGTAATGGTGAGACAGCGAATTCCGCGGTTACCAGCAAAGAATGAGGCCCGTGCCCCCGGGGTTACGCTCAATTCAGCATCGCTCAAAAAGCCGGGCCCCGATCGCCGGGTCAGTTCAGGACAGTGTTCCGGAAAAAAGAAAGGGTCGTTATTTCCCGCTGGATACGGTCCTGGACCCCCGCAGAATACCGATCGTCCCCGTCCTGACAAACTCTTTCACGCCGAACTGCCGGAGGAGCGTTTCAAGAGCTTCGATCTTTTCTGTATCGCCGATCACCTGCAGAACGATTGATTTCGGGCTCACATCAACAATGGAGGCCCTGAATATCTCGGCAATCTGCATGATCTCTGCCCGGGAAGTCCCGAGTTCCGCCGTGACTTTGATCAGCGCCAGTTCCCGTTCGACCCGGGGGTTGTCGGTCAGGTCAGAGACCTTGATGATATCGATCAGCTTGTTGAGCTGTTTCATAATCTGTTCAACCTTGGCATCGTCACCGATGACCACGATCGTGATCCTGCTCATGCCCGGCTCCTCGCACGGCCCGACCGCCAGGCTCTCGATATTGAACCCCCGGCGCGAGAAGAGGCCGGTGACCCGGGACAGGACTCCTGCCTTGTTCTCGACAAGGACGGAAAGCGTGTGGGGCTTCATTGCGGGTGCCCTCCGATCATCTCATTGATGGCTGCACCGCCGGGGACCATGGGGAAGACGTTCTCTTCCCGTTCGATCCGGAAGTCCATGACGAACGGGCCGTCACAGTCAAGCGAGGCCTGGAATGCCGGCAGGACATCATCGGGGGTCTCCACCCGGATGCCTTCGATCCCGTAAGCATTGGCGATCTTCACAAAGTCGACCGGCGGCAGTTCGGTGAAAGAATACCGGTGATCGAAAAAGAGCTCCTGCCATTGCCGGACCATCCCGAGGTACATATTGTTCAGGATAGCAACCTTCACCGGTATTTTATTGGCCGCAACCGTCCCCATCTCCTGGATGTTCATCTGGATACTGCCATCCCCGGCAATGACAAAGGTCGGGACATCAGGTCGGGCAAAATGCACACCGATCCCTGCGGGAAAACCAAAGCCCATGGTACCGAGCCCCCCGGAAGTGATCCAGGTACGCGGGTTATGGAAACAGAAGTGCTGGGCAGTCCACATCTGGTTCTGACCGACTTCGGACACGATCACGGCTTTGTCCTGTACCAGATCGCTTAAGGTCCGGATAACAAACTGCGGGTGCAGTCCCCCGGTCGACGGGCATTTCAGCGGGTGGTGCTGTTTCCAGTGTTTTATTTTTTTCAGCCAGGTCTCGTGGGCATCGCGTTTCTTCATTAATGCGAGTACATCCTTTAAGACCGCCCGGACATCCCCGACAATCGGAACGTCGATCCGCTTGTTCTTGCCAATCTCGGCCGGGTCGATATCGATATGGATGATCTTCGCCCGGGGAGCAAACGTATCGATCTTGCTGGTTACCCGGTCATCGAACCGGGCCCCGATCGCGATCATGAGATCACATTCGGTGACCGCGAAGTTTGCGTATTCCGTACCATGCATGCCCAGCATACCAAGGTTGAGCGGGTGGTGACAGGGAATGCACCCGATCCCCATCAGGGTCGTGGTGACAGGAATGGACGCAAGGGTGGCAAACTCTGCGAGTTCCGCCGATGCATTGGAAGAGATCACACCCCCGCCGGCATAGATGAGCGGGCGCTCGGCCAGCGCGAGCATCTCAAGCGCCTTTTCAATCTGGCGCTTGTGTCCTTTATAGGTGGGATTGTACCCGCGAAGGATAACCTTGTCAGGAAGTTTTACGTCGTCCGCAAGACCGGTGCTCACATCCTTGGGGATATCGATAAGGACCGGGCCCGGTCTTCCGGTCCCGGCAATAAAGAATGCTTCCTGGACCACCCGGCTGACGTCTCCGGCATTCTTCAGAAGATAGTTGTGCTTGGTGATCGGCAGGGTGATGCCGGTGATGTCCGATTCCTGGAACGCGTCGTTACCGAGAAGATTCGTCGGTACCTGGCCGGTGATGGCAACGACCGGCGTTGAGTCCATGTACGACGTTGCTATCCCGGTCACGAGGTTGCATGCTCCGGGGCCGGACGTGGCGAGGCATACCCCTACACGACCGCTCGCCCGTGCATACCCGTCCGCGGCATGCGCTGCAGCCTGTTCGTGCCGTACAAGGAGGTGCCGTAATGAGGAGTCATAGAGTTCATCATAGATCGGCAGCACCACTCCGCCGGGGTAGCCGAAGATGATCTCGGTACCCTCACGCTGGAGCGATTCAACGAGGATTTTTGCCCCGGTTTTCATGTTCTTCCCTCAAAAGTCTGTTCATCCCGGCGATCATCGCCTCGACACTTGCCATAATGATGTCGGTGCGGGCGCCTCGTGATGTAATTATCTTCCCGTCCTTACTTAATCTTACTGTCACATCGACCAGCGCGTCGGTACCGCCGCGGATGGCATCCACGTGGTACTCCTCAAGGCGGATATCCGCGACATCGGCTACGCATTTGCGGAGCACTGCCATGGCCGCATCGACGGGCCCGTCCCCCGTTGCTGCCCCGGTCATCTCGACACCATTCACCAGCAGCGTGACTGAAGCAGTCGGGATCATGTGGCTGCCGGAGGTTGCCGTGAACTGGCGCATCCTGATGAACGGCTTGCATTCAATTGCCAGCACCGCATCAGCAACAGCCATAAGGTCAGCATCCGTGACGCGTTTGCCCTCATCACCGAGCTGCTTGATCCGCTTGACGATCTCCTTCACCTGGTTGGCATCAGCCTTGTAGTTCATCTCGGTCAGGGCGGCTTCAACCGAAGCTGAACCCGAGTGTTTCCCGAGGACGATCCGCCGTTTCCTGCCCACCATTTCCGGTTTCATCGACTCGTAGGTGGAAGGCTCCTTTATTACCCCATGGGCATGGATACCGCTCTCGTGGGTGAACGCCATCTCGCCCACGATCGCCTTGTTGACAGCGAGCGGTACCCCGGTGTGGCGGGCGACAAGCGACGAGAGCTGGTAGATCTCTTCTTTCCTGATACGGGTCCGGTACCCGTACAGGACTTCAAGGGCCATCACCACTTCTTCCAGCGGGGTATTTCCCGCCCGTTCGCCAAGACCGTTAACCGTGACGTGGGCACAGGAAGCTCCGTTCCTGAGTGCTGCCATCGTGTTGGTCAGGGCAAACCCCAAATCGTCGTGGCAATGGATGGAGAGCGGGGCAATCTTTGCAAGCGGCGGGATCACCTCCGCTACTTTTTCGGGAGTCAGGAGGCCGACCGTGTCACAGAAGCAGAGCCTGTCCGCTCCCCGTTGTACGCCTTCGGAGAAGATCTCCAGCAGGAACTGCTGGTCGGCTCGGGACGCGTCCTCACCGGAAAGTTCTACGATGAGTCCCCGGCTCCTGGCATATTCCACAGCATCGTAGGCCATCGCAGCAACCTGGTCGCGGGTCTTCTGCATCTTCTTCGCAATGTGCAGGTCGCTGACCGGCACGACGAGATGGACGGAATCGGCCCCGGAGTCGGCGGCATAATCGATATCTCCGTGCAGTGCCCGCACATACGTGCAGATCTCCGCAGGAAGGCCGGCATTTGCGATCAACCGGATAGCTTCCCGCTCTCCTTCCGAGGCAGCGGCTGACCCGGCCTCGATGACATCGACACCTACGGCCGCAAGTTTGGTCGCAATCTCAAGCTTCTGGTCCGGGTTTAACGATACTCCCGGGGTCTGTTCCCCGTCCCGTAACGTGGTATCTAAAAATCGCAGGTTATTGACAAATAAAGCAACCACTCATGGCATTCACCATGGTTATTCATACGTATGGTGCATATAAAAATTCTTGCCGCACCAGCGTTTTGGTGAAGGAAGTGATTACCTTTTTTGGGAATTGCGATCTCATCTCAGGCAATCCTCTCATCCTGATGCCGGAGCACGATATGAGTGGCTCTCTGTTTTTCTTCTCTGATGGAACGATTGCTGCCGCCGCCCCGAAGGGCGCCCCGCGGCGGCCTCAATTACCGTTCACAAACACCACAAACAGTAATCAGCCTGCCGTGCCCTGCGAGAGGCCCGGAATGGGGGGAGCCAATCGTTTTTACTTTCCACATATATTTTTCATTACCAAAATTTTGTAACCCTGGAATTCGTCCCTGCCAGTCTTTTGCGAAAGCCAAAGCAATTTTTTACCTTGCAGCCAGAAGATAATCCTCAGGAGCTGCTCCCCAACTATGTCCCTGTTTTCCTTAGGACGCAACAATCCGGGTTATACCCGCAAAACTTGCAGTGAAATAGCGGAAGAATGCCGGGACCTCCAGCTCGCGGCTACCCGCGGGGACCTTGGCAGTAAGATAGCAACACTCGTCCTTCAGTACTCTCCTTCGGATATCCGGCAGATGCAGCGGAATTTCGGGAGGAAGGTCCAGGACCTTGATCCGGAGTACCGCGACCGGCTCACTGAGAAGATCAACGAGCACCTGCTCGGGACATTCCAGGCCGTGCGTCTCCGGCACCAGCAGGGATCGTTTGATGCGATGAAAGAATCGCTTACCCCCCTGCAGCGATCCTACTGGGAGATGGTGGCCCGGCACTGTGCGGCCGGTGAGGGGGACCCCGGAATACGCTTCCTGAATTACCTGCTCGCTGCGTTCTGCATGGTTGTCCTCAATGAACCGGGCCATCCGGGCGGCACACCCTTCCCGGGTGGCGATACGGTCCAGTTCATCGACGGGATCTGGTACTGCCCTGTGCGGGAAAAAGCCGGGGACGTTGATGCAGCACTCTGCCCGTTCTGCCCAGCCCGCCAGACCCCCGGGATCGGGTACCTTCGCCCTCCTGTTGATGGCAGCGGGCACCGGAAACAGGAGTTCATCGACAACTGCTACCGCTATCACAACTTCAACGGTTGACCCGGCTCGCGCCAAGACCTTGGCAGCCCACCGTCCTCTTCTTTTATATTTCCTGCCAGAATCAGGGTAAAAACGCAAAAAGAAGAGAGGATTTATTGTATACCATTGCCATGAATACTAATGGAAACGCCGGGTACATCTCTGTTCCCGGGGCTTTTTCGGGGCAGGACCATGGACACCATGCAGCTGATTGCAGAGAACCCGTCTCTCTATATCAACCGTGAACTGAGCTGGATACGGTTCAACCGGCACGTGCTCGATGAAGCCCGGGATGATACCCACCCCCTGCTCGAGCGTGTGAAGTTTCTCGCTATTTTTGCCAATAATCTCGACGAATATTTCATGATACGCGTCTCCGGTCTCCAGCGGCAGCTGGCAAAAGGCGTCCTGAAATCCCCTCCTGACGGTATGACTGCGGCACTGCAGATCGATGCAATCCGGCAGATGCTCGTCCCGGAGCTTGAGCAGCAGTATGCAACCTGGCACAACGAGATCCTTCCATTGCTTGAGACTGCCGGCATCCGAATCCGCATGTACAAAGATCTTTCAGATTCGCAGAAAGCGGCTATGCATTCTTTCTTTATCAGCGACGTGTTCCCGGTCCTGACACCTCTTGCATTTGACAGTTCGCACCCGTTCCCCTTCATCTCCAACCTCTCCCTGAATCTTGCCATCATCATCCGCGATCCGGCAAAAAAGGAATATTTCGCCCGGGTCAAAGTCCCGACCAACCTCTTCTCGCGCCTTGTCCGCGTTCCCGGTGAGGACAGCGGGGCCCCGCCAGGGGATAATGAAGTCTGCATGGTCTATCTTGAGGAGATCATTGCTGCCCACCTTGACATGCTCTTTCCCGGCCTGGACGTGGTTGCCTCATTCCCCTTCCGGATTACCCGCGACGCAGATCTCGAGATTGAGGTGGACGAAGCCTCGGACCTCCTGACAACCGTTGAAGAGATCATGGAACAGCGGGCCCGGGGCAAGCCTGTCCGTATCGAGATGGAATGTTCCACCCACGAAAACATCTGTCACATGCTGGAGAAGAAACTGGGCGTCTCCGCCGATATGATATACCGCGTCGGTCACCCGGTGGGCATGGCAGACCTCATGCAGCTCATGAGCCTTGACCGTCCCGACCTCAAGGATATCCCGTTCGCCCCTTCGGTTCCCGAAGATATTGGCGAAGGGAAGGATATCTTCGCCGCCATCCGCCGCCATGATATCCTCCTCTACCACCCGTACGACAGTTTCACTCCCGTTGTCAATCTCATCCGCCAGGCAGCCCATGACCCGGATGTCCTTGCTATCAAGATAACCCTTTACCGGGTCGGCTCAAATTCTCCGATTGTCAATGCTCTCATGGAAGCCCGGGAGAACGGGAAGGACGTGGCAGCGCTGATCGAACTCAAGGCCCGCTTTGATGAGGAGAATAATATCGGGTGGGCCCGGGCACTTGAACATGAAGGTGTGCATGTCGTGTATGGCGTCGTAGGCCTCAAAGTGCATGCCAAACTCTGCATGGTCGTCCGCAGGGAGAAGGACGGGATCCGCCGGTACGTGCATCTGGGGACGGGCAATTATAATGCCACGACCAGCAGGATTTACACGGACTTCGGGTTCCTGACAACGAACAAGGCTATCGGGGAGGATGTCGCCAACCTGTTCAATTTTCTCACCGGCTATGCCCGGATCGAGCAGTACCGTAAACTCCTGGTAGCCCCGGTCACCCTGCGGAACGGGATTATTGACAAAATTGACCGCGAGATCGAGTGCCATAACCGGAACGGGGACGGCCATCTCATCTTCAAGATGAATGCCCTGGTGGACCCGCTCTGCGTTGCCGCCCTGTACCGGGCATCGCAGGCCGGCGTGAAGGTGGAGCTGCAGGTCCGGGGGATCTGTTGCCTCCGCCCGGGCATCCCGGGTGTGAGTGAGAATATTACCGTGAGTGCGATCGTCGGCAGGTTTCTCGAACATGCCCGGATCTACTATTTTCATAACGGGGGAAATGAGGAAGTGTATCTTGGCAGTGCCGACCTGATGCCCCGCAACCTTGACCGGCGGGTCGAGGTGCTCTTCCCGGTCGAAAGCCCGGTCCTCCGGAAGGCCATTGTCGCTACGATCCTGCCTCAGCAGCTGGGGGATACGGTCAAGCTCAGGTACATGCAGCCGGACGGGACCTACTGCAGGGCACGGCCAGAACCGGGAACGGGACCGAGAAATGTGCAGGCATGGCTGGTGAATAACCGGGGATCCTGGTATGACCGGGACCGGTAACCCGGCATCCGGCACGGGGCTGTGCGGGTACGGGATGCAGAAACTCCCCCCGCTCCTTGATGCATTCATGCGGGAGATCGGCGGCGTTGAGGGCGCTCAGGATATCGAATATATCCACCGCATGCGGGTCGCCTCCCGCAGGCTCCGTGCAGCACTCCCGCTCTTCTCGTACTGTTTTCCGGCAAGACACTACGCGAAATGGATGCAGGAGCTTACGAACGTCACCCGGGCGCTTGGTGAGGCCCGGGATGCCGATGTCCAGATAGCTTTCCTCGAGAAAACCCTGAAGAAACTCCAGAAAGAGAGCGGGGCTGATACGAAGGCGGCACCCGATGGAAAAGCCTCGAAAGAGCCGGCCATCAGGTTCCTTCTCCTTGCCCTCCGGAAGAAGCGGGGGCTGCTCCAGAAACGCGTCCTTTCAGCTCTTAAGCAGTTTGAGAAAAGCCGTGCAGCTGAAGACATGCAGCAGGCATTCGTCCCTGTGCAGACAGGAGTTCCCCTGCGGAAAAAACCCCGCCTCTGGGGGGTCCCGCCGGTCGCGGCGCTCCGCATCGCAAAACGCCTTGCCGACCTCCGTTCGTTTGAACCCTGGGTACTGCACCCTGAAGCAGTTGCTGAACACCATGCGACCCGGATCGCGGCCAAGAAACTGCGGTATACTATGGAGGTCTATGGACCGGTCTACCGGAACAGCCTGAAAAAACCGCTTTCCCGGGTAAAAAAGATCCAGGAGATTCTTGGGGATGTCCATGACTGCGATGTCTGGATCGATCATATTACCCTGCTGCTCCTCCGCGAACGACCCCTCCTCCGATCCTCCCGGTCCGGACAGCCGGATACTGCCACTCTGGCGAGCCTGAAAGTGCTTCTCCAGGACCGCGAGACAGAACGGAAGCGGAAATACCGCCAGTTTGTCCACTTCTGGCATGCGCTTGCCCGGCAGAAACTCTGGGAAGAGCTGCTTACAACGCTGGATACCGGCAGAAGAACCCGGTTCCTGCCCCCGTCCCGTTACGAAGAGAGCGACCTGATTGCCGGATCTCACCTGCTGATGCAGGAATACCCTGATGGAGCATCCCACAGCCGTCACGTCACGATGCTTGCCCTTATGCTCTTCGACGGGACAAAAACCCTGCATGATCTCAGTCCACACGACCGGGTCCTGCTCGAATGTGCCGGCCTGCTCCATGATATCGGCTGGAAGCACGGCCAGGCCGGCCACCACAAACACGGGGCATCCATGGTCTTTTCCGATGAGAACCTCCCCCTCGATCTTGCCGAGCGGGGGATCATCGGCCTGACGGTTTTTGCCCACCGGGGCGGTACCCGTGTCACAACTCACCCCTATTTCCAGCTGCTCTCGCCCGGAGACCAGAGAAGAGCCCTGGTGCTATCAGCGCTCCTCCGGGTTGCTGACGGGCTGGATTACCTCCACACCGGTTCTGTCCGGGAGATTCATTGCATCGTCGGGTCAGAAACCGTGGTTTGTGATGTCGTGGCTGCGGGAGAGGTTACCACAGAAAAGGAACGGGCCAGGCTCAAAGCGGACCTGTTCGCCCGTGTTTTCGGGAAAAACCTGGTGATACGGTGAAATCCGGCACCATAGGCCCTCATGGCCGGGTCGTGTCCTTCATCGATATCGGGACGAACTCTGTCCGTCTTCTTGTCGTGCGTCTCAATCCGAATCATTCCTATACGATCCTGAGCCGCCAGAAGCAGCAGGTCCGCCTTGGGGAAGGGGAGTTCGAGGAGGACGAGATCCAGGCTGATGCCGTTGAACGGCTTACGGTCGTTTGCCGCAAATTTACCGATCTTGCCCGGACGTTCTCGACCGATGAATTTGTTGCGGTTGCTACATCAGCCATGCGGGAGGCGACCAACCAGGGAGCAATCCTGCACCTTCTCCGGCAGGAGGCGCTGCTGGATGTGCGGGTGATCTCAGGGCAGGAAGAGGCCCGCCTGATCTATCTCGGGGTAGCGAGCGGTATCAGCATCGAGGAGCGCCAGGCATTCTTCATCGATATCGGCGGAGGAAGCACGGAGATCGCAGTCGGGGGCGAGCGGAGCTACCAGTACCTCGAGAGTTTCCGCCTGGGGGCAATCCGCCTGTCGAACCTGTATTTTCCCGCCGGGATGGCCGGGCCGGTGCCTCCGGACCAGTATAAACGCGTCCAGCATCATATCCGGGACACGATCATACACTCTGTTAAAAAACTCCGCACGATGAAACCCGAACTGGCGATCGGCAGTTCCGGTACCGTTATGAACCTTGCCGAGATCGCCCAGAAAGCCCTTCACCCCAATACCGGTTCCAGTGAGACGTTACTCAGTTACCGGGACCTCCAGACCGTAATCGGCCTGCTCTGCTCGCTCCCACTCGACCAGCGCAGGAAAGTCCCCGGGATGAACCCGGACCGGGCGGACATCATCATTGCCGGTGCAGCCATTCTCGACACCTTTATGAAAGAGCTGGGGTTGGATTCGATCACTCCCACGGGGCGGGGACTGCAGGACGGCCTCCTCGCCGATTATCTTTCAAGAATGGATGCATTTCCCCTGCTCGGTGAACTCTCCCCGCGGCAGCGGAGCGTGCTCCAGCTCGGAAGGTCCTGCGGGATCAATGAAGTCCATGCACGGACCGTCACCAGCCTTGTCCTCGAACTCTTCGATTCGGCCAAAGAACTGCGGCTCCATACCTTCGGGGATACCGAACGCGAGCTCCTCGAGTATGCTACGTTTCTCCACGATATCGGCTCGTTCATCTCCTATACGAATCACCATGCCCATTCGTACTATATCATCAAGAACTCCGAGCTGCTCGGTTTTGACCAGAAAGAGATCGCATTTATGGCCAACATTGCCCGCTTCCACCGCAAAAAAGCCCCCCGCAAGAGAGACCCCGAAGTCATGGAGCTCGAGACCCGCGAACGCGAGGCTTTGCGCGTCCTGACAACCTTCATCCGCCTCAGCGAAAGTCTTGACCGGAGCCACGCTGCCCTGATCCAGCACGTGAAATTCACCCGTGACGACAACGAGCATGTTCATCTCGAAGTCCTTGCCCGGGGAGACTGCCAGCTCGAGATCTGGGGTGTTGAGGCGGAACGGAAAGCCTTTGAAAAGATCTTCAGCCGGAAGCTGGTCATCGAACGGATTCAGACGGAATGAAGTGGAAGAATACTTTGGGAAAGTCAGGAGATCTTTACTCATGGACAGGCTATTATCGATGACGGGGAAGGTGTTTTTCCCGGGAATCAATATAACGATGAATGCCGCCGCTCCCGCATGGATTTCCCTGCGGCGGATATTAAGAGTGAAATAAATAAAAAACATTCTTTAAAAAAAACGTCACCGTTCAATGTGATCCGTTTGGCCCGAGAAAGAAATTATGAGGGTTACCCCCCTCTCTCCCCCAGAGGGGGAGGCAGCCCAAGGGGAGTACCCCNTGACCCACCCCTTTTTGATTTATTTTCGTCGGCCCGTTAAGAGGACTTCGCAATTAGTGTATGACAACGTGGCAGGGGAGTGGGCATCGAATACCGGAGTCAGAAGAGGCTCTCTGTTTCTTTAAGGTTCCATAAGGTATAAAATAAGTAAACCCGTTCTGCCCCGCCATCCCTCGGAAAAGGCCCTGAGGCGGGGAACCATCGCAAATTGGGCTCTCTTCCTCGATTAATTACTTAAGGGAAAACCTGACAATTCAGAGAGATGTCTGCTGATTTTTTTTTCAAAAATGGGTTNCTGCTAAAGAGAGAACTGGATTAAGCAGATTACCGGAAACGGTTCCCGAAAAAACCTCACGCATCTCGCTTCCGCTTCCCGATCTTCGCCAGGGCCTCTGCCGCCTCCCGGGAAACACCGGGGTCCGGGTCGTGCAGGAATGGTACAATCGCCGACCCGGCACGGGGATCCCCGCATTCCCCCAGTGCCCAGATCGTGCATTCGCGAATGACCCCGGCCCGGTCGAGTTGGGTCAGCAACCGGTCCACGGACTCCGGTCGCCGGAGAGAACCAAGTACCAGGATAACGCGCCAGACTATGTCCTCATGGGAATCCTCCAGCGCCCCGAGAAGGTACGGGACTGCGGGATCGCCTTTCCCAGCCAGGGCATCAAAGGCCGCCTCCCGCACCTGCCAGTTCCCATTTTCCAGGGCCCCGATCAGGAGAAGGATACTGTGCTCGTCCGGCAGCGCTTCGATGGCTGCCAGAGCCTGAAGACGAGTCTCAAGAGATGGTGAATCAAGACCGTCTGCGAGGTGGCGGACTCTTTCGACGGCTGCCGGATCTTCCGCGAGAGGTGAAGGCTGCCTCTGCACGATGGGGGCAGGAACGGGAAGGGTTTCTGCCAATGGTGCCCGCTCATTCAGCCCGAGGGCAACTGCCCAGGTTTCGACTGCCCAGACCGCTGCAGGTCCTGCAAACGAGAGATCCTCCTCAAGCCGCCGTGCCAGGAACTCCTTCAGGAGGGGGAGGGGCAGGGAATGCCGGGGGGCCAGAAGATCGGCCGGTACGCGCCCTCGGATAGCATTCACGAGGAGAAAGATCTCCCGGGGGCAGGAACTGCAGGTATCCCTCAGGAGCCCTTCGGTCCTTGTCGCATCCCCGGCAAGCGAGGGCCCGAAGCGGCTGACCAGATCTTTCAGGGCAGTCCTTGGGCGATCATCCATGAGTATCACCTTCGTTATTGGGATACGTTACCGTAACGGTGACCCCTTCCATGAGAATGGACGTGCCGGGGTTCAGGGGAACTGCACGTCCCGTCGGGACATTGGTTTCAGTCCCGTCAGGAAACACGCAATGCCAGGTGCCGGGGGAGTTATTCCGGATCCCGGCGGCGCCCGCAATAGCCGGGTGCGGTACTACGGTACCGACAACGACCACGCCATCGTCGGGAGCTGCCGAGGACATGATATGCCGGCGGCGGATTACGGTGCCCAGGGAGAGGACGAGAACCGTATTGCCACCGGCCCGCTGGATGAGAAGGGACGGCGGGGGAGCGAGCCGGGCCCCGCAATGCCAGCATACGATCGTGTCCTGCGCGGGTTCTGAGAAATTCTCCGCCCTGCAGGCCGGGCAGGTCATCAGCGAATCACGGAGGCGGGAGAAGAGGTTCTGCCATTCACCCTCGGTGACCCTGCGGTCCGGGTCCCTGATACCGTCCGTGAATGCCCGGGTAAAGGCATCCTTCAGGTCCTTCGGGCAATAGTTCCAGCGTTCCCGGGCGGTGGCATAATCGGCATCTTCCGGGAGCGCATTCGATCGGTCCACGGGATCGAAAACAAAGAGCGGGTCCTCGCCGTAGACTTTCTTTTTTGCCGGGATATCCCAGCAATGGAAACGGTACTCCATCATGCCGTGGAACGGGTGGTGCCAGACCCAGAGATAGAAGAGGAGTACGGCCAGAGCATGGAGGTCTGTCTGGGTCGAGGGATCGAGTTCTCCCCGGATGATTTCAGGAGCCATGTATTCCATNGTGCCCCAGACCTGGCAGCGGGACTGCCGGTTCACGCCAACGTTGTCATTATCGCAGATGAGGATATCCCCGGTCACCGGGTCGAACATCAGGTTCCCTGCAGAAATATCCCGGTAGCAGTGGCCGGAGAGGTGAAGGGCACGGTAACTGTTTGCGAGCTGGTACGAGATCTCACAGAGTGCCGAAAAGTTCGGGACAGCCTTGAGATGGGCCCAGACTTCGCCGAGCTCGGCAAACCGTACGGTATCAATGCGGCTCATGAGGTACCCGAACTGGCGGGAGCCTTCTGACGTGACAAGGTCGAGGGGCCAGACGAAACGTTTCCCTCCGGAGCCGAACGGCGGCCCGGTCCGGACCAGATACAGGATGGCAGCCCGTTGTTCCGGTGTTGCCTGTTCCGGCTTATACCATTTGACTGCCTGGTACCCCCGGGCCCCTTCCACGAGATACACCTCTCCCTGCGTTCCTTCCCCGAGTTTTTTTATGACTTCCAGCTCCCCGCCGGACAGCTCTGCCCGGACACGCTGGCCGAGTGAAAGGGAGATGCTAAAACCCCCATGAGCCGGTGCTTTCGTGAGCTGTCCCGTCAGGTGCAGCCGGGGGTTCCCGCGCAGTGATACAGACAAAAACGAGCGTCATATCATCCCCGCTTGCGAGCGCAGAATACCGGTCGAGCCACCCGCTCATCGCCCCGGCAACATGTTCGATACCGTACTGGTCGATCCGGTTTGCGATACTCCGGATAAATTTCATGAACTCCGGCCCTTCCGACCCGTCAAAAGAATCTGATACGCCGTCGGTTGCGGCGATGAGCACCCCCCCGTCTTCCCGGTCCAGGGTTGCCGTTCGCCAGAGCAGGTGGGCATCCCGCGAAGAGAGCGACCGCGTCTCCGCGCCCATGAGCGACAGGTCTCCGGGGAGAGGCATGTCGACCGTCCCGTCAGGTCGTACCAGGATGATATCGCCGTCGCCGATCTGCCCAAGAAGGATCGTGTTCTCAATAATGGAAGCCGCAATAAGCGTAGAGCCGTACCGGGTGAACAGGGAAGAGGCGGGATCGCCTGCCGGGGGAAGATCTTCGCGGCGGCCGGCGTCTGCAGTGACCATCTCGCGCCAGCGGCGGCTGACTCTTCGGGGAAAGTCTGCCCTGAACTCCGCCCGCAGTGCATGCTGCGGAGTAGCGTGCAGGTGCATCCGGTGGAACGTGACCAGTTCTTCGACACCGGATTGCACGGCAAGGGCAGCGCCGGTCCGGCTCTGGTCGTGCCGAATGTCCCCGTGACCGTCCGCCAGGGCCAGTGCAAGGTACGGGATTGCCCCCGAAGACCCGCTCCAGAGTGCAAACGCGTCCTCGCACGGCCGGTCATTTTTACGGTGAGCGGCGCCGGTCCGGCTGCAGCCAAAAGCCCAGCCGATCCCCTCATTACCGGCACACTGGAATTCCTCCGGCGATGACATGGGACGGTCAGAATAATTCCGTATTGGAGGTTATCAGGGTTGGCGGGGACTCAAGGCTCACATTCGATGAGTCGTCCTGAGTGCCGGTGCCCCGGCTCCTCCCGCGGGATGCTGCCACCGATGCGGATACGGAAGCCCATTTGATAAATGATACCAGTTCTTCCGGAGAATGTGCTTTTAAGAGACCGATCTGGTCCTGGTTTACGAACCTGAGGAGCTCTGCTTCGTTATATTCGGATTCATCCCCGATCGCGATCGCAAGGCGGACCGCCTTGACTCCCCAGGGGATCTTTCCGAGCTCGGCGATCGCTGATTCATACTCCTCCCGGGGGTCGGTACAGAACCCGTCGGAGATGAGGATACAGACAGGCGGCAGTCCACGGCGGGGCATCCGTTCGATGGATAATTCTCCGGCAAGGAGGCGGACAGCTTTTGCTGTCGAGGTCAGTCCCGATGTTTCAAGGTCCGGCCAGACGAAGGCATCAACAGGGACCGCCTCGGGTCCGATATGCCATGAAGCATCATCCGAAAATTTTATCGCCCGCATGAATATCTCGACCTGCGGGTACTGGGCAACAGCTTTCTGCACTTCGGGAATTGCTTCCCGGATGGCCTGGTTCAGGGTGGCGATCTTCTTTCCCCGCATGGAGTCGGAGCAGTCCGCAATCCAGAAAAAATGGAGTTTCTTGCGGGCGATCTGACCATCGGGAACTGGGATGCTGTCTTCCATGGAAATGACCCCTTGGTATTATCATTCATTCTGGCCGGGAACCATATAAGATCACCTGTTCAGGCCGAAAAAACAGGCTGTTCGCCCGATTTCGCGGGATATTCGCTTGTATAAAAAAAAGGGAACGGGTTACCTGCCGCCCAGTGCGTTTTTGATCATATCCGCTGCACCCGGCGGCAGGTTCAGCCCGCCGACCACCTGCAGCATCGTCTTCTGCCCATCCGGGGTTCCAGCGAAATTCTGCAGGAGGGCAATTCCCTGCGGGGATGCAAGGAACTTTTTTACTGCTTCCTGCCCTTCCGGCGTTGTCAGGTACCCTGACACAGCCCCGCCCATAGAACCGAGACTTCCAAAATCCATGATGATATCCTCCTTAAATTTCCGGTATACGTTCCCGATAAACGTGCTTAAAGGTTTCGCCAAAAAAACCCGATGAGAAAAAAGAGGATTGGTTTTTT
>JGI20214J51088_10000494_pt1 | contig 27580 bp, 22 predicted proteins | sample WetSurMetagenome_FD_51088 | JGI IMG/M metagenome (IMG submission 51088) | reverse complement strand
GCACTTTAGGCACTTTAGGCACTTTAGGCACTTTAGGCACTTTAGGCACTTTAGGCACTTTAGGCACTTTAGGCACTTTAGGCACTTTAGGCACTTAAAACTCTTATACAATTCCTGCAATGAATAATCCTTTGCTCCTTCCCTGGAACACCCCATTTGAGACACCTCCATTTGACCTGGTTAAAACAGGTCACTTCAAACCGGCAATAGAAGAAGCGATAAGATCTGCAACCATCGAAATTGATGCAATAACAGGAAACCATGAAACCCCAAGCTTTGAAAATACAATTGTTCCGCTGGAAATCGCAGGGGAATTGCTTGGTAAGATCACTTCAATACTTTTTAACCTGAATAGCGCTGAAACAAATCAAGATCTTCAGGCTGCTGCCCGGGAGATCTCTCCATTTCTTACCCGCTTTTCGAATGATATTACATTAAATGAAGAATTATTTAAAAAAATTAAAACCATTTATGAATCGAAGGAAACAGCCGTTCTGAATACCGAACAAAAAATTCTTGTTGAAAAAAAGTACAGAAACTTCATTCTGGGTGGCGCAGGATTAAAGGAGGAGGAAAAGAAACGATTCAGGGAGATATCTGAAAAACTTGCAACACTCTCTCTTAAATTTGACGAGAATGTTCTTGAAGAGACAAACTCATATGAGCTTCATCTGAATGAAAAAGAAGAGCTTGCCGGACTCCCGGGGAACTTTCTTGAAATGGCTGCAATGGAGGCAAAGAAAAAGGGAAAAACAGGTTGGATTATTACTCTGCATTTCCCCAGTTATATACCTTTTATGCAATACTCTGAGAGAAGATACCTCCGTGAAAAGATGCTTAGGGCATATTCATCACGTTCGTTCAGGGGCAATGAATATGACAATACAAAAATTGTACTTGAAATAGTTAACCTGCGTCTAGAAATAGCGCGGATGCTGGGATTCAATAATTTTGCTGAAATGGTACTGGGCGACAGAATGGCTGATACACCGGCAAAAGTTAACTCATTCCTCGAAGAACTTTATCTGGCGTCCAAACCCGGCGCATTAAGAGATTTTAAAAATCTGAAGAATTTTGCTGAGAAACTTGGAAATTCAGAAGAAATTGAAAGATGGGACTGGGCTTTTTTTTCTGAGAAACTTAAAAAGGAAAAGTACGACATTAATGACGAAATCCTTAAACCATATCTCAGTCTTGACAAAGTAGAGTCCGCAATTTTTTCTCTTGCATCGTCTCTTTATGGCATTAAATTTAATAAGAGCAATAATATTCCGGTATATCATCCTGATGTAAAAACCTTCGAAGTGTATGATAATGATGGTTCATTTCTTTCAATTCTATATATTGATTATCATCCGCGGCCAGGGAAAAGTGGTGGTGCGTGGATGACAAGTTACAGGGACCAGAAAAAAATAAAAGGAAATGATGTAAGACCTTTGATCTCAATTGTTGCCAATTTCACCCGACCGACAGAAACCGGACCTTCCCTTCTCACATTCAATGAACTGACTACTTTTCTGCATGAATTCGGGCACTCACTTCACGGGATGTTTTCAAAATGTACTTATGAGAGTCTCTCAGGAACAAATGTTGCCCGTGATTTTGTAGAATTGCCTTCCCAGTTCATGGAGAATTTTGCTTTCGAGAAAGAATGGCTCAACAGTTGGGCCACCCATTACCAGACAGGCGAAAAGATCCCTGAAAACATAATAAACAAAATTAAGGAATCGACGGTTTTTAATGAAGGGTATTCATGCTTCCGTCAACTGGGATTTGGGTTTCTCGATATGGCATGGCATACAATAAAAAATCATTTTGAAGCGGATATTACGGAATTTGAAACTGATGCAATGGCAAAAACTGAATTGTTCCGTAAAACAGAAGGCACAAATATGAGTGCTGCTTTCGGACATATCTTTGGAGGTGGTTATGCAGCAGGCTATTATGGATATAAATGGGCTGAAGTACTTGACGCGGATGCATTCAGCTATTTTACTGAGACCGGAATATTCAATAAGGAAACTGCTGCCTCATTCCGGAGCAATATTCTTGAAAAAGGAGGAACAGAAAAACCTGCTGACCTATATAAAAAATTCAGGGGCAAGGAGCCTTCAATTGAGCCGCTCCTTATAAGAAGCGGACTCAAATAAAGGTCTTATTATGCGCCTGTCACTAATATGACATTGTATCAATGGGTTCTTCATTGCCATAAGCAGTTCCGGCACTATTGGTTGCATAAGCTCTCACATAATATCTTGTACCAGGTTGCAATGCATTAATTGAACTCACGAATGTTCCTGTACCTGTCCCGTCAGTGGTGAAGCTTGCTGTTTCTATTGTTGGATTTTGTGAAATGCTCCAGCATACTCCCCTTGCAGTAATCGCAGCTCCTCCGTCAAACAGAACTTCTCCTCCACCGGTCGCAGATATGTAACTTGGCGAAGGAGTGGCTGTTATAACTGTAGGAATTCCTGCCCCCTGTATACATCTGACAGATAATCCAAGCTGGTCAGGACCCGGGTAAACCATCATTTCAGCAAGATTAGTATTTAATTCAGTACGAAATGCATCCGATGCCGAATTAAGCGTTGAAGACCACCATTGTCCGATTTGTCCTATTTGAGAGAACGGTCCAATTAATGTGCGGAATCCTCCCGGAAGAGCAGTAAATCCGGTTTCATTTGTTGCACCAGTATTTGGTGATTGCCAGTGGTCAAAAGCTGCTTCTTTCAGTTTTCCTCCTGCCACCATATCACCTCCCAGAAAGATTGAAAGGTCAGCAAAATCATTCATGGTGGGAACATGCCAGCCTGCAGGACAAAGATTGCCGGCATTTACAGTATACCAGTTATAAAGAGCGCCATATGTACTCTTGTATGTGGCTGCATCATTATCATACCAGGCATACGCAGGCGTAGAAAGATAGCTCCATCCAAGATCATCTGTCACATTGGCAATTGCGGTTCCGTCAACGAAACTGGTGGTTTTCAGGTTTTCTGCCATCCAGGTCTGTGTACCTATAATAACAGTATTATAAATATTACCGTCAAAGTCAGCTACTGTTCCTCCTGCACCGAGAGTAGTAAACATTATTTCATTACCATATCCTGTACCGGTACTGTTTGTGGCATAAGCTCTTACATAATATTTAGTATTGGCCGTTAATCCGGTAATAGGGCTTGTCCAGCCTTCTGATGTGGTTCCATCAGTTGTTTTGGTTGTCAGTGCAATTGTTGGACCAGGTGATGTATTCCAGACAATACCGCTTACAATTATTGCGGCACCACCATTACTAACAATATATCCACCACTGCTGGCTGTTGTTTCTGTTATAATTGATGGTTCCATTGTTGTTAAATCCGGAACCGGTAGTTTATCAACCGCACCTGTATAGCCAACATTTCCGTATACATTCAGGTTGTTTTCAATTGTAATAACACTATTCATATCAATAGTATCCGTATTTGCACTCAAAAGCGATTTTTGGTTCAAAGCATTATCGAGAGACAAGATGTTGAAAGTAGATGAACCACCTTTGCCAAGTGACCTTACATAAACATTAGTGCTGTCAGGCCTGATCGACAAGTAAATAGAGTCCTCTCCTTTTGCCGTGCCAAAACCACCGATTGCAAATCCTCCTTTTGAACCTTTCGTAGGATTTTGATTTATATAAGCTCTGATAACGTCAGAGTTAACAACAAAGTAATCCTGAGGAGGAGTAGATTTTGCGTTACCAAAGCCACCAATGGCAAAACCTCCTTTGGAACCTTTTTTACTTCCGTCACCAACAGAAATCCTTACACCTTCATTATATACAGCAAAAACTGTCTTACCTGCCTTATTCTTAACTTCAAAGAGAGGCTCTTCCATATTGTCTGTTTCGCTTGTAACAGTAACCTTTTTAAAAGTGCCTACAGTTAAATCAGGTCTATTTAAAAGGTCATTATAGTTACCGCTGAATCCGTTTCCTGATTTTGATGAGAATAGAGCATACGGTACACTCAACAGTTGAGTTGTTCCCATTATTGTTCCGTTTACAGTGATTTTCAGAAAATAAGTACCTGTATTCCAGTTAATGTCAGAAATAGAGCCATCAGTGGTAGTACCTGTTCCCAGGGAAATGCTTAAGAGTCCTGATGCTGATGAAGTAACATTGTGGGTCTCAGTATAAACAACAGGACCTGTGGAGCTTCCCTGTAAAATCTCAAACTTCACAGCAGCAGCAGTGTTAGGCAAAGCAGTTCCGGAACCATCCATAAGTATAGACTGATATGTGAAACTGGAAGGCGCCTGACCTTTAAGTGCTGACCCTATCATCAGTATGGCAAATATTACTGCAATTTTCTTCATCCTGTTAGTCTTTAAAATCTTATAAACAATTATTCTGCATAAAAATATCGAATGGTTATCAGGTTACCAAAAATCTACCACATTCTTTTTATAAGATCCCAAATATAAGGATCATTAACCCGGATAACTGATTTTCAATATCCTTAGCATCTAGGAAATTCTTAAAACTTGAATTATATTTGCATGGGTTCAGTTAATCTTGTACTTTAAATACAAGCTGCTATTAATCAACTTATTAACCTCATCAATATGATCCTCTTTTTTGAAGGCACCTCCAAAAATATTTTTGCTGTAAGCACCTCTGAAAAGCTTCCTGAAACAGAAATTGACAAATTATCATGGCTTTTCGGTGAAGCCGGATTTATCACAAAAGAGCAAATTGAAGGAGTCTTTGTAGGGCCCAGGAAAGAAATGATAACCCCATGGAGTACCAATGCTGTGGAGATAACACAGAATATGGGAATTACAGGGATTACGAGGATCGAAGAATTTCATAGTACGGGTACAAAAAAACCTGCATATGATCCGATGTTGCAGGCGTTATATAAAGGACTTGATCAGACTATTTTTACAATTGATAAATTACCCGAACCGGTCTTTTATATTGATGATATTAAAAAATATAATCTCAAAGAGGGTTTGGCGCTAAATGATGAGGAGGTTTCATATCTGAACAGACTGAGTGATTCAATAGGACGAAAACTAACTGACAGTGAAGTATTTGGCTTCTCCCAGGTGAATTCAGAACATTGTCGCCATAAGATTTTCAACGGCACGTTTATACTTTCGGGTGAAGAGAAGAAGTCAACTCTCTTTCAAATGATAAAGGCCACAACAAAAACAAATCCGAATAAAGTTGTCTCTGCTTACAAGGATAATTGTGCTTTTGTACAGGGACCTGTAGTTGAGCAATTTGCCCCGGCTACCCAGGACAAATCTGATTTTTTCAATATTAAAGACTATGAGTCTGTTCTTTCTCTGAAAGCTGAAACTCATAATTTTCCCACAACGGTTGAACCCTTCAACGGAGCTGCAACGGGCACCGGTGGTGAGATAAGAGATCGGATTGCAGGTGGTAAAGGTGCTTTTCCAATTGCCGGTACTGCAGTCTATATGACTTCCTATCCCCGTCCTGATGGGAAACGTCATTGGGAAAAAGCTACCAAAGCAAGACCATGGCTTTATCAGACACCTGAAGATATCCTTATAAAAGCATCAAACGGAGCAAGCGATTTCGGAAACAAGTTCGGACAACCTCTCATTTGCGGTTCAGTGTTTACGTTTGAGCATTTTGAAAATCTGAAACANTTCGGATATGATAAGGTAATTATGCTTGCCGGTGGAATTGGCATAGGTAAGAAGAAGGACAGCGAGAAAGACATTCCGGAGAAAGGCGACCTTATCGTATTGCTTGGAGGCGATAACTACAGGATAGGAATGGGTGGCGGAGCTGTTTCATCGGTCGATACGGGCAAATATGACAGCTCAATAGAACTTAATGCAGTACAAAGGGCAAACCCTGAAATGCAGAAAAGAGTTTATAATGCTATCAGGGCATTGAGTGAACTTGACAGAAATCCTGTGGTTTCAATACACGACCATGGAGCAGGCGGTCATCTGAACTGCCTTTCTGAACTTGTTGAAGCTACAGGTGGAAAAATCGATATAAGCAAACTTCCTGTTGGAGATACTACACTGTCTGCCAGAGAAATAATTGGAAATGAATCCCAGGAACGCATGGGACTTGTAATGAAGAAAATAAATATTGATGTCTTAAGAAGAATTGCCGAAAGAGAAAGAGCTCCTTTCTATATTATTGGTGAAGTAACAGGAGATCAGCAATTTACTCTCGAAAATCCCATTACAGGTGAAAAACCTATCGATATTGCTCTGGCATCACTTTTCGGTGATCCTCCAAAAACAATTATGACAGACACCCCTGTTGAAACAGATTTCAGAAAGGTTGAGTACAATAATCAGAAAATTCAGGAATATGCGGCTCTAGTTCTTCAGATCGAGGAAGTAGCATGCAAGGATTGGCTCACAAATAAAGTAGACAGATCTGTTACAGGTCGTCTTGCCAAACAGCAGTGCGCCGGTCCACTTCAGTTGCCATTGAATAATCTGGGTGCTATTGCGCTTGATTACAGGGGGAAAAAAGGTATGGCTACCTCTATCGGGCATGCTCCCGCAGCAGGGCTTGTCGATCCGGCTGCGGGTTCNGTACTGTCAATAGCAGAGGCTCTTACAAATATAATATGGGCGCCNCTGACTGATAATCTCAAAAGTGTTTCACTTTCTGCAAACTGGATGTGGCCCTGCAAAAATCCTGGCGAAGATGCAAGACTTTATTCTGCAGTTGAAGCTGCAAGCAATTTTGCAATTGATCTTGGTATTAATATCCCCACCGGAAAGGATAGTCTTTCAATGACCCAGAAATACGGCGATCAGGTTGTATTTTCTCCGGGTACAGTAATTATATCCGCATCTGCCGAGATCAGTGATATCAGAAAAATTGTTGAGCCGGTCATAGTAAACGATCCCTGCACAAGTCTCCTTTATATTGATATGAGCCGTGATGATTTTAAACCCGGAGGCAGCAGCTTTGCACAGATTCTGAACCGGCTTGGCAATGAAGTTCCCACTGTTAAAGATCCTGCTTATTTCAAAGAGGTATTTGATACTGTTCAGGAACTTATTTCAAAGGAGAAGATTCTCTCAGGGCATGATATATCGGCAGGAGGTATGTTAACAACCCTGCTCGAAATGTGCTTTTCAAATACTTGCGGAGGTATCTCAGTTAATCTGTCAGCGCTTGATGATAATGATACAGTAAAGATCCTCCTCAGTCAAAATCCGGGTATTATTATTCAGGTAAGGGATGAGGACGAAGCTGCAGAAATTCTTCTTGAGAACGGAATCTCCTATTTCTCTATTGGACATCCTGTTGATGAAAGAACACTTTTTGTGACAAATGGTGGTGTGACTATCGAATTCAATATCGATCAGCTTCGTGATAAATGGTTCAGGACATCTTATCTTCTCGATCGTCATCAGTGCGGACCAAAGCTTGCACTGGAACGATTTGAAAACTATAAAAATCATGAACTCAATATAAATACTTCAGATTTTGCAGGAACCTTCAAATCACTTGGTATCTCGCCTGAAAGAAGAAAAAAAACAGGCACTGTAGCAGCAATTATAAGAGAAAAAGGAGTTAACGGCGATCGTGAAATGGCATATGCCTTGTACCTGGCCGGGTTTGATGTCAAAGACGTTCATATGACTGACCTTATTTCAGGCAGGGAAACTCTTGAAAAGGTAAGCTTGATAGTCTTTGTCGGCGGGTTTTCAAATTCCGACGTTCTGGGTTCTGCAAAGGGCTGGGCCGGTGCATTCATGTACAACGAAATAGCCAGGATTGCTCTTGAGAAATTCTATCTGCGGTCTGATACTCTTTCTCTGGGTGTGTGCAACGGTTGTCAGCTAATGGTTGAATTAGATCTGGTATATCCCACCCATAAAGAGAAACCGAAGCTTCTTATTAATGAATCTCATAAATTTGAATCAGGATTTCTGGGAGTGAAGGTACTGAAAAATAATTCTGTGATGCTTGGAAATATGGCAGGAATGGAACTTGGGATATGGGTTGCTCATGGTGAAGGAAGGTTCAAATTTCCCTATCCTGAAAACAGGTACCAGATCGCTCTTAAATTCAGCAAACATACCTATCCGGCTAACCCAAACGGGTCAGATTGTGATGTTGCCGGTTTATGCTCCGAAGATGGTCGTCACCTGGTAATGATGCCACATCTTGAACGGGCATACTTTCCTTGGCAATGCGGATATTATCCGGCCGATAAAAGAAATGAAGAGGTCACTCCGTGGATTAAGGCTTTTGTAAATGCAAGAGAGTGGATCGAAATAAGAAACCGTTAACTCTTTCAGAAAACGACATTAAAGTGAGGTGATTATTATCGCCCATCAAATCGCTTGAGAATCAATGATTTCTTGTTTTAAATCAATGAGTTGTTGGTGTGAATAATATTGACAGGAGCTTGGAATTATCAGAATTGCCGGAATCATCACCGGTATAATTCTTTGGGATTATTTTCTCGCTGATAACCTGGATATTAATCAATCCTGTATCCTGAATATAAAGGGAACCTATAAATGAATCAGCCCTGAAATAGGGATAGGAAACATCAGTAGAATTAAGAATTATCCTGTCGCATGCCGGCCTTGCTTCAAGTCGGTTTTCATAAATACTCAGCATGACCTTGTTTTTATATTTGAGATTTGTAGTGTCTTTGGTAGCACTTGAAAGCCAAACATCAAAACGACCTGATTTAGAAACTACTACATTCCATTCAGCAGTATTACTTGATGGATTGGCCATATCGTGGTAGCATTCAGCCTTATCAACATTCAATGAGATTGTTCCATCTTTATCCTGTAATATCTTGCTTTCAGTATTTGAATTATTACTTGCTGCCGGTTTTACCTCATTTTTACAAGAAAAGAAAATGACCATCCCAATCATTACCATCAACACTAAAAATTTTCTTTTCATTTTCAGAAGTCCTCTTTTAGAAATTTATTGCAATATTAACGTTATAAAAACAATTTCAGTATATGCATTTCATGAATTGGCAAAAAAAAATCATTAAAATGAAAATAGTGTTAAAATATTAACAATTAAATGTCATTTGTTATTCAGATTCTGTAAGAAAAATATAATTCCCTGAATCATGAATTGCTTAAAACTACTTTAGAAATTCGCTGGCTGTTTAATTGAATTTACCAGCTTAATCAGATTTTTTTTTACTGATGGCTGAACGATAGCTTCAGCAACAATCTCAGAGATATCAGCAACACGTGTATCAGTTACCGGTGAAAAAGTTTTTTTGCAAAGAGGGCATGCAGTTGCCAGAATATCAGGTTTCGATTTAGTAAGCTCAGAAACAGCATCATGTGCAATCTTACTCCTGTTTCTGCTACTGATTTTCAGATTAGCAAGACTTCCTCCACAACAAAGAGAATTCTCATCTTCATAATTAGTTTTTTCAAGCCTTGACACATGTTTCAGGACCTCTTTTGGTTCGTCATATACTCCTGATCCTCTGCCCAGATCACAAGGGTTATGATACACCACTCTCTTCCGTATGAAACTCATCTTAACCGTACCTTCATCGATAAGTCTTTTAATATATTGAGTATGATGAAGTACCTCAACATCAAGATAATAGCTTTCCTTAAATATTTTGTAACAAATCGGACATGATGTAACCAGTGTATGAGCGCCCGATTTCCATATCATCTGTGAATTTGAATTTATCAGTTCACGGGCTTCTTTATCCTGACCTGCAAGCATCAGTGGACGCCCGCAGCAGACTCCACCCTGCTCGTCCATAAAATTATAGTTGACACCTGATGCTTCCAGAATTTTTATCATTGAATTCTTTATGGTTGGTGTGAGATGAGTCATACAACCGGCAAAATAAAGCACATCAGTCTTCTTAGGTTCGGGTACAGGAAGAAAGTCATAAACCCGGGAACCATTTGATTTATCTACAGTAACAATTTGCTTTGTACGGAAATATCCTTTATAAACATTCCTGAAATCAGTTTCATTTCCCAGCGATCTTCGTTGTATCATCCTTATTGGAGAAAGCTCAATACCTACAGGACACTTTATATCACATCTTCCGCAGAGAAGGCAGTTATGAGCAATTTCTGAAACATCATCATTGTTCCTGATAGCTTTCATAAGATAAGCCGATTGGATATTTGTGATTCCTGCAGAAAAGTTCATCTGACATGCATCAATACATATCCCGCATGAAGAACAGGAATGTACTTCAACTTCTGAGTAACTTCCGGGTTTATCACCTGTTTTTATTCCGGAGTTCCGCATAAAAATCAGGAATAACTCCGTAGGAATATGCATATATCTTGTTACCGGAAGAAGGATAAAAAATGTACCCAGAGATAATGAATACAACCACCAGAAAGGGTAAGCCAGTTCGTGAACAGGAAGAAATGTTGCAAACCAGGTACCAAGTGACCCGGTAAGGAAACTACCTGTTCCATTTATTGCGCTGCTGAAACTTTCTGCCAGAAGACGGCTGGGAAAAATCAGCCATAATGCAGTAAGGGCCACCTTATCAGAAAGTCTTAGACGGGTGGTCTTCTTCATCCCAACCACTTTTGAATAAAATCTCTTTGATACAGCAAGCAAAAGTCCCGAAAGGATAAAAGCCAGAATAAGATCCATTAAAAATCCGTAAGCCGCTTCGAAACCCATTCTGCCATGTTCAGGATTAAAAAATCTGAAAAAAATAGCTTTATAAGGAGCATTCAGATGTTTCGCACCAAAAATATCCGCCTCAATAGTGCCACAAAGTATAAGCAGAAACCATCCAAAAGCAAGGCTCATATGCATGTAGCCTAATCTTAAATTTGTCTTAAGTATTTTACGATGTATAAGACTTTCAAGGAATATTTCTTTGAGACTCATTACGAAAGGAGTTCCGAAAAAACCACGCTGCAGTCTCAGCTTATCAGCACGTGAAAGATCACGAAACCAAACCACACTCCTGAATACTACATAAATTATTATGAAGTACAAGCCAATGTTAAATGGTATTATAAACGGATCAAAGTGCATATAGGTCGTATTTCTGGAATGCCTGTTTCGCCAGAACAATAATATTTCTTGTATTTACTCCGCGCGGACATATTAATGTGCACTTTCCGCATAACATGCACTTCTTTATGTTTTGTCTGACCTTATCATTTTCTCCGCGCTTGATAAGAATATGAAGTTCCCGGAGACTGAATCTGGTAAAATTTGCGGTGCTGCATGTAGCCGAGCAACCTCCGCATTCAATACATAACCTGAAACTTGGCTCCCGCTCAAAAATAAAATCGGCTATCCTTCTGTCGTTTGACTCGAAATCAATCTGCCTGCCTTTTGATATTGAAAACCCGAATTGTTCCATTCTATTTGTTTGCTTCTTTCAGATAATCCATCACCTCCGATACAGCTGACCTTGCATGTGAAATGGTTTCCGTTATATTCATCGGCGCGGTGCAGGTACCAGCATAGAATACTCCTTTTATATTGCTTCTGTTGCTCCCATAATGATTATCGGTCGCGGCAAAGAATCTGTTATCACCTGTTTCCAGACCAGTAATGGCAGCAATTTTCCTGCCTCCTTCCGACATTTCCATACCGGCCATCAGCACCAGCATATCAAGTTCCATCTTCAGAGGTCTGCCTGCAAGTGTATCTTCAACTTTTATAACAATCTTATGATCAATAGTTTCTCCTGCTTCTGAAACTTTACCACGTATAAAGCTAACTCCATAACTTTCCTGCGCTTCCCTGTAGAGTTCTTCATAATGTGCTCCACCCATTCTCATATCCATATAAAAACAGAATACCTTCGATTCAGGAAGATGTTCCCTGATTTCAATAGCCTGCTTTACTGCAGTTACACAGCAAAGTTTTGAACAATATAAATTACCGACTTTCTCATCACGGGAGCCCACACAGTGTACTATCCCTATTGTCCTGGGAGAAGCGCCGGTACTTAATTTTATCTTACCATTCCTGAACATCTCTTCCAGGTCAGACGATGTAATCACATTTTCATAAATGCCATATCCATACTCCTCTTTTCTGGCGCTTTTAAAAAGGTCAAATCCTGTGGCAACGATAACCGCATCTGCATCCATTTCCTGTCCGCTACTGGTAGTTACTGAGATATGATTTCTGTTCCTGGTAAATTTTTCAACTGTAGTATCAGCAAGTAATTTTATCCCTTCAATTAATGATATCCCGTCGAGATATTCCTTAACCTCCACACTGTCTCTTCTGTCGGGGAATAGTTTATACCAGTTGTTCAGATGCCCCCCGGTTTTGCTTTCCTTTTCAATCAGACTTACTCCAATACCGGCTTTAGACAACCGCCCGGCAGCTTCAAGTCCTGCGACTCCTCCTCCGATTACAATAACATGTTTACTCATTAAAATCCAACATTTATCAGTTTTGGTATTTTGGAGTATTTTGTATCAGCTCCCAGATCATACTTATCGTCCGGAGAATATTCTATACCCATCTTATCCAGAACCGGCTCGCAGTTTGTCTGATGCATCTGAAGGCCCAGTTCCCAGGGATGATAACCCAGAACCAGTCCGGCAACTTCTTCATATGTAAATACCGGGATTCCATCGCCATTCTGGCCATATCTTTTCCCTTCAAGTTCATTAATAACATACTGCCATCTGTCGAGGAACATCGGACAACCCGGACAGTTTGTAATAATCATATCAGGTTTAAAGGGTTGCATCGACTCAAATTTCTCCCTTGAGCAGGCCACTGAAAATCCCCTGTTTGCCTGAACAAGATACTGCCTGAAGCCAAATCCGCAGCAATGACGTCTTTCAGGATAATCAATTACCTGACCTCCCCACTCCTCTATCATACCTGAGAGAACATAAGGATATTCAGCACCTCCGACACCTTTCGACGGAAACATCTTTGCATAATGACAACCAATATGATCGACAACTTTCAAAGGTTCTCCGGTATTTTTATTAATGAGCCTGAATTTTGCTTTTGCTGAAATCTCTTTTCTGAATTTATATATGACATCACTCGCATGGGCAAGGTTTTTAGGCTTAATGAACTCTCTCCCTGTTGCTTTTTTGAGCTGTTTCCTTATCTTATCTTCAACTTCGGGGAAATGATGCCATGTATCGAGAATCTCTGTATATAATCCGAATGATGTTATGCACGATGGCATCAGATTCTCATATCCTGCTTCAGTCATTATTGCAAACTGACGGGCAACAACTGTCATTGTCGTCTCAACCGGTACAATATCGCTGTGATATCCTATACCTGTGCATGATGTATGGCATGGGTGCTCATAAACATCTTTCTTAAGCTCATCACGCATAATCTTCAGGAAGGCTGTTTCTGATCCCGGAAAGAAATTTTGCCTTACACAACTTCTGACATAGAAAAACCTGTCATCAGCAATTTCTTTCTGATAATCCTTCCAGATGGCTTTTTTCCCTTCAATATTCATCAGTAATAAATATTATCGTGTATGGCAACCGTTATTAGTCTTATAAATATGTCTGAAGTACTCATTATCAATACCTTCATCAAGTGTCATATTCATCTCCTCAGCTTTTGCCTTTGAGAACTTCTCAATATTTTCATATCGCTTCATTCCTCCGGTAACTTCGAATATCATTCTCAATTCATTCATTGCTTCTTCAGGTATTTTGCGCAGAATACCCGGCCCGTCACCTTTATAATTGGCGCCCATCTTCTTAAACAGGTCACTCCAGTTATCCTGGATCCAGTCCCATACAGGTCCCTGTTCAGGATGCAGTGATGTTCCTACACCCTCAAGATATAGACAATAACCATGATCTATTATCCACTGGCCTACTGTACGTTTTAAAGCAAGCTGCTGTCTTCCTTTTTCAGACTCAACAAAGAAACCAAGATCCTGCGATAACGACCGTAACGCCATAATAATCAATCCNGGNGCGTTACCACGTGGGCATCGTGTCTTGCACGACATGCATTCACCACAGTACCAGATTGTTTCAGATTTCATGAGGCTTATGATGGCTTCGTCATCCTTTGTCTGAACGACATCCACAATTTTCCTCGGATCGTAATCATAGAATTCTGCCGCAGGACAAATGGCAGTGCAAACTCCGCAGTTCATACAGGCATTCAATCCCTCTTCAAAACGGATATCCTCCAGCAGAAGATCATAATACTTTCCCATCAACCTGTGTAATATGATTTGTGTTAAATAATTAACACAAAAATATATCTAATATGATGAGGGTGAAAGACGCTTAAAACCTATTTATGAGGGGTATTTATACGTATAAAAGATAAGGCATTGGGAAGGTAGTTTAAGCTATAGAGGCTGTAGAGGCTGTAGAAGCTGTAGAAGCTGTAGAGGCTGTAGAGGCTGTAGAGGCTTAGAGGCTGCAGAGGCTATAGAGGCTATAGAGGCTATAGAGGCTGTAGCTTTTGCAGTGGTTTTAAAGCATTTAAAGTATCTATAGCCCATAAAACGTTAATTGCCAGGCTGTGAGGACTTCTTCCCCGATTTAATATTAAGTTTCTTATTTACGGCATAGGTGAGCCATGCGCTGCCAGCTCCTATAATTGCTCCTGCCAGAACATCGGAAGGATAATGAACACCCAGATCCATTCTTGAGTATGCTACAGTACCTGCCCATGTATATGAGGGAACAATAATATACCATTTGGGATACGCAAGTGTCAATGAGGTTGCTGCTGCAAAAGCGCTTGATGTATGACCTGAGGGAAAGGAAGGGCTGCCGGCACCAGACTTTTTGAGAATATCCGGATAAGTTACAAATGGACGGTTACGGTTAACTGTGTATTTCACTGCAGTAGTAACAACCTCATTTACAGCAACTGCAGCAAGTGTTACACAGGCATTTCTGAATAGCTTATCATTATGTTTAATCAAACCTGCAGTTCCCATTGCAGCGGGTATTGATAAAACCAGATATGCATTAGAATTTGAGACAAACTGGTAAAACCTGTCTGAAGGAAGTAGCCTGGGTGAATTTATCGACCTGAGTAACCTAATGTCAATATTCTGTGCCGATAATTGAAAAGATNATACTAGTAATACTGGAATNATGAGACGTTTAATCATATCCGGCATTTAAGTAANAAAGGTTACAACTTTTATCCAGATTATTTTAAAAGTTTCTCTATGTCTTTTACAAGCTTNTCAGGGATGGTTGCAGGAGAAAACCTTTTAACCGGATTTCCTCTTTTGTCAATAAGGAATTTTGTGAAGTTCCATCTGATTCTTCTGCCAAAGAAACCTGGAAGACTGTTTTTCAGGTATTTATATATCGGATGAGTATTTTCCCCGTTCACNTCAATCTTTGAGAACATGGGAAATGAAACCCCGTAATTTATCAGACATCCTTCCGAAATCTCCTTTTCAGTACCGGGTTCCTGATTCCCGAACTGGTTGCATGGAAATCCAAGGATGACCAGGCCCTCATCCTTATAAAGTTCAAATAGTTTTTCCAATCCTTCATATTGTGGGGTCAGTCCACACTTACTGGCCGTATTTACCACCAGAACCACTTTTCCTCTGAAGTTTTCCATGCTGATCTCTTTACCCTGAAGAGTAACAGCTTTAAACTGATAGAAATTATTCTCCATGATTATCCATTTTCAGCAAGATAGTCACAATAATCCAGCTTTTCGTTTCAAGATCAGTATGTTTGCGTATCAGGACTGGTTTGAGTTAAATCCAAAATTTCTCAATAGAAACCTTTATTTCATCCTGACTTTTATCGCAATAAGTTTCAGTACATTCTCCAGGTCATCACCTTCATTCATCTTTATCGAAATCGCCCTGGTTGCACCAAACCTCTTTGAAGTTTTAAAACCTTCCTTTATGCTTACAGGCAGATCACTGGCAATTATCACCGGTTCCGCTTTATCTCCGAAGTAAAAGGTGATTCTGAATGTCCCGGTCAAAATTGCTCCCCAAAAAACTGTCTTCTTCTTAAGAACCATTTTGAATAACCACCTTTTGCCGTCATTATAGTAATTCCATTCTCCGGCAGACTCCGGATAATTAACACGCATATAATCCATAATGTTCTGCCAATAGCTTTTCTTTTCACCTATGAGTGAAAAAATCAATTCATCTGTTGGCACAACAAGCTTATCTTCAAGAAGAAGAATTTCTTTCTCAACCATATATTCCTGATTAAGTATTTATTAAAATCATTTTATATCTTTTACACACCTGAAACCGACGGCAAAATCAACCCAGCTCGGAGATAGTCCGTTTCTGTAATAAGTTATTAAACACATTTGTCCTGAATGCCAGCTACCACCCCTGATAACTTTAAACCTTCCTCTCTCGGGTCCCTTAGGGTTTTCAAAAGGAGATATGGAATAATAATCATCACCATAGAAATCTGAAGTCCATTCCCAGACATTCCCTGAAATGTCAAACAGTCCAAAACCATTTGGCATAAAAGAGCCTACTTTCAGAATACCCTTATACTTTCTTCCGTAGTTTGCTTTTGTAGAGTCGATCTGGTCACCAAAAGGATAGGTTTTACTGATCAATCCTCCCCGTGAAGCATATTCCCATTCAGCTTCAGTAGGAAGACGTTTACCTGCCCACTTTGCATACTTTTCGGCATCAAAACAGCTTACCCCGACAACAGGAAAATCCGGGAAATCGGGCCCACTTTTAAATTCACTTAAACCCCAGAACTGAGGCAACGGAGTTTTGGTAGCGATACAAAAGTCATAATATTCTTTATTCGTAACTTCGTATTTATCCATATAAAATGAATTCAGCTTTACATTATGTTCAGGTTGCCAGTCAGTTGCAGCAGTATTTTTCCCCATAACAAATTCACCGGAAGGTATTAAAACCATCTGATCACCGGGTTTCTGAGAAAAGCTGCAGATACTGAAAATCAGCATCAAACAGGTCAGAGTTGCTTTCATATTTTTGTATAAATAATCAATTCAGATTTTTCAGATTTGTTATTGCNTCAGGNACATATTTATGAACCCCGGCAACAATNGNNCANGTTTCCATNTCTTTGCACTCTCCGCATGTATCAAAACCCTTCGANCTGACACAATTTCTGATTTCACAAACACTGCAGTGACTGAACTTTGGTCCCTCTTCCCTGCAACCGGTACAATTTATCATTGCAGCAGTGAGATCAGGAGCATGATAGGCAACGCGCCATTTTTCAGCCACTGTATTTCTGAGTTCATCATCATTTTTAACTGTTGCAATTCTTGCTTCACAAGTTGCACAGTCTAGTCCGCAACATGAGATAATTTTTTCCATAACTTAATCAAAGTAAAGTTTTTCATAATAGAATTAACACTGAATTTGTCAGACTTATGACTAAAAAGTAATCAATTTCAGTGCTATTAATGTACAAAATATTTTATGACACAGGATAAATACCTGAGAAAAAGTATAAATTTGGATAACAACACTTTATTTAATGAATAAAGAAAATATGAAAACACTTCCATCTAAATCCTGTTATCTTCCGGTTATACTCCTGATCTCCGGATTGGTTATGCTTTCATGTTCAAGACCAAAAATTGTGAGTCTCAAGAATCTGCTGATTGAAATGACTGACAGAGAGAGCATTACAAAATATCCATCTCCATGGTACCGGCTTATACAGTCAGGCAGTTATGACAGGCTCTCAGATTCTGCAGGAGGAAAAGGGTGGTTTGCCAATGATGATTATACGCAATTCACAGGCGTTGATTCATCGCAGGGCAGAAAGGAATATATTTTACTCGACACTGAAGGACCCGGAGCTATTGTACGATGGTGGATGACCTTCGCCGGTGAAGGCAGTTATGATGGAGTAATCAGAGTATATATCGATAATGACAAGAATCCTGTTCTAACTGAAAATGCAATTAAGTTGCTGAGTGGACAGACACTGGCAGGGGAACCGCTGAGCTCTTCAGTTTCCCCTGAAACAGATATTAAAATGAGGGGGCACAATCTGTACCTTCCGGTTCCTTACATGAAACATTGCAGAGTAACCTTTGAATGTAATGCAATCAGAATAACTGGAGATTCAAGAAAACCTAGCATTTACTACAATATTGGTTACCGTAGTTATGATAAAGGAACTAAGGTTGTTTCATTTTCAAAAGAGGAGCTGGCAAACAATGCCGATTTGATAAAGAGTACTAATAATGTTCTCAAATCGTCGGGTCTACTTTCTGAAAGCATAAAAAGATATTATTCATCAGACCCTATTCCCTCCAACGATTCTGCTCAGATAATAATCAATTCAAAAAACACTGCAATAAGGAATATTTCGCTTAAACTTGGAGCATTCGATACAGAATATGCTCTCAGATCGACTGTTATAAAAATTTCTTTCGATGGTCTTCAGACTGTTTGGGTACCAGTCGGAGAATTCTTCGGTACAGGATACAAGCAAACTACATCTTCAACATGGAACTCAAAAGTAGATACTCAGATGGTTATGGAATCTTTCTGGTTGATGCCTTTCAGAAAAAACTGTTCTGTAACACTGGTGAATTATGGCGATCAGGTTGTCAGTGCAGATCTTAAAGTTGAATCGACAAAATACAAATGGAGCAAAGAGAGTATGTATTTTGGCTCATCATGGCATGAATATCACCAGATATTGACAGCAGGAGCAGAATCAGCCGGAGGAACAGGAAAACACCGTGATATCAGTTTCGCTGACATTAAAGGAACAGGAGTTTATGCAGGCGATGCTGTAACAGTATTCAATTCAGTCGAAGCCTGGTGGGGCGAAGGTGATGAGAAAATATTCGTTGACGGTGAATCTTTTCCTTCAAGCTTTGGAACAGGAACTGAAGACTACTACGGTTATGCGTGGTGCAGACCGGAACTGTTTTCGCATCCATTTATTGCACAGCCAAGCGGAAGCGGGAATTTCAAACCGGGACTGACAATCAATATTAGATACCGGTCTCTTGATGCAATTCCTTTTAAAACTTCAATCAGCTCAAATATCGAACTCTGGCATTGGCTGCCGGCAATCATCAATTATGCTCTTACCACATACTGGTATGTTCATCCTGATTATGAGATAAATATTAAGCCTGATCCTGTGGCAGTTAAGAAACCAATACCTGTTGATCCTGAGAGACCGATGTAAGACAATATTGGTACATATTCACTCACCTTTAAATCCGCTTCTCCCCACCCCGTGACTTCGCCCGGGGTTGACCCTCCCCAAGGAGGGAGTGGCTAATACATTATATATCTTTTAGTTACGCCCCTTCTCCCCTGGGAGAAGGGGTTGGGGGATGAGGCAACTCAAAAAGGGATACAGAAGAACATATATGCTATCACAATTTAACTCTGAAAGCCTTCAATATCAACTTCCTTCTTCATTTTCATCTCCAACAAAGCAGTAACGCTTCCATATCTCCACACTTTGAGAAGTATTCTGGTAAAAAACAGAAACTGCGATAAAAGAAAGAAAAGAAAAATTCCGCCACTGCTAGCAGGTGTCATCCCGGGGAGTATTTTCAATATTATCCATCCGAATAAAGACTGGGATATCAATAAAATAACCATCACAGGATACGATGAAAGAAATGTCCTGAAAGTATGGCTAAAACCAAATCCGATTGCTTTGAAACACCCTCCTTTTTCATTCATTACCAGCCATGCCCTTGCATAATCAGTTATCAATAGAAATATTGGCAAAAGCAGGAGAAAAAGAGAACCGAATCGCATGAATGCTCTTAACCGGGCACCATCGATACTACCTGACCCACTCGCTATTATAATCGGGATCCCAATAACAATAAATCCTGAAATTAGAATTATAAGGCTCATAATAAGCATTATAACAAGAAATGACCAGAATTTGTAAATGGAACCGTTAAAGAAAACTGAATAAGAAAACCTGCCCTCTTTCCTCTTCAGGTTGCTGAACAATCCGCCGGTGATAAACACATTTAATAAAAATCCGGAGAGAAGAACAATGAAGAACCCTGATGTAATCATCGAAATCAGTGTTTTAAAGTTAGATCCAAGATCAGGAATCACATCGAAGATGATACCTTTGGAAAGTTTATCAGTTATCATGCTTGAGCCGAGTATACTGTTTATGGCTCCTCTTAAAGGAAAAGCAATCATGATAACAATGAAAAAAGTTAAGATCCAATTTATGAAGACACCTTTCCAGCATTTTAAGGAACGTTTAAATCCTGATTTTATAGGGCTTAGAATATCCATAACTAATTATATTACAGTGAAATAAATTGAATAAATAATTGCATGAAGGAGACAAGTTTGTCGGTTAAAAGACGAACCGGTTTTCTGTCAGGTTTGGAAGTCATGGAGTTATTAATAAAATTTACATCCATTGTGATCTTATTTTCAGGATCTATTTTTACCCAATCGATCTTTCGTGCCCCGGTATATTCGAAATCTTTAAACCTGCCAATTCCATCCCAGGTTTCGCTTACCTGATCACCATTTGTAAAATGTATCAGGATATCGACAGGCAGCTTCACTTCTCCTATCCTTTCAAACTGTGCAACAGATTTATAGAGTGTATCTTTTTTAATATCCGGGTTAAGAACCGAAAGAGAGTCTCCTCCTGTAACCATACCCTCATAACTGTTTATTCCTGAATTGAAGAAGGCTGATACTTTGTAATCACATAATCCTGTTCCATATAACGTCTGGTCAAAGAACCAGTTCATATCCGGACCAAATTTATTGCCATGGATTCTAGTGACTACTCTATTTACAACAGCAACAAAATCTTTTCCTGAAGGATGTTTAAAGGCCCATTCCCTGTAATATTCAATAAAGATCTCATTCATTGTCTCTTCTCCTACTATTCCCATGAGTGTATAAAGCCATGTCGCTGACTTCATATACGACATCATACCATAAGTATCATGTGCATAGTTCCACGAAAACTCCGCATTGCTTACAGTATTCTTATTGGCAGACATCACGTACGACAGTCTGCCAATTGATTTATCAGACACTTTAAGCAAAGGATGATCCATCATTCCGGAGTTTTCACCATAATAATAATCCATAATTCTTTGTTCCCAGTAGGAGTTAATGCCCTCGTCGAGCCATGGTTCCTCAAATTCATTACTGGCAAGTATTCCCATAAAGTAAGCATGTCCAAATTCATGAACAGTTACCATTTCCGGCAGATGCAAATACTCCGGAATCCTGTATGCCGATAATGAGGTAAAAAGTGTTGTGTACTCCATTCCTCCGGACCCCCCACCCTTGCCTGGCGGATCAACAAAAGTCAGGTGTGGCCAGGGGTACGGACCAACATTTTCAGTCAGGTACTCAAGGGCATGCTTAACTGCAGTAAATTGCCGCTCAACCTGTTCTGCTCTTTCTTTTGGTAAAAGAAGTGTGATCTTTACATGTTTCCACTGGTCCGTATATACAGCATATCCCGGCCAGGCAGTCCAGGCAAAATCCACAATATCTTCAGCCCGATATGTCAGTGTTTTCGTACCATCTGAACTTTCTGTTTCATTCAGAAGCAATCCACCGGTACCTACAACATACTCATCAGGTAAAGTAATTTTCACATCATAAACACTATGATTTGAATAGAATTCCGAATTACTGTGGAACTGGTGACAATTCCATCCTCCTTTAACGGCAAACCTCATACCGGCAGGCTCATATACTCCGAATTTCGGAAACCATTGAGCAACAAAATAGAAATCTTCATAGTATCCTGTCCGTCTGATTTTCGATGGAAGCTTTGATTCAAAACTGACATTTAAGAAAACGGTATCCCCTGGTCTGGCAGGATCAGGTAAATTCACTTTCAAAACAGTCATATCTTCCGGATTACCATCATCAGGACTTATAAAATTCATTGACTTTGAGAGATCTGTTCCTGACCTGTCAGTTATTGAGTTAATTGTTATCCATCCAAAATCTGATTTGGTCATACCAGGAGATCCCATCTCCTCTTTATACATTGTTGACTTGTTGCTCCGGAAGGCATTCAGGTACATATGAAGCTGAATATCAGGAATAATATCTGATGATTTATTTACCCAGTACATTTCCATTTTACCTTTGACAATCCGGTTATGGATATCAAGTCTGGCATCTATTTTATAGTATGTTTGCCTGTTGCTTAGAGGTTCCTTGAGAACAATCTGTGCGTGTGATGGAACCAATAAACCTGTTAAAAGGACAAAAAGAAACAATAGTTTTTTCATAGATCAGAGGTTATGGTCATTTGAAGTGATGGAACATTCAAGAAAATTATTTTATAAGTAGTGTTTTCAAACAGTCAGAATAAAGAAATACAATTTTTTCAATAAAGTACCGTAAATTTTAAAGAAACAAATTTTATTAAATTTGTGACTGCACACATAATAATAACAAGTTTACTATTATAGCCTGATGGATAAAACAAAATCTTTTATTTCTAAATTACTTTACAATAAATTTTTCTGGCAACTCATATTCTCCACCTTTCTTATCGGGATGGCAATATTTTTTATCCGTCATGAAAATCTCGAAGTTTTAAAAATCAAAGAACATCTTTCAGGGAGTAATCCCTGGATCGTAATGTTGGGAATTTTTCTGACATGCGTATATATTATTTTTCAGGGAGAGATGTATGTTCACAGCTACAGATCACTCGGAATAACCATTCCGCTGAAAGTGGCTGTCCGCTTGTACCTTAAACGCAACCTGATCAGCATATTCCTTCCTGCCGGAGGGGTATCCTCTCTTGCATTTTTTACAGGAGAAATTGAAAACAGGGGTGCCACCAAATCACAGATTCACCTTGCCTCAACTTTCTTTGCTTTTTCTGGTATTCTTTCTGTACTTGTTATTGCATTTCCGGTATTCGGATTTGCACTAATAAGTTATCAATTGCAGAATGCAGAACTTTTTGGTTTTGCTTTTCTGATCATCCTGATTGCCGGGCTGTTTTTAATTTTTTACTCAATATCACATAAGGGTAAAGCATACCAATGGTTGTCAAAACTACGACCGTCACTGGTCATTACTCTTGATGAAATGATAAGTCATAGTATAAACCGCAGGCAACTTTTGATAACCTTACTTTTTTCGGTCGGTATTGAGATCCTTGGAATAGTACACCTGTACGTTGCCATGCTGGCTCTTGGATTCGATGCTTCATGGCCGGCAGCATTTATCGGCTATATCGTAATGGTTCTGATTCTCGTTGCCTCCCCTTTTCTGCGTGGGCTTGGCGCTATAGAAGTATCATTGACATATATACTGGGACAATTCGGTTTTCCTGTAATTGCTGCAGCCTCAATAACATTACTCTATCGGTTCTTTGAATTCTGGCTTCCGCTGATTGCAGGAATTGGCAGCTTCATTTCAAGGAGGAACAATATTTTCCTTCGCATCCTTGCCCCCCTGATCATATTCCTNCTGGGTGTTGTAAATCTTGTATCCTCAATTACCCCGGCAATTCCAAGCAGGTTAAAACTCGTTTCTGAGTTTCTGCCCACCACTCTTGTAAACAATAGCAACGAACTTGTACTTGTGGTTGGATTGCTCTTAATACTTCTTAGTGTATTTCTCCTTCAGGGGTCGAAAAGAGCCTGGTATATCGGATTGTTCCTTACAGCTGTCTCGGCAATCGGGCATATGACAAAAGGTGCTGATTATGAAGAAGCTATCCTTGCACTGGTTGCTGCTGTTTCACTTTTTTACACAAGAGATCATTATACACTTAAGCCACATCAGCGCCTCACACGAATAAGCTATCTCGTTTTGATTTACAGTGTCGTTGCGGTTCTTTTATATGGGATAATTGGTTTTTATTTTATCGATAAGCATCATTTCGGGATTGATTTCAGGTTTTGGGCAAGTGTGAAAATCATATTCAGGTTGTTCTTCCTTTTTGATGACAGCGGTCTGACTCCACTAACTAAATTCGGACAGGATTTTCTCTACTCAATCTACTTNTTGGGTGGTTCTGTTGCCAGTTTTATTTTCTATAGTATACTTCGACCTTATTTCAGTAANCCGTACAATTCACCAGAGGATTTTACCCTAGCAAAGGAGTTGATTAANAAATATGGAGATTCTCCGCTTGATTTCTTCAAAGCCTATCCCGATAAATTTATTTTTTTATCGAAAGAAAGAGACGGTTTTGTATCATTTAAAATGACGAGGCAGTTTGCTTTTGTCCTGGAAAATCCGGTTTGTAAAGATGATGAAACCCGCTCAAAACTGATACAGGATTTCGACAGATTCTGCAATGAAAATGGTTTTGTAAGTATTTACTATCGCATTCCTCAGCAATCGTTGAATATATATAAAAGTCTGGGTAAGAAGAGCTTTCCTTTAGGTGAGGAGGCCATAGTTGATCTCACTACATTCTCTCTCGATGGTGGAAAGATAAAAACAACAAGAAGCGCAATTAATCGTCTGACATCCGAAGGATACGATATTAAAGTTTACCAGCCACCAATTAAAGAAGGTTTGCTTCAGAAGCTTGAAATGGTTTCAAACAACTGGCTCACTGAAATGAATCAGAAGGAAATTGCATTTACCCAGGGAGTTTTTGACAGGACTATTCTGAAAGGGCAATCCATCATTACAGTAGAGGACAAGGAGGAAAGGGTTTATGCGTTTCTTAACCTTGTTCCTGATTATGCTCCCGGCGAAGCAACTTACGATCTTATCAGAAAAGTTACTGATGCTCCGAACGGGGTTCTCGACATGCTGATGGCCAAAACTCTTATTTATCTTAAAGAACAAGGTTATAGATCGGCTAATCTTGGTCTGGCGCCCCTCTCCGGAATTGAAGGTACCAACCTGGCAGAAAAGACGGTCAGTTATGCATACGAAAACTTAAAAGCATTCGGCCACTTCAAAGGTTTGAGGAAATATAAAGAGAAATTTTTCCCCGAATGGGAGAAGAAATACCTTGTATACAACTATGACTTCCACCTTTTGTCGGTGCCAAATGCCCTTAATCGTGTCTCAGAAGGAAAGTAACCTGATAGCCTTCAAAATAAAAAAAGTGAACTGAAAGTTGGTTTCAAACCAGGATTTCTGCTAGTCTACTCCCACAGTTTTTGTCAGAGTCAGAGGAATTTCACCTTCTGCATATACTGCTTTTCCCGACATTGTGGTATCATTCTCGATTTTCAGAAAAACTTTTACATCCTGACCTTCGACATAAACTGAAAATGTGATGCTGTCATTTGCTGTTTTCACCTTTTCGCCCTCAATTTTANATTCACTCCCCGTAAATGACATTGTTGTAGTGTTTTTCTTTTCTGCTATACCGACAACGATTGTACCTGAATTAAAACCCTCAGGAGCATAAGGAGCTTCAAATTTCCAGATTCCAACAGGATCCTTTTGTTTAGAAATATTCTGTCCGCTCACAACGGTAAAAGAAAGGAATGAGATTGCTAATAATGTTAAGATTTTACTTTTCATAAATATTCTTATTTGTTTGATCTCAAATATAGAAATCAAATAGCAAAAATCAACTGAAAATAACCAGCAAACAGAAAATAAATAATTAAAATGTGTGTGGGATATACACAATAAATTTCCTGCTTCAATCCTGTTATAGTATTGGAGGACTCTTTATTCAAGCTGATCAACCTAGCAGCCGCCTGAAACTTTCTTTTTCTTTGCACCGGGAGTTATTGCCGGTTTTGGCGAAGAAGCGTTTTGATTCTGGCTTGCCTGCACTGTTCCTCCGCCACCAATCGCCAATCCTGCACTCTTTCGAAAATCGTATTTTGCAAACTCCTCATCGGGGCTTGTTGTGGCCGGTTTCTGAGGGTTTAAGATTGCATCAAACCAGTAATTGAGTCCGCCTTCAAGCACAAAATTGTTATTATACCCCAGTTGTCTTGTGATCATCCATGCTTCATTGGCAGTCAATGTACCGTTTGAATACAAAATATTCATCTTCACATCCTGGTTCAGAATTTCAGAGTACTTTTCTGAAAGAAGATCAGTTACAGGGATGTTTATAGCACCCGGAAGACTGAATTTTTCAAATTCATCCTGACTTCTGACATCGATCAACCGCAGAGTCGGATCTTTCTTGACAATCATATCTGCAACTGCATCCGGAGTGATATACTGGGTACGTGTATTTACTTCACTCAATAATTCCCCGGCAGTAAGTTTATAAGGTTTAGTCTTATTCTGCGGAACAGCAGCTATGATCAGCCCCATCGGTATAATGAATAAAGCTAATAATGAGCGTGGTTTCATTTTGATTGTTTTAAATTTTCAAATTTTATATTTTTCAAATTATAAGATTAGTATTCCTCTCTCGCAAATTTCTTCTCTGCCCATTCTGCAACCCAGAACATTGCAAGAGCAATGATGATCAACAGAAATGCAAACACCCCATCTGTTAGTCCAAGCGTGGTGCTTATTTTTGGTGATCCCAGGAATTTTGCCATATACATTCCATCCCAGAGGTTGTAGCCAATTCCGAAGATAAATACGCCAATAAATAACCCACCGATAAATACAAGTGCATCAATTTTACCAATTGATGCTCCACAAAAGCTGGTTCCGGGGCAGTAGCCTCCGATTATGAATCCTGCCCCCATTATTATTCCTCCAACNATAGCTGATGTCAGGTAGGTCGGATTTACATAAACCAGGTTGAGGTCGATCCATCCGAACAAGCTGAAAAAAAGAAGTCCGAGCATTGCAGTTATGGCTGCTGTGAAAAACACTTTCAAAACAACAGTATCATAACCATAAAAAACTCCTGCCAGCTTTCTGCTGGAAGAGAAACCGCTCTGTTCAAGAACAAAGCCAAATCCTATTCCAATGATAAAAGCCAGAAACAGATTTGTATTCTCGGATATTAATTCGTTGACTGATAATGGTCCCATGTTTTTATCTATTATGTCTTAGTGTCTTAAAGTCTTAATGTCTTATTATCTTATTTTCTGTTTTTAAAGCCTTTACAGCATCTAAGGCTTCTAAAGCATTCCTAACTAGATCCAGTTCTTTCTGAAAAAATATGCGAGGGCATAGGCTGTTCCGAAAATTGCCATCATCGTAATAAAACCTCCAAGAGAAAGTACTGCCATTCCGCTTAATGCAGATCCGCTGGTACATCCCCTTCCGAGCTGAGATCCAAAACCAAAAAGCACTCCTCCACTCAATGCCAGTACCAGTCTTTTCCGGGATGTAATTTTCGGAGAATGCTCAACTTTAAGTTTAAGTCGACCCGCAAAGGCTCCTGAAAGAAATCCCCCTGCCAGAACCCCAAGCATTTCAAATACAAGCCANGTTTTCATCGGATTACCGGCATGTGCCCCACTGAATTCCTTCACAAATCCCGACTTTTCGCTGGCGACCGGAGCAATAGTATTCATTGTCGTTACAACAACACTTTTTATCGCTCCGCTGGCTCCCAATCCACGTCCCGAAACAAAATTTGCTGCAAGCAGAACAATGCCCAATAGCACCCCTCCCACATATGGATTGATGTATTTTCTAATCTTAATTTCTTTCAATTTTGCCATATTTTCTGTTTTCATATTTAACTTCTATAACTTTTCTTCCTGTTGCCTAATGCCTTATGCCTGAAGCCTGAAGCCTGAAGC
>JGI20214J51088_10000493_pt1 | contig 27605 bp, 32 predicted proteins | sample WetSurMetagenome_FD_51088 | JGI IMG/M metagenome (IMG submission 51088) | reverse complement strand
TAATATCCAAAGCGTAATCTTCCATGGCCGGATATAAAATTTCTTCCACGGTTTTGTTCAAGCGATGGATTTCGTCGATAAATAGAACATCGCCTTCTTCAAGATTGGAAAGAATCGCCGCCAAATCGCCGGATTTCTCAATGGCCGGACCGGTGGTGACGCGGATATTGGCGCCCATCTCGCGGGCGATCAAATGCGCCAAGGTCGTCTTGCCTAAACCCGGCGCGCCGTACAACAAAACATGCTCGATTGATTCTTTCCGCCCTTTGGCCGCTTGAATCGTTATCTCTAAGCTGCTTTTAACCTTATCCTGTCCAATATAATCGGCAAATTTTTGCGGCCGCAAAGTCAAATCCAGCGAACCGTCGTCGCCTTCTTCTTTGGGACTGATAATTCTTTCCAAGTTTTCTTCACTCATACGTCTTGACAATTATCTTAATAAACGGTAATTTTATCTAATACTAAAGAATATTGATTGGTCTTTCATTCATTATAAACCCTTTTTCCAAGGAGACGCAATGAGCAAGACGAAAGTGATCGTTTTCATTCTTTCGGCCGCCGCGGCATTCATCGCCGTCAATTGTTCCGGTTTGCTTTTCTTTATTCCAAAAGGAAAAATATTAGCCAACCATTTTTTACCGGACTTCTTTTTGACCCTGGCCATGATCGAATTATGTATAAATTATAAACGTTTTAAGAAAAACACTCGCTCATGGATACCGCTCGTGGTAACAATATTATTCCTCGCGATTATCATCTCTTTTGCTTTTCTGGGACGTCCGGGATTGGTCGGTTGCGGGTTCGCCATCCTCGTTCGATGCTTGATAGCATTGGCCGATAAACAACCGTAAAAATTTCGAAAGCTTGCCTCACCGCAAGCTTTTTTTATTTCGCTTGATCATTTATCCAGGACATAATCATTTCAGTAATATATTCTATCTCTTCTTTATTTAAAACTCGATCTCGAGTAATCTTATGCCATTTTTCCAAACAGCCTCGGCAACAGGTGGCGGTGGCATGCTGAGCAATGAAGACCGGATGACCGCGGAATGGCGTTTGTTTGCCGTCATTTTTCGGTTCGGCCGGCGCCAATCGCTCTCTAATAAAATCATCCGCATGTTTTCTAATTTCAACCAGGCCTTTTTTATCAATATATTCCAAATCTTTCGGCTTCAATTTAAAGCTGCTCCTGAATTTAGACTTAGCTAATCTTATTTTTAATTCTTCCCAATTTAACATAAAATAATGTCGGGAATAAACCCACCCCGGCCTTCGGCCACCCCTCCCGAGGAGGGGACTCTATAGTTTTCTGAATTCGCAAATGCCGCTGTAATCGCAGAATTTACATTGTTGGCCAGGCGTGGCAGGAAATTCGCCGGAACGAATGGCGCGGATGGTGGCGGAAATTTTTTCATCAAGCTTGGCAAAATCTTTTTCTGCGCCCAAAAATTCTATCTCGCTGTTGTCGTTCAGATAGCGATAGCAAAGTGCGCCAACTTCTTGGCGGAAAACTTCTTTGACGGCTTGCTGATAGATCAATAATTGCGCTTTTTCGTTAAATTCCAATTTTTCTTTCGGCTTGCCGGTTTTATAATCAACAATCTTTAATCTACCGTCTGGCATTTCGTCGATGCGGTCGATTTTGCCTTTGATCGTGATGCCCTCATTGTCAACTTTCATCCGCAAAGCAAAATCTTTTTCCAAGAATAAAACTTTCGGCCAATTATTTTTATGTTCTTCATAAAAAGCCTTAACGATTTCTTTGCCTTTTTCGTGATAATTCTGCTTATTGGCTTCGGTTTCGTACCATTCGTCAATCCAGGATTCTTCGTAGATTTTTAGGCATTCATCAAGACTAATTAGTTCTTTCTTTTCATCCAGCTTTAACACACCCCGGCTCGCCAGGGGCTCGCCACCCCTCTCAAGAGGGGACTTCTCCTTTTCGGCTTCTACGCTAAATAAACTGTCTTGCTTCTTTTCGCCGGCTTGTTTGACGATTTGCAGAATCTTCTGCAAAGTTGAGTGCATTGTTTTCCCGAACGACATCTGAAAATTACCGCGCTTAGGCACGTGCAAAATATTGTCAAAACGATATTGATACGGACAGCGTTCGTACGCTTCGAATTGCGAATAGGAAAATTTTTCCGGCGCCTGCGGGATGAATTTTTCTTCGGCGGAATTTTTTAACACTCCTCGGCTCGCCAACCCACCCCGTCCGCGCGGCGCGGCCACCCCTCCCAGGAGGGGAATATTTTCTGCCAACGGTTCAATCTTTTTCTCGTCCGCATTGCTCACGTCCAAATCTTCGACTAATTTTGTTTCAATCAAAAAGCGAGAGGCACGGCGTTCGCGTTTGCCGCCCGCGTCAGACGACCAGGAAAAATAAATTCCTTTTTTGGCGCGCGTGATTGCTACATAAAATAATCGCCGCTCTTCTTCCAAATGATGTTCGCCTTCCGGAATCTGCTCATCCAACAAAGCGTCAGGAATTTTGATTGATTCACCGCGCTCGGTGGACGGAAAACGTTTATCAATCAAATTGATTACAAAAACATATTTGAATTCCAAGCCTTTGGCCGCGTGCACAGTCATGATTTTAATCATGGCTGGATCATCTTCATCGCTTGAAGGCAGCGTCCCCTGTTCGCCGGCTTCCATTTCCACTTCCAATTCGGCCAAGAATTCCCGCACGGATTTGTCGGTCGAAGCTGTTTCGAATTCTTTGATCCGCTTCATGAACTGATTAAGTTGATTGGTCGCCAGTATTGCTTGTCGCTCAGTTTGCGCCAATAAATATTTCAAGTAGTCGGTATCAGTTAAAAAATCAGAGAAAATTTCCGAGGCCGGCTTATAGCGCGCGTCAGCCGAGTGCTTCCTAAAAATCGCCAAAAATTTATTAATTTTTTCCAGAGTCGCCGAGCCTAAACCCAAAGCCGCGGCTTCATTCAAAACTTTATAAAGCGACATGGCTTTACGATAAACAATATAATTCAAGGCGGCCAATTCTTCGGCGGAAAAATTAAAGACCGGCAGAGTTAAGGTTTTATACAAAGCCACGCCATCATATTGATCGGCCACGGCAGTTAAATAACTTATCGAAATTATTATCGGCTCAACGCCATAAAGTCCGCGCGAAGAAAATAATTTATACGGAAATTTTGCCTCGTCCAAATAAGCACAAATCTCTTTGCCAGCATCATTCGATCGCGCCAAGATCGCAAAATCACCCCAATTTGCCTCCTTGTCTTGTGCTTTAATTTCCGCAATTTTATTAACCACGCGAGCCAATTCATCGGAAGTGTCCGCCCCGCGAAGAACTTCAATCGCACCAATATCCTTAGTGTTAGCTTTTAATTTTTTAGAAAGTTCAGTCCCCTCCTCGGGAGGGGTGGCCGAAGGCCGGGGAGGGTTATTCAATTTCAATTGTTCTTCCAAGCGATTCGGGTTATTAAGTTTAATAAATTCATACGACAAGTCCAAAATATTTTGTCGATTACGATAATTTTCAATTAAAAAAATCTGCTTGGCGGACGGATAATCTTTTTTGAATTCCAAAATATTAGCCATAGCCGCTCCGCGGAATCTATAAATTGCTTGGTCATCGTCACCGACGACGGTAATATTATTTTGCGGCGCCGCCAATAATTTCACCAATTCATATTGCGCCCAATTCGTATCCTGAAATTCATCGACCAGAATATATTTAAATCTGGCCTGGTAGCGCGCCAAAACATTCGGCCGCTCGCGGAAAAGCTTCAAACAATAATTGATTAGATCGCCGAAATCCAAAGCGTTATTTTCTAATAATAAATTTTGATAAATATGATAAGCGTTAGCGACTTCCTCAATCTTTTTAACTTCCATCTCCGCAACTTCCTGATCGAACTCCCCCTTGGCATTCTGGAAAATCCCCTCTTGGGAGGGGTGGCCGCGCCGAGCGGACAGGGTGGGTTTATTCTTTGCATCCTTATTTATTTTTTTCTTCCCCTTCACCCCACTTAACATCCCGTCCAAGTTCTGCCGCAGCTCATCGGCATATTCCAAATATTTCAACGGCGTAATATCTTCGTCCTTACAGCGAGAAAAATGTTTCAACAAATCGCGGATGAACTTGGTCGGATTGCCCATCGGCCGATAATAATCCAAACCAAAACGATCCAGATGTTTTTTGAACAAAGCATATTGTTCGAATTCGTCCAGCAATTTATAATCCGTCGGCAAGCCGATGTCCAAACCGTCCGATGACAAAACATCCTGGCAGAAAGAATGGAAAGTGGAAATTGATAAATCAAAAAACGCGCCATAAGGTAAAAGCCGGTCCACCCGCTCTTCCATCTCGCCCGCCGCCTTTTCCGTAAAGGTCAAAGCTAAAATTTCGTCGGAGCGAGCCTTGCCCGAATTTATCAAATTAACAATACGTTCGGAAATAACGCTCGTCTTGCCAGTGCCGGCGCCAGCCACGATTAATAATGGCCCTTCGCCATAAGAGACCGCCTCGGCCTGCTCTTTATTTAATTGTGTTTTCTTTGTTTCCATAATATTTTAATAACCCTCTTTACTTTCGTCATTCCCGCGCAGGCGGGAATCCAGCTTAATCACGTCAGCCTTACTTTTCTGGATTCCCGCCTGCGCGGGAATGACATACTTTAATCTTATAAGAAAATCCGCATCTTGGCACTATTGACAAAAATTATATAATATGACAAAATTAAACGAACGTTCTTTAAATAATGAAGTAACAAAAAACCCTCAAAAAAGGAGTAGTTTTTTTATGTTTTGCAAACCGATCATGGCTATTTTTTTTGTTATCACTCTCTCATTTCCGGCTATCAGCGAAAGCAATCATCAAAATATTTTTGCAACCATCTTCCTTCCCCAACACGAAAAGCTTATATCTATCCCTCTGTTAACGTCCCTGCTATTGATTTTATTATCATCAATAATGACTAGATTATTATTAAAATCCGAGGAAGAAGAAGCAGATAATAGCGGAATAGAGGTGCTGACAGTAGTTTTGGCAATAATAACCGCAGGGATGGCAATGTTAACGGCCTTTATATCCATCTCAATATTCTTAATGCCGGCCAATACCGTAATGGCGATAATAATAGCTATCTCCGCAATACTTGTTGCAATATGGGCAACGGCAACATCAATAACGAAAACAACGGAAACAGATGGCGCGGAAACAGCAAACATAACTATGATATCGATTGAGTTAAGCGTGATTTCAATCGCAATTCTAAATAAATCGTGGTTAACCTTCATCGTTTTGAATCTGATCGCGGCTGGAGCATTTCTTGTTGCGCGCTACTTAAGAATCAATCGATAAAAAAAACACAAACCTTCGCGGCTTTCGGAATCAATTTCCGAAAGCCGCCTTTTATTTCCGGCGCGCTCTTGCCGATTTCGCCGCTCTACATTATGATAAAGCCATGATTACTATCGAACAAGTCAAAAAAATAAACATTCCGACCGGGCCCGGCTCTTATCAGTATTATGATCAGGCCGGCAAAATTATTTATGTCGGCAAGGCCGCGAATCTCCGTTCGCGCGTACTTTCTTATTGGCGGGAAAGCTCGGATTTAACACCGTATAAACGGCAAATGTTGGCCAAAATACAAAAAATAAAATGGATTGAAACCGAGACAGAAATCGAGGCGCTGCTTCTTGAATCAAATTTGGTCAAAAAATATCAGCCGGAATATAACGTGATGTTACGCGACGACAAAAGATTTATTTATATCAAAATAACCGCTGATGAATTACCTCGCGTACTACTGACCCGCACTATAGACAAAGGCGGACGCTATTTCGGGCCGTTCACTTCCGCCACGGCCGTCAGAGAAACTATAAAAATAATTCGTCGGGTCTGGCCTTACGGCGGATTCATGACTTTAACCGACAATCGGATGAACCGCATCAAGAGTTCTCGCTACCCGGAAATGTACGGCGCGCCGGCCGATCGCGGCGAATATTTAAAAATCATCAAAGAGGTTATCGCTTTTTTGGAGGGAAGAAGAAAGGATGTGGAAAAAAAATTAAAATTGGAAATTACAAATTTGGAAAAACAAAAAAATGCCGAGGCGGAAGAAAAAGCGCGAACTTTAAAACACCGCCTTTTACAAATGAAAAATGTCTTGGCGCATTCCAATATAATTTCTCTTCATGAAAAATACGCCGCCGACGTGGTGGAGCTGGCGAAAATTTTAAGCTTGCCTAAAATTCCGCAAAGGATTGAAGGCTATGATATTTCTAATATTTTTGGCAAGGAAGCGGTCGGCTCGATGGTTGTTTTTGCCGATGGCGAGCCGAATAAAAATCAGTATCGTAAATTTAAAATACGGGGAACCACCCCTATCCCCTCCTTAAAAAGGAGGGGGACGCGCAATTCCCCTCCTCTCGGAGGAGGGGTTAGGGGTGGTGCCTCAAATGACACGGCCATGCTAAAAGAAATAATCGAACGGCGATTTAATAATGACTGGCCTCTGCCGGATTTAATTATTATCGACGGCGGCAAGGGACAGCTTAATGCCGGCTTAAGCATTCTTAAAAAATTAAAATTGGATATTCCAATTCTCGCCGTTTCCAAAGGCGAAGGCTTGCGCTCCGCCCATGCGCCGGACAAAATATTTTTCCCGGGCATGAAAACCGCCTTGCAATTGCCGCTCGCCTCGCCCGCTTTGCATATTATTAAACGCGTCCGCGACGAAGCGCACCGATTTGCAATAAGTTTCCATCGACAACGAAGATCGAAAAATTGGCTGGAAAAATAAAACGACCGATCAAAATAATCAGTCGTTTTATTTTTTATTTGCCGAAATTCTAATCACATTAACCACCCCCAACCCCTTCCCCGCCTGCGCGGGGACAGGCTCTTCGAAAGGAGGGGGAACTTATTTCAAATCAGTTATTTTTTTATCCAGCGCGTCGCGATTGGTTTTGGAGATCAAATAAATATTATCGCTGTCGCCGCGCTTGGCATAGCAGAGATTATCTTTTGTGCAGTCGCCGATCATCAAAGTATTATCAAAGCCTTTACCCTTAACTTGAATTATTATATTATTTTTTTCTAAACCGGTGCCTTTAAAATCTTGCGTCGGAATTTTTACCGCCTGCAAATTTGCCAAAACTCCCAGCACTTCCGTTATTTTACTTTCCGTAACGGAAAAAGGCTTGGGTAAAACACCTGCCCATTTATTATCTTTTTTCTCGACGGTAAACTGGCGGCCGGGATATTGGAAACGGATGCTATTGGCCTGATCTTTAGAAAAAGAAAGGATTGCCAAATCGCGCCATTCATCGCGAACAAAAACGCTATTTAAATCAGTTTTAATCTCATAAGTTTTACTACTGCCGACCGGAGAAATATAACTGCCGCTGAAATCGGGCGTATTTTTGCCAAGAATAAAATCAATCACCTTTCCTTCTTGATTGATCTTAATTTCCGTGCCGCTTTCATCCGTTCCGAAAGCGTTTTTCTTTTTTTCACTAGAACCGGCCAAGCTGATTTCCTTCAAACCAGCCTCGGACAAAGCCGAATTCAAAATAGCGGATACTGACGCGCCAACGAAAAAATCCTTGGTCCCGCCGACTTTCCATTTGTCGCCGGTTTTTTCCAAGGCAACCGTATTTCCCGCTTTAGTGATTTCTATTTTAGAAACTTTATCCAAAATAATGTCTGCTAAAAAATTTCTTTCTTTATTTGCGCCCGCTTGCCAATTCTTAATCGGGCCACTCCAGACCCAAGCAAAAGCGACCAGAATTATTAAAATTGTTCCTAAAATTATGTTCTTTTTTGACATACAATAGAGTAGCAGATAACATGTAGCACGTAACATGTTTTTTGCTAATTATTTTAGTTTATACAGCATTGCGCCTATTTCATCTGACATTTTTTTTAACTTTTCATATCCCTCGCTATTTAAATATTTTTCTCCAAAAGAAAATTCAATTAAATACTGCGATTCTTTCAACGAGCCAAAAGAAATATTTAAAAAATGTTTATACGTTAAGCAATTATCCCCTGTTCTTCGCGCAAAACCTTCCACATAATTCAATATGACCGAGAGCGCGGCCCTTCTCAATTGCGAAGTAGTTGAATACAATTCTTCTCGAGGAAAATTCTTAGTCGATGAATAAACCGAATGGACATATTCATCCATTTTAAATTTTAATTTTTCACAATAATTATTCATACCCTCCTTGTTGTGTGTTACATGTTATTTGCTACATGCTACCTATTGCCTGTTTTTTATTTCTTCTTCTTAAAAAATATCTCAATAAGCCGACGAACAAAACAATAACAGTGACACCAAAAATATTACCATAACGGATGATATTTTTAGTAGAATTCTCTAAAGGCTTGATCGGCCGCTCGGTCGCACTTTTGGCGCGAATATTTATCAAGTCGCTGTCGAGCGTCAGGCCATCGGCGATATTTTGGAAGAAAAGCATATTGTCCGAACCGCTGCCGGCAAAATTATCAGTGGCAAAATCAGAATCGCCGACCAAAATTATTCGCGCTTCATCCGTCGAGCCCTGGCCATACGGACTTGTTAATTTACCTGAAACATAAACCGCTAAATCATATTGCCCGGCCTTAACACTTGGAATAACTGCCCGCGGATTAATATTAAAATTATCTGTCTGTAACCAGGCGCTATTGGTGGATTTTGCCAGCACGGAAATATTTTCTCCGTCTTTCAGTGTTATCTCAATACTTGACGCCCAAGGCAAGATCAAATTTTGCAAATTGGCAGTGATCACATTTTTATCGTCCAAATTATTGGGTAAGATTTTCGGCCAAAGCGGATAATTGATCATATAATTCATGGTGTAGGCGCCGTTGTTTGAGGAAAAAGAAGCCCGGCCATTAGAGGTATCGGAAACTAAATCGTTGTTCAATTTTAATCCATAACCGGAAAGCAATTTGTCCCAACCCAGATCATTTTTTACCGCGTTTGAACCTTTGGCAACATTTACGCCATCAGCCAAAATAATCAAAGATTTTCCCTTCATCACAAAAGCGTCGATTTTTTTCAATTCGTCTTCGGTGAATTTTTCTTTTGGCCCAACAAGCAAGAGCGTGCTGATATCGTCGGTTATTTTATCCTTAGCCAGATCAATATTTTTTAATTTATACAGCTCGGATAATTTCGCCTTAGCCTCGGCAATAGTATTTTCGCTCGCGCTGGTTGGCTCGGAAGCGCTGATCGTTCCATTGCTTGTCACCAAGCCGATAGTCGGCATTTCTTTTCCAGTCAATTTTTTGATCGCCGAAGTGATTTGATATTCCAAATTCTGCGTATCACCGACCACCGGAATCGTCTGGCGCTGTCCGCCGTATTCAATAGAAATTCCCAAATATCCTTGCACGACCTGGAAAGAATCGTTTTGCACCACATTAAATTGCAAAGTTGGAATGCCAATAGCCGCCATCGCATTTTGTGAATCAGCGAGCGTTGTCGGATCAATCACTTTGACTTTTATTTTGCCATTGGAATAATTGGCATATTCATTAAGGATATCCTCGACTTCTTGTTCGGTGGTCAAATATTTAACTGGTAAATTTTTTGTAAAATAAGCCTTAATATTCACAATATCATCAAGATGTTCGACTGTCTTCTTACTCACGCGGGAAATGGAAAAATCGCCTCCCGCGGTCAAATCGGCGCGGAAAAAAATCTGTGTGGCGATAAAATTAACTACTGCAAAAATTCCGATAATAAAAATTATAGTGAGATATTTATCAATTTTCTTTAAAAATTTCCAGCTGTTTATTTTGGTAAATATTTTTTTAATCTTTTCCATATATTTTATTTCCAGGCTCTTTTTCTGATCACGCCGGCGTTAAGCCAAAGGAAGAAAAAAATAAACGATAAATAATAAATAACATCTTTTGAGTCGATCACACCGCGCGCGATATTGTCAAAATGCGTGCCCAAACCAAGATAAGAAAGCAAGGGCGCGATAAAATTCGGCGCGGAAAGCAGAACAAAATCCGAACCGATGATGAAGGCGGCGAAACAAACGACTAAGCCGAGAACAAAAGCGATGATCTGGTTGCGAGTCAGAGAAGAAATTAACAGGCCAAGCGACAAATAAGCGCCGGCCAAAAATATCGAACCCAAATAACTGCCGATAACCGGGCCAAAATCCATCCGACCCAGGAAGGCGATCGAAAACGGAATAGTGAAGGTTAAAAGTAAAGCAATGAACATGAAGGCTAACGCGCCAAAAAACTTAGCCAGCACCGCTTGCCATTCAGTAATCGGCAAGGTCAGTAAAAATTCAATCGTACCGGATTTTTTCTCTTCCGCCCAAAGCCGCATCGTTACCGCCGGTGTTAGGAATAAAAATATCCAGGGTAAAAGCGCAAAATATTCACGCATGGTCGCCTGCTGATAAATAAAAAAATTCTGAAAAAAAAGCCAGTTGCCGGCAACTAGAAATACGGCGATAAAAATATAAGCGATCGGCGAATTAAAATAACTCATCAACTCTTTCTTGAATAAAGTCCAGATTATTTTGAGGTATTGTTTTTTAGACATAAAAATTTATTCTCGTCATTCCCGTGAAGACGGGAATCCAGTTTTATCGCACAGAATCTGGATCCCCGTCTTCACGGGGATGACATGTTTATTTAGTCAATTCTCTGAACGCGTCTTCCAAATTCGCCTCGGTTTTGGAAATTTCCAAAACATTAAAACCGCTCATAATTAAAGCTTTATTAATATTGGCGCGAGCATCAACGCCGGCCTCGGTTTCAATTTTATAAACCAAAACCGTTCCTTCGCTTTTTACCAAAGAAATTCCGGCCACACCTTTCACTTTATTTAAAACAGCGGCAATCGCTTCTTTATCGCCTTCGACCTTAACTGTAACTATTTCCTGCGGCTTAGTCTTACCAATTAACTCCGCCGGACTGCCTTCGCCGACGATCTTCCCGTTATTAATAATAATTACGCGATCGCAAACTGCGCTCACTTCGCTTAAAATATGAGTGGAAAAAATTACAGTTTTTTCTTTGCCAATCTTCTTGATAAGTTCGCGAATTTCTACGATTTGATTTGGATCTAAACCGGTGGTCGGCTCATCCAAAATCAAAACATCCGGATTGCCCATGATCGCCTGCGCCAAGCCGACGCGCTGGCGATAACCTTTGGATAATTCATCAATCAATTTGTTCATCACGCTCGTCACTCCGCAAGCGGTCGCAACTTCTTCAATACGCGCTTGAGAAACTCCGCGCATCTCGGCGACAAATTTCAAATATTCTTTTACTTTCATGTCTTCATATAAAGGAACAGTCTCTGGCAGATAACCGATCTTTGCCCGCGTCTTTAACGAATCCTTCGCATTATCCAAACCGTCAATGGTCACCGTGCCCGAAGTCGGAGACCAATAAGAGGTGATAATTTTCATCGTCGAAGTTTTGCCCGCGCCGTTTGGCCCCAAAAATCCCAAAATTTCCCCGGTCTTCACGGTAAAACTGATGTCGTTCAAAATTTGATTTTCACCGATCTTTTTAGTGAGATTTTTTATTTCAATCATAATCCTTGCTATCCTCTCCTTGCTCTGGAAAAGGATGAATGAGGTTAAACAATTATTATGAAATTTTATCATTCTGCTAAAACTAGGTCAATCTAGACGGTTGTTTGAAAAATTATTATAACCAAAACGCAGCCCCCCTTAAATTTGACTTATTTTAAAAAATTAATTAAACTTTATTGAAAAACTTAACCAAGGAGGAATAATGGATAGCCCGAATAATGAATGGACAGAAAGTTGTCTTGATCTTTTTCTTTTATTAACCACCAAATCACTGGAAGACATCAGAAAAAAACTTATCGGTAAGCCGGTTTCCCAAGAAGCAGGTGGCGAAGCTTACTCGTACTCAAGCTCCATTGAGGCGATAGAAAAAATTGATGCTTGTCCAGACTACGTAAACAAAGTTTGGAGGGAAAGTGGTTTTTTCTGGTTAATTTTAAAAAACGGTTATGTGATATTAATTAGCAATTTAAAAGGAGAACATCCATTCTATGCTCTTTTCGTAAACAGTGAATTCAAAGCTGCTTACGGATATGGATTAAAAGTGAAAATCTAATTTTCTTCAGCAAAAAAACAAAACGGACCCGCGTGAGTCCGTTTTTTTATTAATCTCTTTTTTTCTAAATCATTAAACGCCAAGTTCTTTCAAAGCCTCCTTCTGTTTTCTGTTTAAATTTTTCGGCGTCTTGATTATCACTTCAACTAAATGGTCGCCGAAAGATTTTTCGTTGATATGGGGAACTCCTTTATTTTTCAATTTGAAAACCGTGCCCGACTGTGTGCCTTCCGGAATTTTTAAATCCACCATACCATGCACGGTTTCGATTTCAACTTTATCGCCCAAGGCCGCTTGCGTAAAACTAATTTCTTTTTTAGTTAAGATATCAAAATCGTCACGCGCGAATTTATCGCTGGGCCGGACGCGGATATCAAGATAGAGATCGCCCGACGCCGTTCCCTTTTCGCCCGCTTCGCCATAACCTAATAATCTAATGCGGCCGCCATCATCGACGCCGGCGGGAATCTTAACTTTGAATTTCACCGTATCGTAAGTTGTACCGGCACCGCGGCATTCCTCGCATTTCCGGCTGGCGATTTTTCCTTCGCCTGCGCAATTAGGACAAGTCGTTTCCGTTTGGATATTTCCTAAAATAGTTTGCTGGACTCGGCGCACTCTGCCGTGTCCGCCGCAAGTCGTACAAGTTTCAATTTTCGCGCCCGGTTCCGCGCCCGTGCCGCCGCATTTGGGGCAAGTTATTTTCTTTTTAAGCGTCACTTCTTTTTCCACACCAAAAATCGCTTCCATAAATTCAATCGTCATCGTCGCTTCAATATCCGATCCTCTTTGCGGACCGCGCCGACGCGAACTTCTTCCTCCTCCAAAGCCAAACATGTCGCCAAGGCCGCCGAACATTTCGCCCAAATCGCCTAAATCATCCATATTAATATTCATCCCGCCATTTTGAAAACCGCCAAAGCCACTAAAACCTCCTTGCCCGCCGCCAAAACCGCCCATGCCCGGACCGGCCGAACCGAATTGATCATATTGCGCGCGCTTTTCTTTATTGCCCAAAACCTGATAAGCCTCATTAATCTCTTTAAACTTATCGTCCCTACCGCCGTTCTTGTCCGGATGATGCTGATGCGCCAATTTCAAAAACGCCTTCTTCACCTCGTCCTGTGAAGCCGACTTTTCAACTCCTAAAATTTTATAAAAATCTTTTCCCATTTTATATTTGTAGTAAGTAGCATGCAGTATGTAGTATAATTTTTTAATCCCATACTACATACTACTTACTGCGTACTGCTATTCTCTATTGCATTATTTATAGTTTTATGTTATAATAATTATATGCTCATTTAATCAAGAAAATAAACCAAAAACCAATATAACACTAAAAAAAGAGGTAAGAGATGTACAGAGAATATTACAGAGTAACTGTAGCCCAAGCCTTGGCAAATGCCAAGAAAAATGCGGAAAATCCCAAAAACAGCTGGCTGGATTTTACCAGTATCGTCATTTATGCAGCATCGGCCGCAATCTGGGGAATAACCCTATTCCCGGGAAACAAACTGGAAACCTTGCCAATCGCAATCATTGCATCATTTACTTTCGGATTTTTCTTATTTCTCAACCAAGCACTCGATCAGAGTATGTAAAAAGGCAAACTGCCAAAATCGCTATTAAGGCGCTTCCCGAGAAGCGCTTTTGTTTTTTTAAGCTTTGAATCCAATTTCTTTATTTAATTCTTCCGCTTCCTTGATCGTCCCGAATTTCGTTTCATATTCTTTCAACGCTTTTTCCATCACGGCGATCATTCTTTTATAATGTCCAGGATTAGAAATTATTTTCGCCACCACGCGACCGGTGCCGCCGACCAAATTAAAAAACGGCAAAGTAAATTCGTCCTTATTAAAGACAACTTGCATGGCGTTACTATACTCCCCGCCCGGCAAATTATCAGCGATCTTGATCTCGACTGGCTTTGGTTGATTGTTTTCCATAATTTTAAATTTAAGGCTAAATAATTGACTATACTACTATTTTAATGTTAATCTTTTATAAACTCTGCACTTTAAAAAAAGGGGATATTATGACGTATCAAAGCGAACGGAAGGCCACGCTCGAAGTTCTTAAAAAAAAATTAAAAAAATTGAAACACTGCTGCATCTTCTTCTATTATTTTTCTTTGGTAATCGCCATCGCCGGCATTGTTTACGTTTCTTTTTTTACCTATTTAACCGATAAAAACAAGTTTAACTTGTTTTTTGCCATCTGGTTAGGAGAATTTTCCATTTTACTGATCATCTTGGCTATTTTTAAACTGCGCCACTATACACTTTCCCAAAAAGCCCTAGAACTAATTTGAAAGGAGCGAGCATGAATACTGAAAATTATCATTTTGAAGAAAATTTTACGCAAATCAAATCAAAGAAAAAACGGAAAAAAATAATTTTTGGCTCTTGCTTCTTTTCCATACTGGCAATAATCGTCCTGATTTTCGTCTTTACTTCCGACCAAATGTCGGGCGGAACAAAATTTTTTCTGGCTCTCCTGACCCTGATAACGGAAATATCGATCATTATAGGAACCTTTTTCTCTTTGCGCAACCTTTTCTTCGAGGATGCAAAAGACAAAATTAATTCCATTTCTAAAAAATAACTTTTTCCAAGCGCCTCCCTCGAGACGCTTTTTTATTTAAAGAACTTTTTTATCTTCCGCCAAAATTCCGGTTTTATCGCATTACGCGCCGACAAGTGGCCGCCCTTTTTTAATAAAATATGCTGACAGCCGGTTTCAGCGACGAATTTCTTAAAAGGATTGGTGAAAACTATTTTATCATCAACGGCGTGGATTAAAAATATTTTCTTCGGATCGATTTTTTTAACAACAGCGGCCGGATTATAAAATTTTCCTGACTTCAATTTATCCCAGCCGCCGGAAACAAAACGATAACCATTGCCAAATGCATCACGGGTAAATTTTGCCAAAGAATCGATCGGCTCTTTTTTATTTTTATTTTCTTCAAGCCAATCGATCACCGGCGAAAACGCCACGGCTTTTTTTACTTTTTTGCTTAGCGAAGCAAGGATTACCGCCGTGCCGCCAAAACTGGAACCAATCAAATACACCTGCGGATTTTTTATTTGCAAAACCTCACCATTCCATAAATTTTTAAAACCTTTTGGCAACTCTTCGATAATATCCAAGATATCTTCGGCAGGCGACTTCTGCAAAAACTTTCCGCCGCTCTCCCAAGTCCCGCGATATCTTGGCAAAAACGCCCAATAACCGCGCCGCGCCAACCAAGGAAGCATGATATCGCTCGGATATCCCGGCATTCCAATACAAACAATTACCACCTTATTCGATTTTTTATTCGGCGCAACAAATTCGCAGACAATATCTTTCTTGAATCTAGTTCGCAAAGTATATTTTTTCATAAGGCTGAATGATACCACCCATAGGGTGGTCAGCCTCTGGCCGAAATGCTAAAGGCTAAATTATTTTGCTTTAATCTCATCTGTAATTTTTTTATTATCCGGAAAAATTCTATTAAGAACAAACACAAAAAAATAAACCAAACAAGAAAAAAGCACAATCACAGAAATAAGGAATAATATAAAAAATGCCCCCATTTCTACCTTCAACAGCCCGGTTGCCTTTACATTATCTAATGACGAGACAAAAACTAAAAAAAATGCCGGAAACATAAAGGAACTTATAAGAACATTCGTCAATCGATTAAGCTTTTCAAAATTTTTACTATCTTTATCTTTAAAATATACATTGGAATAATTTATGATCAACAAAGAAAAACTGACGCAAATTGCCAAAACAGAAGCAATGGGATTAATATACTTATCTGGGTTATCTATATTTTTCGACAAAAATTGAATAAAACCAATTGCCGGATAAAGACCAATCACGGCACATACTAAAATCGAAAACCACTTATATATTGCCCAAAATATTTTAAAAAATTTCTCAATCTTTCTCCAGACTTGCACCACATATTGTTTAACATTCTTCATATACCTAAAAAGTTTTTATTATGTCGGTGATTATCTTTTCTAAACGATAATAATCTTCATAATAATCAATATATACATCGAATTCTCTCTCTTGCGCCGTGTGCACATGTATTTCCATTAACGAATCCGTAGATGACAAACTCCAAATAGATGGATCTGTCCTCAAATTCAAACCATTAGGGTTATAATTGTGCTCAATTAGTTTATTTCTAGATTCGGAAAATTTTTGACAAAAATCCCAATTACAATCGCCACTTATTAAAAGTCCTAATTCCTTTAGCAAATCAATACATTTCTTTCCATGACTATAAACACCATATAAATTAACTCCACATAGGTCATTAAAATATAAAATTTTATTTTTGTCTTCAAAAATTCCGATTGAACTAATTTTTCTACATCTTAATTGTTCAAAGCTATAATAAAACAACCTGAAAGTATCATATAAAAAACGGAAGGTTTGCCTATCCTTCGACCAATTATTACCAAAAGACGCCCATTTACCGTTCCAATGATTTTCTAAACTAGCTAAATCAACCTGGCTTCCCTGGTCACGTTGAAAACGACTAATATAGTAATCATCGATTGCACTACAATTTTGCGTATTATTTTCCACCTTAACTATCGTTGTCGAAGATATTAATTTATTTAAATCTGAATTTATCATAATATTTTTAATTCTCTTAGCAAACCAACTTTTGCTAGCTGACAAAAGTTGGTCAAGAAGAAAACTATAAAGCTCTGTCATTCCGAGCCCCTGGCGAGGAATCTATTTAGATTAAACTTTTCAATTTCTCAAACAATCCTATCAGAGTAAATGCGGGTTATTGATGATAGGATTTCTCGATGAGCATTTAAACCCCTCAGAAACAGATCCCTCGCGACACGCTCGGGATGACAAAAGATAATTTATAATTCATCATCGATCATTTATCATTATTTCTTTTCCTGATATTCACCTTCCACCGGTCCTTCGTCTTTCTTGGCTTCGCCAGCATTTGGTTGTTCGGCACCCGGAGCTCCGGCACCTGGCTGACCGCCAGCGGCGCCTTGGGATTGATACATCTTCGCGCCAATCGTCTGAGCCGCCTGATTCATGGCTTCCAACTTTTTCTTGATCGCTTCGGTATCGTCGCCGTCTTTGATTTTTTTCAAATCCTCGCAATGGTCGGTCAAGACTTTGATATCTTCCTGCGACATTTTCGCGCCCATATCTTTAATTAATTTTTCGGTTTGGAAGATCACGCCTTCGGCTTGGTTCTTCATGTCGATCTTTTCTTTTTTCTTTTTATCTTCCTCGGCATGCGCTTCGGCTTCTTTTTTCATTTTTTCCACTTCGTCTTTGGACAAACCGGAAGAAGCGGTAATAGTAATTTTCTGAACCTTATTCGAAGCTTTGTCGGTGGCAGAAACATTCAAAATGCCGTTGGCGTCGATGTCAAATTTAACTTCAACTTGCGGAACGCCGCGCGGAGCCGGCGGAATGCCGTCGAGCATAAAGCGACCCAAAGTTTTATTATCAGCCGCCATCGGACGTTCGCCTTGCACCACGTGGATTTCTACGGAAGTCTGGCCATCAGCTGCGGTCGAGAAGACTTGAGATTTTTGCGTCGGTATAGTTGTGTTGCGCTCAATCAACGGAGTAGCCACGCCGCCTAAAGTTTCAATGCCCAAAGTCAACGGAGTGACGTCGAGCAATAAAATATCTTTCACTTCGCCTTGCAAAACACCGCCTTGCACGGCCGCGCCAGCCGCGACCACTTCATCCGGATTGACTGACATGTTCGGCTCTTTGCCAAAAAATTCTTTAACTAATTTTTGCACCATCGGCATTCTGGTTTGGCCGCCGACCAAAACAACTTCCTGCAAATCACCAACGCTGATGCCGGCATCGGACAAAGCCTTTTTACAAGGCTCGATTGTTTTTTGCACTAAATCGCCGACTAATTCTTCCAATTTCGCGCGAGTGATTTTTTTGACCAAATGCTTCGGGCCGTCCGCGCCGACAGTAATAAACGGCTGATTGATCTCGGTTTCCATAGCCGAAGATAATTCGATCTTGGCTTTTTCCGCCGCTTCCTTGATGCGCTGTAAGGCTAACGGATCTTTGGACAAATCTACGCCGTTCTCTTTTCTAAATTCTTCCAAGATCCAATTGATGATGCGTTGATCAAAATCCGCGCCGCCCAAATGCGTATCGCCGTTGGTGGATTTCACCATGACGCTGTCGCCGGAAACATCAAGAATGGAAACATCAAAAGTGCCGCCGCCCAAATCGTAAACGACAATTTGCTGGCCGGTTTTTTTATCCAAGCCATAAGCCAAAGCGGCCGAAGTCGGTTCATTGATAATTCTTTTCACGTTCAAACCGGCAATCTGACCGGCGTCTTTTGTTGCTTGTCTTTGTGAATCATTAAAATAAGCCGGGACGGTGATGATTGCATCGGTAATAGTTTCACCCAAGCGTGCTTCGGCGTCCGCTTTTAATTTCGCCAAAATCTTGGCAGAAATTTCCTGCGGAGTATAATCTTTGCCGGAAATAGTGATCTTCACGCCTTCGCCGGATTGGACGATCTTGAACGGCATGTTCTTCAAATCGCGCTGAACTTCGGCATCATTAAAATGCCGGCCGATCAAACGCTTAACTTCGAAAATCGTGTTCTCCGGATTGGTGACAGCTTGCCGCTTCGCCGAAGCGCCGACCAGCCATTCGCCGGATTTGGAAATCGCGATAATGGATGGCGTCGTGCGCATCCCTTCCGAATTTTCCAAAATCTTCGGCTTGCCGCCTTCGACAATCGCCATGGCGGAGTTAGTTGTACCTAAATCGATACCTAAAATTTTTGACATATTTTTTTATTGCTCCCCATTACGGGTATGCTTAATTAATTTTTTAATTTATAATTGATAATTTATATTTTTAAAGCTGACACATTGACAATATTTATAATTTATGCTATTATTTAAAAACCGTAATAATATAACGGAAAAGACGTTTAAACAGTTCCTTATACTTTTACCCAAAGAAAGGAGTTTCTTATGAACAACATGAAGAAGCTCATCAGTATTATCGTATTTGCTTTTATTGCGTCGTTCGTCATCGGTTGCGGAAAATCGCCGGTCGCGCCGTCAAATTCCGTTCCGGCGGCCGGAGTATATTTCATTGCCGCGGCAACTGGATACGATTTGCCCCAAGCAATGATCTCCACTGGCTCAAAAATCAGGCTCGGTAGCGAATCAAGCGTTCTTGCTATTGAAAACACCCAGATTGTCAATGATAGCGTCATAAATCTGACTTTGAAATACACCACTGGTCCTCAAGGTCCCTTTTCTGTCACTGCTAGACGCTTGCCACTTTCGGTAAACGAATATAACACTCCTGATTCAAGCCATGCTTTTAACGGCATATATGCTTCGACTAATGCGGGTGCATACATTGGCACAGATACTGTTGTTGCCGCTTTTTCCCTTGATTCTGTCGTTTTTTTGACGACAGACGGAGCAGGGTGGACAAGACAAAAGGTTCCTTATTCCATTTCCGAAAATGTACTAAATACATCAATCGGAATAACAATTGGTTACAATCCAATAACCAGCTCAACGCCGCCATATAAAACTGGGTGTAGTCAGTTTTACAAGGGAAATGAAAGCCTCCAACTGGTCGCCCTTGATAGCTTGGGTCGATAAAAGCAATCTATTTTTTCAAACCAGTGATGACGAAAGTTGTCGCTGGTTTTTCTTTTACCAAAATTTTAATGAGCTTACTATTGCTATTCCTATATTGGGGGACTTTTTCTAAATATCATCCTCGATCTTCCGCCTCTTACACACCCCGGCCTGTCGGCCACCCCTCTCAAGAGGGGAATTCGCGACGTGATAATTAACTTTAAATAATTTAGCATCTAGCATTCATCATTTAGCATTATTTTTTTTCGATCTTTATCTGCTTTGGTTCGGAACTTTCTCTTTTCGGAATGGAAATCTTCAAGATGCCGGATTCGGAAATAGCCGAGGCTTTGTCGCCATCGACATGAGCCGGCAACGGAATCGAGCGGAAGAACGAGCCGCGGCGAATCTCTTTGCGGTAATAATCTTTGTCTTCCACCTCGCTTTTCTTTTCGCTTTCGCCCTTGATCGTCAACACATCGTTTTCAATGGCGATGGAAACTTTTTCCGGATCAATCCCGGCTAATTGCGTTTCCACAATTAAATTTCCGCCATCTTCATACATATCGACGGCCGGAACAAAACCGGCAGAATCCGTGCGCCGCACCATCGGCACGAATTCGGAAAACATCTTGTCCGCTTCATCGAACCCGTCGAAGAACGGAGACCATTTAATTAAATTGCTCATATTTTTACGTTTGTCATTGCGAGCGTGTTCAGCCTTCAGCCCCAGGCATTGACCCGGGGGAAACAATCTTGCAGAAAACGCCCTATTATTGACAAAATTAATTAATTATGATATTATTATAAATAGAAAGTAAGTATTATTTTTAATATACAATTCAAAAGGGAGAAAAAATGAACTTAATTAAACTGACTTGTGGCATTGTCGGAGCTTTACTTTGTGGCCTTGGCAGTTACGCCTTGGCAATAACAGGAACAAACTTGTTTATAGTAAACTTCCACGCCATGACCACGACAGCCGTTACTGCCTTTTGCGGCAGTTTAATGGCAGTAGTCATTGGTTATCCATTTTTAAGATCAGCGATTAAAGATTAAAACTCTATGTTACGGGCCGGTTTCCTTCGGGAGATCGGCCAATTTTTTATTCTAAAACCACTCTGGCGGCACGAATCACTTTACCGCTTAATTTATAGCCAGGCATGATTTCTTTAGCGACTTTCTCGCCGGCGCCATCAATCGCTTCCATCTCGGCCGGATTGAATTTCTCGCCCACGGTTTTTATTTCTTCCACGCCATTCACGCTCAACAAATCTTTGAATTGCTTAAGCGTTAATTCTACGCCAACCACCCAGGCATTCTTCTTTTCCGCTTCCGGCAACGAACCGATCGATAATTTCAAATGATCAAAGACCATTAAAAATTCCGAAATGATTTCCTGATTGGCGTACTTCACAAACTCCTCCTTCTCTGTTGCCTGCCGTTTTACCAAATTTTGCTGTTCGGCCAGTGCGCGCAAGTATTTGTCGTTAGCATCTTTAAGCTCTAATTCAAGCCGGACAATTTTCTCGTCGGAAGTTTCACTCTTCGCATTACTTTTTTCTACTTCCTCGTTCTTAATTTCTTTTTCGTCGGACATATCCTAAAAATTTTAAATTTACAATTTTAAATTTTAAAATAATTTTCAATGATTAAATTTTAAATTGTAGTTTATTTTGCCGTAGCGGAAAAATTGAAAATTGATAAATTTAAAATTATTTTAAAATTGTAAATTGAAAATTATAAATTATTTTCTAAGTTTATTCAAAATATATTCAACAACAGATAAATTCCGCTCATAATCCATCCGCATCGGCCCGAGTATTCCGAACAGGCCGGACTGATTGCCGCGGCGGTATTTGGCGATGATCGAGCCGCAGAAATTACCGAACGGATTTTCCTCGCCGATAAAAATCTGGGCCGATTCATCGGTTTTTTCAAAAATATTATCAATGATTTCGTCCATGCGGTCGATGACGGCGGAAATATTATAGACCAAGCCGGTATTGGCAAATTCGGGCTGATGAAAAAGATTGGACAAACCGGTGTAATACAAATTATTTTTATGGAACGCCCAGAACACAGCCGAATTGGTCAGCGCCGCCAAAGCCTTGGCCGCTTCCCGCAAAGAGGCTTCATCGCCATTTGCCAGACTATCATCAATCCCCTGCAATTCCCGCTCGCGCATTTTTTTCAATTTCTTCTGGCCCTTTTTTAATTCCTCGATAAAAATATTATAAGCCGCCTCAGTCGGCACCCGGCCGGCTGAAGTGTGCGGCTGCATGATCAAATTATCCTCTTCCAATTCCGCCATGATATTGCGCACGGTCGCCGGCGAACAATCCAGTTTATATTTCTCCGCTAAAACTGAAGACCCGACCGGCGCTCCGGTCGAAATATGTTCCTTAATAATAGCTTCGAGAATTTGCTTCTTTCTATCCATAAATTTATGATTCCCTTCTTGGGAGGGGTGGCAACCCGAAGAATTGACGGGGTGGGTTTCGCGGACGGGGGTGAGTCTGTCCGCGAATTAGCATTAATCTATTTATCAATTACCATTCTACTTTATTTAGCACTCGGCTGTCAAGAGTGCTAAAAATAGTATTATTCCAAACACCAGCAGAATAATTTTATAACTTAAATCGTTGGCCAGAAATCGCTTTACCGTTTTTTAAGTCATTCTAATTATTTGGCTATTTTTAAAAGAAAAACCTTATCACAAATCAAATTCACCCCGAACTATTGACTTTTATTTAATTTTATGATACGATAAAGTGTCTTTAATAGTACGTAATAATTCTATTATTCCGACGAAAGTGGAAATAAAAACACTACCGCAACCAACGCAACCAACAAGATTTCCTCCTTCGCGGGAATGAAAGGGAAAGTAAATTAACAAATAAAATAAAAACATTTTTTTAGGAGGTTTGTATGTGGTTGTTGGTAGTCGCCATAATTGCGTTTATTGGATCATTGTCTTTGTACAGCTTTTGTTTCTTCGGAAGAAAAACCGGGATAATAAAGACATCGCCCGAGGAACCAAAACCAAAAAGGAGCAAAAAGGCCGGCCGATTAATGAAAGCCGAAGCTTTCATTAAAAAAGACTGGGAAAAGACGAAAGAGGACGCCAAAAAAATATTTACATTTTTTTTGGCAATAATCCAAAAGCGCGGCGACAACAACACACAAGTTCTCGCCGTTGCTGACACAAGCTCGGAGGGAACAATGACAAATCACCCCTCCGACGAAACCATTGAACTTGAACCCAACGCAATTTCCGAGGAGGAAAAAATGAAAAAAGAAAAATGGACATATCAAACCGTTGACGGAATAAAGTACTGGTACAAAGGCGACACTGTCCGCTGGGAGAAGAACGGGATTTGGTATATGCAAAAGAATAGTATTATTTGTTGGAAAAAAGACGGAGCTTTCTATGAACAAAAAAGCGGCAATGTCTATCGCAAAGGCGAAAACGGATCCGCGATTTTAGTCAGCAGCTCTGCCAAGCAACCCAACTCGGAAAGTCCCAATCCCTCAGACGATTCCATCACGGCGACCAGGCGCACTGTCGAGAAATTTAACCAATCAACGCACTTGATGCCGACCGAAAATATTTCGGAAGAAGCCAAGCTTGATCTGCAAATAGTCCTTGCTGGTAAAAAACAGGTGTTAGCGGAAAAAAATAAAGGACTCGCTATGGCTAGAAAAGAACTGGCGAAGGAAGAAAAAGGCATGAATGAAGAAATCCATGCTCGCAATCAAGCGAATCTTACTCGCATAGAGTATGAAGCGACAACCTTAGATCCTGCCATCTGTAAAGTGCTTGAAGAGCGGATAAAAGTCGCCAAAAAGGCGGGAAAATTATTCGACGCAGTCAGAAAAGCAACTGTCATGCGAATAGCCGCAACCAACGCTTCGCCAGCAAATACCAGAAAAGCGATCAGATCCGCAATGAGTTTGCTTCCTCCCGAGAATTTAGTCGGTCAAGTATTTGAGCACGCGGTTCCGGCAATAGGCCAACAAAACAATTGAAAAGTAAATTAAAACCTTTAGCCCTGCCCCGATTAAGAGAAATCGGGGCTTTTATTTTACCTAAAATTAGCTAAAAAATACTTATTTTAATTAACATAATCTATAACCAAAATGTTCGCCCCTCCGCTATTGACTTTTTTTATATTTTGTGCTATACTTCAATTAACAAGAATCAAGGAAAATATCCTTAATTCTTAGGAAAAAAGAAAGGTCTTTACAACTGAATAAACTTTTAACAGGAGGAATTGTATGTTGCACGGAATCAGTTCGACTTGGTTGTTGATCGGTTTTATTTTCATCGCTTTATTAGTGGGTTGCATTTTTCTATTTCGTCATCTCTTTCGCGAGAAAAAAAATGCGGAAGAGGAAATAACGCTAACCGAAGCAGAAAGATCATTTGCCGATTTGGCCAAAGCTAAAAATGTTGAAGAAATGGGAAAAACTTTAGACAAGGTATCGGCCAAATTCGAAAAAACGATTAATCGAGTAAGTGCGACACAAACGAAACAGCGTGAGTATTTCAGAAAAGAACGGGAAGCATTGTCAAAGCAAAAGAAAAAATTCCGGGAAACAGATCCGGGAAAATTCGCGAGATGGGGATGGTTTGTTCTTCCGACAGCTATAATCTTAATAGCTCTTGTCTTAAAAAAATTCGGTCTGGCAAATTAATCTGAAATTTGAAAAAGGAGTAAAGTATTATGACAATCGATGTAATGGGTTTTTTAAAAAGTTTTGGAGCTGACGCTTTGTTCGCCAATTTTCTCCACGGATTAGGAATCAATGTTTTCCCCCACGGCGCAAGTCCGGCCGCAGCTATACAAGCTGCCGGCGGTTTGCACGCTTCGGGCAGTGAAAAATTCGTCGATGAAATTCTTTTTGCCACCGCCGCTTATCATGTCTTGTATAAAAACGGGACAAAAATTGATAAGCGGGAAAAGCAAAAAATCATGAAGGTGTGGCGAGTCTTTTGCAAATATGATTCTAAACGACGAAGCCAAATAGTGAAAGAGCTGGGATTTAATGAAGTTGGAGTGGCAGATCCGAAAAATCCTAATTCCATTTCTTACAATAATGAGCGAGGGCAGAAAATTTTCCGCTTACTTATGGACCTGGACAAAGATGAAATTCCTGTCTTTCTGAAGGCTAACCACATTACCGACACTGCACTTGATGAAATCAAGGAAACCATTGTTGAAATAAACCAATTCGCGGAAAAAGCAGTGGAGCATTTTATCGGAGGCCCGAAGGACTTGAAAAATTTTCAACGCCGGGCCAAATCATTCAGGCAACGGCAAAAACTTTTGCTTAGTCGAGCCTAACAATTCCAAAAACCATTCTGAAAAAGGAGAATTAAATGAAAAAGTTAATGAAAGTATTCGAAGCTCTTGTCGATTATCTTGTCGGTTCATACTTTGTGGTATGCCGGATAAACAAAAAGTTCTGGAAGAAGAAAAAAGTCAGACAGATCGCAGCGACATTTCAGTCAATCGGACTGTTCATAGTCCTCGCGGCCATTGTCGGATTCCTTCTGCCCTACAAACAGCTCATCATTTTCGATGCAATTCTAACGTCAATTCTCGCCATCACTCTTCTTTCCGCGGCGAACTTTGCCGGCGAATTCATCGGCGAAGCCCTTGGAATCATTCCGAAAAAATTCCAGGGTACGGCTGATGAGCTCAAAAAGCTGGTGCAGGAAACTCGCAAACTATTCGAGCCTCTCTGCATTATTTCACTGGCATCCGCTTTCATCGCCTCTTTAGTCTCGATAAACGGCTTTAATCCACTTCTCGGTTTCTGTCCTCTGTGGATAGCAGCGGTTATCGCCCTCTTTTTCTCTGTATTCGGAGTTTACATGGGGGCGCAAAGAAAATGGCCGGGAATTGTAATGATGATTGTGCTTATTGCAACAGCGATCTTCAATATAAATTCCATCGGACCAACGATTCAGGGGAAAGTGGAAACCTCTTTCATTAATTCTGATCGCAGTAATTTGCGAACAGCGCTTGATAATTGCGAAACCTGGGGAATGACTATTGAAGATTCGGTTACTCTCTACAGCCTGGAAAAACAAGTTCCTCGCAAATCGTTAGTGACTTTTGGAAAAGACACAACACTAACGAAAGCTGGAACGGCGCTGGAAATTCCTTCTTTAAAAAAGGATAAGGGAATAGTAATGACTGACTCGGGCAAAATGCTCAAGGTTAGGCTTACAAATTCCCAAGGCTTTCCTACCGGCGACACGCTATTAGTCAATCCCCGATCGATAAAATGGGGAGAGGCTGATTATAAGCGAGGTCAATATCTTCTGGTTAAAACCGACGGATTTGAATACATCACCTTCTATTCAGACAAAGATTTTCACATCCCCACCGAAAATCTGTATAAAAAAACAGTAACCTTTTCCGGATTCGAAAGCGGAGATCTAAAATGGAATGACGTTGAGAAAGGCGGCATGTGTGATATCACCCCCGGAGTGGATATGCACAATTTTAATCGGAAATCCTGTACCTTTCAAGTTGATAAGAAAAAAGTCGGACTTTTGCTAACAACATCTGTTAGCTAACAATAAAAGTCCATCACCTTAACCTAAGGGAGCAAGAACAAATGTTCATGCTCCCTTTATTTTTTTTATTATAAATGTTAAAATATTTATAATAAGATTTAACGAAAATTAGTATGAAAAAATTTTTTATAATTTTAGCCTTGGCAATCGCTCTGCAAACAATCACAACTGCCTCCGCTTTGGCGGCCGACTTCTGCAAATGCGGCGGTACCTTTAATTCCATTTCTACCAAAGGAGCTTGCTGTGACAGACCGGCCAGCGAAAATTGCGAATGGATGGGCCCGGAAGGTTTATGCGCCGGCAACGGCGGATTTTCTAACGGCGGCGAAGTCAATCTGACCAATCCTCTGCCTGGGGTGACCAGCGTGCCGATATTAATCGGCAAAGTCATTAGCGCGGCACTAGGAATCGTCGGCTCGCTCGCCTTGCTCATGTTCATCTACGGCGGTTTTACTTGGATGCTCGCGGCTGGCAACGAAAACGCGGTCACTAAGGGCAAAAATATTTTGACTTGGGCGGCCATCGGTCTGGTCGTCATCTTCGCCTCTTATTCTTTAGTCAACTTCATCATCAACGCGCTGGCCAAATAACGCTTAATACAAAAATAAAACAAAGGGCTTAAATCATGCTCTTTGTTTTTTATTTTAAAATATTATAGCAATAAACCCTCCCCGGCGCTGATGCACCACCCCTCCCGTGGATGGGATTTCTACATAAATCAATCCCCTCCTTGGGAGGGGTGCCGAGCGAGAGCGAGGCGGGGAGGGTTTTATTATTCTTCCTTATTATTTTTTATCCACTCCTCGATATTTTCTAAAGCCGCCCAAAGATTGCCTCTAATTTGCGCTTCGGTGAATCTTAAAAATTTTATCCCCAAACTTTCTAATTTTTTCTGTCGTTCTTCGTCGTATTTTTCTTTATTACTGTGTGTTGCGCCGTCTATTTCAATAGCTAACCTCAATTTGGTGCAAAAAAAATCGACGATATAATTATCAATCGGTTTTTGTCGGGCAAAATCATAACCCAGCACTTGTTGCCGTTTTAACTTGTTCCAAAGCAATACTTCGGAAAGTGTACTATTTTTTCTTAACTGCCTTGCAAATTTTATTAATTTTGGATTATATGGAATGATGGCCCTCTTCCTGTCATAAAATTATGTTAATAATAAAAACCCTCCCCGCCCTACGGGCACCCCTCCCTTGGAGGGGATTACCCTCCCCGGCGCTGATGCGCCACCCCTCCCGAGAGGGGATTT
>JGI20214J51088_10000492_pt1 | contig 27627 bp, 31 predicted proteins | sample WetSurMetagenome_FD_51088 | JGI IMG/M metagenome (IMG submission 51088) | reverse complement strand
TTTGGCGGTGTATGCGCCTCAGGGCCGCTAGCTCAGTTGGTAGAGCAACGCCCTTTTAAGGCGTGGGTCGTTGGTTCGAATCCAACGCGGCTCATTTTTTTGTTTGTTTAAGATTTCGGATGGAAGATTGAAGCGTATCATCAATCGGACATCAAAGATCTTAACATTTTTGTCCCTATCGTCTAGCCCGGTCCAGGACATCGCCCTTTCACGGCGGTAACAGGGGTTCGAATCCCCTTGGGGACACCAACGAATATCATAGGGGGGGCTTCGCTGTCCCCTTTTTTTCGTTCATTTCTCAGTCTCTTTTCCTCCCGGCAAGCAGAGTCTTTCATAATTGCCAAATCATACATCATGGTCTTGGCCCAATCCGGAGCCCGGATATTACCATATTCTTTAACCATAACTTAATGCTATTGTCGGACGATTTTAACAATTTGTGAGTTATATTACAGCGCTGTTTAAAGATAACGCTGTGAACCATAATTACAATTGAAGCCGGAGACTGAAATGGAAAGTCCTTACAAATGTGACATTGGGGCAGGCGGTATCAGCCGAAGGGACATGCTGAAGATACTCGGGACAGGCGCGCTTTATTCTCTGATGCCTTTTTCGCAGGCGTCGGGCAGCTTCAGTCCATTTACCCCATCAGAATCATGCGGCCTGATCTTTGTGGTCGGAGACGGCATGTCCATCGGAGTTATACGGGCAATGCATGAAATGCGGGTGAGATATAGCGGAGCTTCAGGGACAACTTTTTACTCCCGCATGAAACATGAGAAGACAGCGATGGCCTATATGGGTGTTAACAGCCTTTCAAGTATTGTGACCGATTCAGCCCCTGCTTCAGCGGCCTGGGCAACAGGCTCCAAAACTATAAACAGGATGCTGGCGGCGCTTCCGGACGGGCGTCCGTTGAAAACCATAATGGAACTGGCCAAGGAACGGCATTATGCCGTCGGCCTGGTTACTACGACACGCGTCACACATGCTACGCCTGCCGCTTGGATTTCTCACCAGTTGAACAGGGACAACGAGGACAATATAGCGCTGGATTACCTGAAGTTCAAGCCGGATGTATTGTTGGGCGGCGGCAGCGCGCAGTTCAGCTCTTCGAAAAGAAAGGACGGCAGGGACCTTTTTGCGGAATTCGCGGCAGCCGGGTTTGAGATTGTCCGAAACCGCGATCAGCTGTTGACGCTTTCCGGAAAACCGTCCGACAGGCCACTTCTCGGCGCATTCAATTTATCGCATATCAGTTATTATATCGACCGGCTTAACGACGCCGAATTAAACAAAAATCAGCCAACCCTGGCTGAGATGACCGCTGTTGCGCTGCAGCGCCTGTTTTCCAATAAAAAGGGTTTTATCCTGCAGGTTGAGGCCGGTCGTATAGACCACGCCTGCCATTCCAATGACGCATTGGCGGCCATCAATGAAACTTATGAGCTTGACATGACTCTCAGTGTAATTGATGAGTATCTGAGGGTCAATCCTAATACGCTGGTGATTGTGACGTCGGATCACGGCACGGCCGGATTCAATATCAACGGCACCGGAGCTGATTATAATGCCTCGACCGAAGCACTCGGCAAATATCTACCGGTTACGGGATCATTTGAAATCATGGGCCGAAAAATGAAAGGCAAGACTGCAGGCGAGATAAAGGACATATTTGCGCATTATACTTCATATGCGCTTTCCGATAATGAGTCTGCAATGATATACGAATCCTTGCAGCCGGATTATCAGCCATATCCCGGTGATTACACATATCTGCCGGATGCATTGCTCGGCAGGGCAATGGCGCACAGTGTATACGGAAAAAACGAAAGGGGGCGGGAAACGGAACTCCTGAGAAGAGGTAATGTCGGTTTTACCTCCACCTCGCATACAGCTGAAGACCAGATTGTAATAGCTTACGGACTATCGGCCCGCCGCCTCGGCATTGACAGGCATATTGATAACACATACCTTTTCGAGGCAATGTGCAAATTCATGAAAATCAAATATAAAAATCCATCAATGAGCGAATCCCTGTCCCGTTCTTATATCAGAGGAGCTGCGAGCAGTAACCCGGAACGGCATATGCGGCTGCAAATAACCTGAACGATCCGGTAATTCGTTCGCTTCGCGATGTATTTTTTCGCGCTTCTCATAAACAGACCATCCGGACTGGAGGCACGGCACACTCTCTTGTGATGAGAAAGACACGCCTTAATGCAAAAAAGCGGGGGCCACAAAGTGGCCCCCTGAAACAGGGGTGAGCCAAATGACATATTCAGTATAACAATTCGGTATTACAGCATTATTAAGGCTCCATTAAAAATATATAACTATAACGAATTCTATTTATAAGGCCGGAATGATGGCTTTGGAATAACCGGCTGCAACGGAAAGGGGGAATTAAATAATGGCGTGGTTATATATATTTGCGGCATGCGTCCTCGAAATAGGCTGGGTGTTCAGTTTAAAGGGGATGGAAGGCTTCACAAAACCCTTCCCCTGGGTATTCGCATATGTGTTATGCGGGTTTGGCGCAGCTTTTTTCCTTTCGCTTGCCATGAAATATTTGCCTGTCGGTTCAACTTATGCGATATGGGTCGGCATCGCCGCTGCAGGCGCCAACCTGATCGGCATGTTTTTTCTGGGCGAACCCTGCAAGCTTTCGAAGATCGCCTTTGTATGCATGATATTGGCAGGGGTCATCGGGCTCAAGCTTTCTGCAAACGAGTAATGAGCCGTCCGCTTGTTCATGCGCCTCAGGGCAAACCGGTTTAACCGTACTTTAACACTGCCGTCATAAGGGCGTCATCTTGATCGTTTATCATTAAATGGTCAAAATCTCATGGCCCATGGAGGCAAAAATGCTTCAGGAGACAATTTCGAGAGAGATGGGGAAAAAACTCCGCGCACGAAAAGAGGAAATCTTCGCCTGGATCAACCAGGAGATGAAAAAGAACATGAATGCTGAGAGCAGGCAAACCCTTGGTTCCGGGCTTGAGGAATGCGACTGCGCAGTCTCAAACCAATCCGACTATATGCATTTTATGAACCTCAGTTCACAGCATGTGATCATGAGGCAAATCGACAGGGCCCTCCGGAAAATTGCCGAGGGCAGCTACGGTTTTTGCGAAGAATGCGGAATAGAAATAGACATGGAAAGACTAAGGATATTGCCTGTAGCCGTCTATTGCAGGGAGTGTCAGGAGGCCCTTGAAGAGCGACCTGCGATATATCAATAGGTTTATGATCGGCAGGGATAACCTGAAAACCTCTGCGGCGGGACTTTATAATGTTGCCGCCCGGCGTAATCGGGATGACATCCCAAACAGATTGCAATTAATTATTGTATGAGCAGGCATTAAATCCCTCATGGACCCTCTTGTAGGCAAGGGCGCAGAGGAGCTTTCGCTCGTTGACGGGCTTTCCTCCTTCGGATGAAGATATGATAGGTTGACTGAAACGGAGCGCGGCTTCGATACTTTTCAATCCGAGGACATTCCACAGGTGAGGCAGAAATTCCATGTCTCCATACCAGGCCACCTCATCGAGATTATCGGACGACGCCGGGGTCCCATTGATACCCGTGTATCTTATACTTATCGGCACGACTGCAAGGTTCTTTTCAGCAGGCAGATTGAATAGCGCGCTTTTGAATTCCCTGATCCGGGAGCCGTCCGAGGTTGTCCCTTCGGGGAATACAACCATATTCAGCCCATAGTTTATCTTCTCCTCCATTGCCTCCATTGCGCAGACGGTGTCTCTCAGTGATTCCCTCCTGATGAAAAGGGTCCCGGTCATGACAATAATCATCCCGATGAGAGGCCATTGTTTAACATCCTGTTTGGACAGAAAGACCGACGGCCGGACACTGCCCAATATGAGGATATCAAGATAACTGATATGGTTGCAGACGCTGAAACGGTGATTATCAATGCCGGAACCGCCGCTTTTACGGACCCGTATGCCGAGGATGCCGCACAGCAGGCCCGCAAACCACATATTGGCTTTTGTTTTGACAATTGCACGAATACCCTTGTCAAAAAAGAAAAGAATATTGGCTGAAACCGCCGTCAAGATGTAGCATGGGATTAAAAGCAGTATGAGAGCTGCCCTGTATAATTTTAATAGGAGCATGGCTCCGTCAGAAAAAACGGTTTCTATAACGGCTCAACAATTTATCACGCTCCAGCAGCACAAATAAATCGGCGACTCCGAATTGCTCGTCGAATGCGGGCTCACCGCAAATCTGCGCGCCCAGTCTCAGATAGGCCCCCAAAAGCGGCGGAAGATGCAGCGCGACAAGATGTTTGTCGATGGCAGCGTGGGGATCAAAACCGGGAACTTTCCTCAGGGGAGTCACACGGGACATGACATCCGACAAATACTTTTCCCTGAGATATGAGTAGACGCTGCTGATGACGGACGCATTGATGGTATGTATACTCCCGCATCCGAAAACGTAATCTATATTATGCGCTTCGATATGCGAGGCAATGCCGCTCCACATAAGACCGAGCGCAGCTGTTCCGCGATAATCCTTATGAACGCACGCGCGGCCGAGTTCCAGTTTCCGGCCTTTGAGCTTTCTGAGGGCCGACATTTCGAATTCGCTTTCGGAATAATAACCGATATGTTTTTCGGCTTCCGATCCGAGCAGCATGCGGTAAGCTCCGACAACCATACCCTTCGACTCGTCGAGCACGATTACATGGTCGCAGAGCGCGTCATATTCGTCCCAATCTATGCCTGTGTTGTATGAGGTCCGGAGGCCTTCATTCATCTCGAGGTTGAAGACCTCAAATCTGAGCCTTAACGCCGCTTCTATTTCATAGTCGTGTGTCGCCTGTTTTACGACAAAACGTTTCACCCTGCTTTTGTCGACAACCCGGCTTTCCCTTGTCATACGTTCTCCCTGTTTTTTATTAATATTACTACTCAGGGGTTACGACAATATGTCGGGAATATTACTTTTCAGTGAAAATTGACGGGGAGATGACGCGAAATCATTATTGAGGGCCGGAAACACCGTTGATCTTACCGCGCAATCCCTGGCTATGCAAGGGAAAAGCTAATGGCAATGATGGTGCTTTCCTGAACCATCAGCGCCCTTTTGTTCGCAATACAGGCCGTTGGAGCCGCAGTCGGCGCACTCGATCTGGATCACGGTATGGCCGATGCCCATATGCGCAAGCCTGTGCTCTATTTCATGCCGGATGGTGTCGGCCTCGCTGATCTTTTGATCACATACCCGGACATGGACGGAAAAGGCAGGTATCCTGTGTGAAATCGACCAGATGTGCAGATCGTGGATATCAATGATGCCGGGGATATCGGAGAGTTGTCGTGCAATCTCTTCGGGATGAAACCCGGCGGGGGTGAGTTCAAGGAATATCCAGAGGGCTTCCTTTACAACGCGAGCTCCGCTGATGAGGATCATGACACAGACCAATGCGCTGATTATCGGATCTATGACGCGCCAACCCGTAAAATAAATAACCACGCCTGCGGCAATTACACCGACCGAAGAGAGCGTATCCCCGACAACATGCAGCCATGCGCTCCTCACATTGAGATCATGATGCTCACCGTGCAGCAGCCAGGCCATCAGGAGATTGCCGACCAGCCCGACAAAGGCAATGATGAGCATCAGGGGCGCATCGATATCAGGAGGCGCCTGGAGCCGCTGATACGCCTCGATAGCAATGAAAAAGGCGATAAGGATAAGACTCGCGCCGTTGATCAGGGCCGCCAGGATTCCGATCCGCTGATACCCGAAGGTTGCCCGCCAATCGGTCGGCCTTCTGCCTATCGCAATTGCTATAAGGCTGAGGGCAAGCGCAAATCCGTCGGTCAGCACATGCCCTGCGTCGCTCAGCAGCGCAAGGCTGTTGCTCAACAGGCCGCCTGCCACCTCTGCCGCAAAGAGCAGGCCGGTGACGGCAAGGCTCCAAAGCAATCTCTTTTGTGATTTATATGTCATGCTGTTTTCAGCCATTTACAATTATAAAATAACTCAAAGCAAACATCTATTGCTATTTACGTGCGTCCGCCTGATCTTTGAAATAGTCGTGTCCATAATACTTCTCAGACCCGCAATATTCTTTAAAAGCATACTCGGCTTACGATTGTCATCCACTTTGCCCGCAAATTGCACATACAGACACGGAATCAAAAACAGCGACACAAAGATAACTACAAAAAGCCCGCCGATAGCTCCAACCGCCATTGGCTGCAGCATTTCGCCGCCTGATTCAAGGTTCACTGCAAGCGGAAGCAGTCCCATTATGATCATGAATGAAATCATGAGCCGAGGACGCAGGCGGATTTTGGCTGCCCGTACCATCGCATCCGATGCGTTCAGTCCATCCTTGGCCCTGAGTTCCTCAGCGAGCGTCAAAATAAGAACGCCTTCATTGACATGCGCGGCGATGACGACCAGCGCCCCGATCAATACTGTCGCGCCCATTGGTAAACCTGTGGCGGCCAACGCAAATACCAGCCCGGCCAGACAGAACGGCAGCCCGGCCAGAATGAGCAGCGGCAGTTTCATTGTATTGAACTGCACTGTCAGCACAACAAAGCAGAAGAAAACTGCAAAGACGAGAATCGCGAGAACGTTCATTTTCATTTCGCTCATCATCTGCGCCTGCCCGCCATAGCTGATCTCATAGCCGACCGGAAGGTCCTGCTTTTTCATGGCAGACTGTAACTCTTCTAAAGCCTGCCCAACACTCGCTCCGTATGCGTCGCCGCGCACGACCACCTGTTTCACCTGATTATATCGGATTATTTCGACCGGCCCTGTTGCCGGAGTGACTGTCGCAACATCACGGACACGCAAATAACCGTTTTCAGTCGGCATGATCGCAAGGTTCTCTATGTCCTCGAGCCGGCTTATATTTTGTTCCGGTATTTTCACGCGGATATCGTACTGCTTATCGCCGTCGCGCAATTTTGTGGCAACCGCCCCGCTAATCAGCGACTTGAGATTAGTTGCAACATCGGAGACCGTCACCCCAAGCGCCGCGGCGCGCGCACGGTCGACTTTTGTCTGGAGTTCCGGCTTGCTCAAGTCCATGGACACAAAGACATTGGTAAAGTGTTTCAGCTCATTCATACTGCCGGATACCTTTTGGGCAATATCAAATAGAGTGTAGACATCTTCGCCGCGTATCAGCGCTTCGACATCGGCGTCACCAAGGCTTCTGAGGCCCTTTACCTTCATTGGCGCCACAATGACTTTGCCGCCGGGAACAGAAACCCGCGCCACGATGGGGCGAATCTTTTTTACATACTCAGCAGTGCTGATTTTTCGGTCATGGCGGGATATGAGCTGTATGTTCAATTCGCCCTCATTCGCAATTTCATACGTATACAAACCCCATACTTTTCCGCCTGCAAGTGTAAACAGCGACTCGATTGTCGGATCATCCTGCAGTTTCGCCTCAATGCTTTTCAATACGCCATTAGTCTGCTCAAGCGAGGCGCCGGTCGGCAGCTTCACTTTCACCATGATGCGGCCATCATCCATGCGTGGCAGAAATTCGCTCCCGGCAAAAGAGCCCAACCCGAACAGCACAACGAAAATCGCAATGGAAGCCCCAATCACCAACCGTCGACACCCTAACGAGCGTTCAAGAAGCAGGCCATATTTCTCGGATACGCGGTCAAAGAATAATTCAAATCGTGATCTGGTCCGCTGCTGATTAGACAGCAGCATCACAGCAATGAGAGGGGTTACTGTAATCGCCATGAATAGACTTATGAGCATGACCCCTGCAATGACGAGTATCAACTCCCTGAAGAGCAGACTGGTCAATCCCGGCACTAAAAGGAACGGCAGAAACAGGGCCAGAAAGGAGACTGTTGCGGCAACGAGCGCCTGTCCAACCATGGAAGTTCCTGTAACCACGGCATCGGTTGGGCTTAGTGTTTCCGACCCATGCTGCAGCCGGGTTATATTCTCAATAACAACAATTGAGTTGTCCAGAGCGACACCTACAGCAACTACAAGTCCGCTGAGCGAAAAGATATTAAGAGAGAAGCCGCCGAGTTTCATCAGACCGAAATTGATGATCAGGGTTAGCGGCAACGCAAGGACCATGACCAGAACCTGCCGCCAGCTGCCAAGGAAAAGATAAACTGTCAGGATAACGAGCACGGCTGCTTCAAGGGCGGTATTGCGCACACCATCAATGGCTGCCTGCACATAATCCGCCTGGTTCTCGACCATTTCCATTTTAATGCCGGCTGGAAACGAAGCCCGCAAGGAGTCGATCTTCCTGGTTACGGCGCGGGCCACCTCAACAGTATTGGCGTCGGCCTGTTTCAATATGCTGAGTTTGACGCAAGGCTTTCCACCAAGTCTTGTTATAACCCGCACCTCGGCATTGGCGTCGCTGATGGTTGCGACATCACTCAGATAAACATTCCCTTGCGGTGTGCGCGTGAGAACGACTGAACGGATTTCATCAAGTGTCTTATACTCGCCGGTCGTCCGCGCAATTAACTCCCGCGTGGTCCCTGTGACGCGACCGCCAAAATCCTCGATATTTTCCTGGCTGAGTTTCTTGACGATCGCAGGAATAGACAGTCCGAATTTCTCTACGGACACAGGGTCTATATTAATCCTGATTTCCCTTTTGAGACCGCCGACTATTTCCGTCCCCGCGACACCGGACACCGAAATCATCTGAAGCTGCAACCAGTCTTCCGTCCATGTGCGCAATTTCACCAGATCCATCGTATCCGAAGATATTGTCAGCTGAACTACCGGCAACTGAGATGGATCGGCCTTGATAATGACTGGAGGGTCCATTTCCTTTGGCAGTTGGCGGGCAACACGCGCCAATGCGGCAGTGGCGTCCTGGTAGGCGACATCGACATCGACTCCATATTTGAAGTTGGCCTGAAGCGTATACATTCCTTCTATGGAAGACGACTCCAGGAAATCGAGGCCGTCCACTGTCGCCATCTGGCGTTCAAGAGGATCAGCTATCTGTCGGTCAATCTCTTCAGGGGTCGCTCCCGGCCACCATATATGCACCTTGATCAGCGGATATGTTATGTCCGGCAGGAAATTGACCGGCAGACGCGATAGTCCATACAGGCCCAGCACAACCATGGCCACGACTATAATACTCATGGCCACTCTTCGATTGACAGCGTATCTGGTCGCGTTCATTGGGCCTTCGTCTCCTGCTTTTCTCCTGAGCCCGCTATCTTTACCTCTGAGCCGTCTTTTAGCCTCTCATAACCTCCAATAATGATCTGTTCGTCAGGAGCAATGCCTTCTGTGATCTGGATTTTCGGATTGTCTTCGATGCCGGTCTTCACCTTTTTCCTGACTGCCTTGCCGGCTACTACGACATAGACAGCTTTGCTGCCGTCCGGTAATTGTTGGACGGCCTCCGACGGCACAACGACGGCGTTAGAAACTGTTTTCAGAATGGCCTGAATCCGCACGAACATTCCAGGGACTATCTTTTCTTTTTCGTTCAGCCTGGCTTCGGCCAGTCGTGAGCGTGTGCGCAGGTCGAGGTCTGCGTAAAGTCGCGATATGGACGCGGTAAATCTGCGGTTTGCAAAAGCATCGAGTTGAACTTCAAGCTTTGTACTGGAATCTATGCGTGGCACAAGCTTTTCGGGTATTGCGAACTGCAGCACAAGTGTCGATGGATCGAACATCTCCGCGACCACCACCCTTGGAGCGACATAAAAACCCTCAGTCACCAGCACTTTGGAAACAGTCCCGTCCCAGGGGGCACGGATAACATAATCGTCAAGAGTCTCATTTGCCTTTGTCAGCGTGGCCTTTGCCCTTGCATAGTTTGAACGCGCCCTGTCTGTCTGCTCGCCCGGAAGGGCTCCGCCGGCAACCAGCGCCTCAATCGCCTTCAGCTCTTCCCGCTCTTTTTTGAAATCCTCCTGTGCCGCGACAACAGCGGATTTAGCGGCCGCCAGCTTGCCAATCGTAAGGATCGTGCTTCCCCTGCGGACCTGATCTCCCTCGCGCACCTTCAGACTCTCAACAGGGCCTTCCGCTCCGGAAGCAAGTCGGGCCGTCCTGGTGGCGATAACATTGCCTGTAATTTCTATGCGCTCAGAGATGGCTTCCTGTTTGGCCGGCTGTATTTTCACAACCGGGACACCCTTCTTGTCCTGCCCCTTTCCGTCCTGCGACGAACCGAAAAAACCGCAGCCGCCAAGCAGCGACAAAAGAGCCGGCAGCATTATTATGAGTGGGAACCTGCGATATGCCTGTTTCACAATGAGCCTCCTGTTGATAGTTCGAGTCGCGCGCGGGCAATCTGATAATCGGCAAGCGCCCTGGAGTAGTTTGTTTCAGCCTGCAGCAATGCCGACTGCGCATCCAGCACATCGGTGACCGATCCCTTTGCATAGGAGTATTTCTGCTGCTCGATCCTCAGGCTCTCCTTTGCCTGTTCAACAGCCTTCTCATTTGCCCTGACACGCTTCACGCTTGAAGTGACATCAAGAAGGGATGTTTCCACATCAAGACCGACCTGCAATTCAATCTTGCGGACCTGATCTTCCAGCGCCTGCAGTTTGGCCTTTTCTTCACTCACCCTTGAAGGAATGCGCAAGTCGAAGATCGGTATACTTACCGCAACACCGCCATAAACCATATTATTCGTGCTTCGCGCGCCTGTCTGCTCTGCAGCCTGATTCCCATTTCCCCTGACGCCATAACTTCCCACAGCTGACACTGTTGGCAGATAATCCGCCTTTGCGACGGAAACCTTCATGCCCTGGGCCTGCATGTCGGCCCTGACAGCCTTGAAATCAGGCCGCTGCTCAAAGGCCTTCAGCAAGAGGGCTTTTTTGTCGAATATACGGCCATCGAGGGCCAGTGATCCCTGGACCTTCATATCATCCTGCGCCCTCATGCCGATAAGATTGGCAAGAGTCCTCTTGAGTACGGTGAATGTATTTTCTTCTTTGACGATGCTCTGCTCAAGATTTACAATTCTCACTTCTATTCTCAGAAGATCGACCTTTGCCGCTTTTCTGACCATCATCATCTGCTCGATTGTTTTACGTTGCTGCTGAAGGGCCTTCAATGAAAAATTCAGTGAATTGATAAGATCTTCCTGGGCAAGTATCGAATAAAATATGGATTTCGCAGTGAATATAAGTTGATCGCGTGTTAACAGCGAGCGGGCGTGAACGCCGTCCAGCTGGAATTCCGAGGCTTTAATATCGCTGCTTATGCGTCCTCCTGTAAATAGCGGGAGCCTGGCCACCAGATCGCCACGATAAATATTGCGGTCGAAATTGCCGATCTCTCCATTATAGCGCGCCTGCACCAGCCGTTGCCTGTCGGAATAATATTGATAACCGCCCTCTGCCGTCACTACCGGCAGGCGCGCCCTTTCCGCCGTATCCAGTCTCGACTCTGCCGCCTTTTCATTCCACTTTGACGCAGAAATGTCCGGATTCTGCTCAAGCAGCATTGAGATGACCTGATCAATCGTCAGAGTTATTGAGAGACTCTTTTGTTTATCTCCCATGACTGGAGTTGTAACTTCCGGTGAATTAGACTTTGCCGTCTCGGCTCCGACAAGCGCCGTGGTCCCCAATGACAGGATGAACAGCAGACATATAGTCAATAGTTTCATAATAAAGCTCTCCTGCGTTGATATGTTCTTAACTCAATATGCATCATTATTCAGTTGCGCAACCCTCCACTCTTGCCATAACCACAGCCCAAGCATTCAAAAACAAGAGCTGGGAACAGCACGATTGTTGTCATTGCAATCTTTTTCATTTTGTATTCACCTCACCTCGTGATTATTGACAATATAATTGCACTTATCGTGCCAATATCAAATTAAATTTATGCAATATATTTTAGTTTTATTATATTAGTTAATATTCAAATAGTTAGCTTAAGTAAATATCAAATTTATTTAATTTACCAATCTCCCACTAAAATACTGAGCATCGTTGCGTGTGCAATATTTGCATTCTCATAAGTGCAGGGTTTGCACGGATGACTAAATTGCAGATAGTCTGATGGGCTGATTATGCAGTCTGTTTGTAGGGAAAACAGCCGCTTAATTTGACTGTTTCCTCTTTTTTCCATCCTCCACAATCCTTTTGATCTCTTCCATCTTTTGTATTAATAAATCCTTGTGCCGCTTCTCTTCTTCGCTCCTTGGCTCATTCGCCGGATTGGTGACACGCCAGGTAATCCTGCCGCATATTGGGTCTTCAGGATATGCTCCGACATCATGCACAGAGAGCCCCTCAAAATCTGTCGCCTCCTCCTGAAAGCAGGACCAGACCGCCTTTCTGACAATATCTGGTGTGCCGTGATTGATAAGGTCGATTATGGACACAATCTGTTTTCTGAACCGTTCCACATATTCTGCCGGGATGTTGTAAAGATAGGGAGTTGGAGCTTCAGAGCCGATAATCTTCTTTCGCCCGTCGATTCCATTGGCATGCAATGCCTTTATAGTCTGTCCCGTGGAATGGCCGGGCGACTCAGGACCGGTCAATACGATGTATCGAATATTCGGATTGCCAATGATATTGCAGATCATCTTTTCAATACCTATGTTTTCCGTCTGGATTGATCCTGAGAGAGCAGCTCCAGATTCAACGCCTGTCCTCACCAGGTCTTCGATATCCTTCGGAACCTTATCGCTGTCATATGTCAGAATGACCGCCACTACAACCGGAGAATAGTCATTTCCTCGAAGATAACAACCTTCTTCAGTGGGATAATCCGGATGCGGGTCTTTTTTCAGCATAATAACCTCAAAAAAGAGAGATCAAACAACGGCACGACCTGTCCTTTGAAAAAGAGCATGAATCCCGCGATCCCCGCAACCATGGACGCGGCCATCAGCTTTTTGTTCATGCTGGTGAAGTTGACCGCGAACAGGACAAAAACTGATGTGGCGAACACCAGGCAGTATTGGCAATACACATCGTTCACGACCTGAAACCTTATCAGGATGAATTCAGCTCCGATTGCCGAGGATATCATTAAAGTGCGAAGGTTATTGATGTGCCTGCCGATGGACTTTCCGTTCAAAAAGGCGGTAATCAAAAGCGCCGCCATGAACAGCATGCCGGTGTATTTCAGATCAATCCCGAGAAAAGTCCCTTTGATCGACGCGCAGGCCGTGTCGCAATATTCATAGAAATACATGATCCCTGCGCCGGCTAAAGGCAAAAGAATATTGAGCGCCTTTACGATAACATGGTTTCCAGCGATCTTGTTGTTTGCAATTGTCATATCCATAATATTTCTCCCGTATATTGCCGCTTTTACGCTACTTGAGGGCCTTCAGAGCATTAATGACGGCGGAGCCGCCGGTTACTGTTTCCTTGTTACCACCCTTCTCAATAACTGCTGACGGCGTACTGCCTGCCATGTCACTCATGATGTAATCATTAAACTGCTTGAACACGGGCTTGACATCGTACACAGTGAAAGAAATTCCTTTGGCCGCAAGATGGGTCTGAAGCGATGCTTCATCAGTTATCCCAGACTTTGCGGCCTCAAAAAGGACCTGTTTTACACGGAGCGCATTTGCAAAACTGTTCTTCTTTTTCATTGCATAAAGAAAATGCTTTATATACAAAGCTGCGTTCTGCGAAGCCGGCAGATCTATGAAACTGACTTTCACAACACCTTTCTCGACAAGTCTTTCCAGAACCGGCCCGATCTCGGGCTCCGCAGCCTGGCACGGCGGGCAGAAATAGTCGGTATAAAGACGGACTATTGTCTTGCCCTTGCCATAAGTCGGGAACGAGGGATCGTCTTTTGTGCCTGCGGGTATGGACTGCGCAAAGGCAGGAACACTGAACGACATGATCAGCAGTAATGAGCCCATAAAAGTCAACAGCTTCTGCCGCCGCTTCAAATCACAATAACATGACATCTTTACGTCCTCCTGTTTGTTGAATCCGATATAAATAACGTTACCGTTTACATTCTGAATGTACTATTCACGGTTTCATAACAGATCTCACATATTACGAACTATTGTTTATGTCATACAGCTGTCATTCCGGCCTGTCCGGAATCGTCTTTTCCTTTCAAATATCCCGTTATCTGAATTTCATTATGATACTGTTAATTATTACTCCGCCTTTTTCAGTTTCTCCGCATAATAAGCCGGCAATCCGGCTTCTATAATTGCCGCAGCGGTTTTTTCAATGTCGTAGGCAACCCTGACGAATTCCGACCTCACCGCATCGCCGGTAATATCTACAATCGCCACACATGTCCTCGCGTCGCCGTCTTTGGGTTTTCCGACACTCCCCGCGTTTATGAATATTTTATCGCCCATATCTTTCCTGTACGGCTTGTGGGTGTGTCCGTAGATCATGATATCCGCATCCAGCTTTTCCGCCATTTCCATGAAGAATTTATCCGGTCTGTCCTCAAACCAGTAGAGATTGTTTTTGTGCGGAGCCGCATGGAAAATAGCGATCTTCTTCCCTTCAACCGTAAGACTAATATTGGACGGCAGCCTTCCAAGGTATTCCTTTGTCTTTTCCGAGGCATGCGCTTTTGTCCATGCAAAGGAAAGATCGGCCATCTCTTCCTGCAGAGGATTTTCTGCCTTGCAGCCGCAGTGTTCCCGGTCATTCGCTACCGCATCATCATAGTTGCCCTGAACGCCTTCGATGCCATGCTCAACAAGAAAATCCACAACTTCGTTCACATAAGGCGCATAGCCGCCCAGATCGCCGAGATGATAGATCTTGTCCGCGCCCGCAGAGCGCGCAGCGTCATAAGCAGCCTCCAGGGCCGGAAGATTGCCGTGGATGTCACCGAATATAGCTATTTTCATTTCTCAGCCTCTTGTTAACCCTTTTTAAGTTCACACGCAGAGTCAAACCAGTGTCTTGTGCGGTTGCAAAAGCCGCATACGGAAAGCATTACGGGAACTTCAACCAGAACACCTACCACACATACAAGCGCCGCGCCGGATTCGGGGCCGAAAAGTGTAATCGCAACCGCCACCGCCAGCTCGAAGAAATTACTGGCGCCGATGAGAGCTCCGGGGGCAGCGACGGGGTATGGAACTTTCAGCCACTTCATGAGGCCGTAAGCAAGCGATGAATTGAAGTAAACCTGAATGGTAAGCGGCACGGCTATGAGGAGCACATGGAACAGCCTTCCTGTAATATTGTCGGCCTGAAAGGCAAAGATCATGACTAATGTTGCAAGCAAGGCAGATATGGCTATGGGATGAAGCTTCGGCAGAAAGAAATTGTTGAACCAGTCTATGCCCTTTGCTTTAATAAGCCTGCTTCGGGTTATGACACCGGCTGCAAGCGGTATAACAATAAAAACCGCCACAGAAGTAAAAAGCACTGAAAAGGGCACGATCAGGTTTGACGCGCCGGCGACGAGATATTTAACAATGGGCGCGAAAAGGACAAGCATCAGCAGGTCATTGACCGAGACCTGCACAAGCGTGTAACCGGGATCGCCGTCGGTCAGATAGCTCCATACAAAAACCATTGCGGTGCACGGCGCAGCCGCCAGGATGATGCTGCCGGCGATATACTGGTCGGCTTCCGACGGAGAGATCCAGGGACTGAATATCAGGCGGAAGAACAGATAGCCGATTAAAGCCATACTGAAGGGCTTGACGATCCAGTTGACGAACAGGGTCACGAACAATCCCTTCGGATTCTTGCCCACATTCAGCGCCGACGAGAAATCCACCTTCAGCATCATGGGATATATCATCAGCCATATCAGCACGGCAATGGGTATATTGATCTGCGAGCCTGCGCCGAATTCGAGACCTCGCAGGAAGTTCACCGAATCAGGGGCCAGTTTGCCCAAAATAACACCGCACGCCATGCAGATTGCGACCCAAACCGTCAGGTAGCGGTCAAAAAAACTCATTTTCTTTTCAGTCATAACCTTTTCCTTCCCCTGAGTTCAGATATAAACCCGGAATTGACATCGGGAAACTTTAATGGCCTTCATGGGCAGCCATATCCGGGTCTCGGCGCAGGATACCGCAATCTATTCCGGGAATAAATATCATGCGGTTATCCATTTCTCATATTTATGAGATGAACTGCGCAGTTTTGACGAGACGAGAGATGGCTGCCCATGATAACTATCCATTTGTTCCAACATATGATTTTCCCTCAATGATAAATTTGGTATTGATCTGTTATATATTTCAACAACAGCCTGTCTTACCCGCTCCGCCGCCGCAATCGCAAGTGGGCTCGCCGCCAGTTATCATGCCATTGATTATGGCTGCTGCACATCCGACACCTTTGTCTACCTTGATGGCTCCATAGGCGCAATTACCGGAACAGGCCCCGCATTCCATGCATTTGTCCCGATCCGTAATAACCGCCTTGTGATCCCGCATTTCGAACACGCCATGAGGACAGACTTCGACGCACATCCCGCAGCCGGCGCAGAGATCGGGAAAGATTCCAAGACTCACAACATTTGATAAATATTTCATATTACATTCCATTCAGCAAGTTTATTTACAACCAGGATTATCAACGAAATTGCCGCGCCGCCGATATATAACGGCTCCGCTGTCTTCAGCTCTTTTTTTACACCTGTCATGCCCGTAAATGTGGTGGCTCCCGTAAACTGAAGCGCAAGATAAGAACTGACCAATGGGAAAAACAAATAACTGAAGATCAGCAGCGGCATGCCCCGCTGATCAGGAAGCAAAAACGCGGGCGCAGAAATGAAAATCAGCGCTGCCCCTGCAAGCCAGCCCTTTATCGCAAAAGACCTGAAAGGGATATATGGCAGCAGCGCCGGAGTAAGAAGCGCGCCCGCAATGATTGATATGATCCCCAGAAGCATAAACGGCAATCCGCCTGAAAAAGCGTCACTGAAAATGATTCCTGCCGGCGTAAGCCCGAAATAAATAAGCACAAGCAGCGCATATACAAGAAATTTATTCTTTATATGATGCAGTTCCATGGGAGTGAGGACCAATCTGTCGAGAAATGGGAATGTGACCATTCTCATTTCTTTCACGGCTTTATATCCGGCTGTAATAAATGACGGGATATCTTCAGCGCGCACAGGCCCGAACAATACGTTGAAACCTGTCGCCGACTTTACCTTGTATGCGCCGACACCGGGAGCTCCGAGTTGGGGAACTATTATTCGTCTGCCTGAGACTATCTCTTTCAGTTGTGTAATTGCCATCCTGTTTATAAGTTCTTCCGTCCCGAACGTGCCCTTCCCCGCTGCGCACCAGACATTAATGCCCTTTGTGTCGAGAACCAGTATCCATACATCCAAACCCTTTAGTTCGCGGCGGAGCATGTCAAAGCTTAATTTGTAATTCGCGCTCACAAGGACATCGGAGTTTTTGTCGGGATTGCCGGCAGCGTAGAGTCCGGGTTCGATCCTATAATCGTCTCTGAAGGGGCCGACCCTGCATTTGAAATGCTCCCAATGATCGGCTCGCAACAATTCGGTTGACACCCTTGGAACTGCTCCGACAGGAGTCATCACGCTGCCGATTACCCATTCCGGCTTGTCGTTTACAGAACCAGGGCAGCATGGCCTTTGTGTAATGCTCTGCTCCGAATCGCAAACAGTGTTCGTGCTGCAGCAGCATGATGCCTCCGATTTCTCTTCTTCAAGTTCACTTTTAAATTTCAGTTTGATCATGGATTGGCATATCCTCCATCAATACAGCTGCAAAAGAATCCAGATCATATGTGCAGGCTCCGGCCATCAAACCCTTTGCCAGGCAATATACGATCATCCTGTCAACAGAATTCTTGAACTCTTCGCGCAGGGTTTCTATCTCCCCCATGTTCTCAAAGCCCTTGTACGTCTGCTTTGCAAGAAGATATACATGCGCGCACTCCCTTGCGCCTTCAATGAATCCGGCAAGCTGAACATCAGATTTCGCAGCTTTTAAAATATCGTTAATCATGATATCCTCTCTTTTCTCACCTTACTCAAATGCGCTCCTAATTAGGGCTCCGTACTCACAATCTATTCTTTTTCAAAAGCAAAGAGAGTGAATCCCGGACGATTCCTGAAGCGCTGACCTGTTTAATTCCAATATTGCGTATTACCGATGAAGTCCTCGGCCCGAACGCCCCGGCTATAATGTGTGTGACACCTTTCTTCTTGAGCATATTCATGGCCTCAACACAGGCCCCCGATCCGGGGCGTGTCCGTATGTAGGGATTTTCTATTGCCTCAAGCAGCTTACCTTTCGAGTTAAAGATCAGGAAATAGGGACTCCTTGTCGCAGTTGGCCCAACATTTGAAGAGCCGTCTTTGCCTGCAGACGCAACAGCAACTTTTAAAGGTTCAGACGCAAAAGCGGGAACTGAAACAATTATCAGCAAGGCAGATAAAATTAAGCCAATTTTCAGAAATATCATTTTCCGGTCCATATTGCCCCTATCACAATAGATCAATTATGATATAAATTCCTGCAAACACAAGAGCGGCGCCGCTGAATTTTTTGGCATATACAGCCCAGGATGTGACACCTCGTGATTTGATCAGGCTTTCGGCGATTCCGACAGACAAGCCTGCCGCGAAAATCAGGACGCAATGGCCAATTGCGTATATAAAAAGAAGAAGGCTTCCATACAATATGTCACCCTCCGACGAAACATACCCAAGTATGACCGCAAGCACGGGAGTTGCGCAGGGCGAAGAGATCACGCCTGTAAGCAGACCCAACAAAAACGCGCCGACCAGACCTTTTGATTTGACCTGAACAGTGCGTCCGCAGGCCATTGGCGTTGAAAAGACACCCATAAGATGCAAGCCCATGATTATGGCCAAGGCGGCAAACCCATAGATCAGCCAGTCTCCGAGAAATCCGAGCAATTGGCCAACAAAGGATGCGGCGGCTCCCAACACAGTAAACGTAAGCGAAAGCCCGAGCACAAATACGGCTGAATAGATAGCTGCCCTTCCCTTGTTTCCTTCCGAATATCCGCCCACATAACCGATGACAAGGGGAATAGCGGCAAGCACGCATGGGCTTGCCGCTGAAATCAGTCCTGCCGCAAAAACCAAAAGAAACGCAAGAGCCTGCTGGCCCTGAACAAGCGATTCCATGTCGATTAGCCAGGCTTCCATATCTATATGCCGGCTTTTCCCAGGACGGCTACTATCTTTTCGTATTCATAATAGCCCATATGCCGGTGAAATTCTTTGCCGTTTCTATCAAGAAAAACCTGCGTGGGTATGGCATAAACACCGAACTTTCTTGCCGATTTCTGGTCCTTCTTCACATCCACAAAGATCACTTCAAGTTTGCCTGCATAATCGGCGGAAAGCCTTGCCATAACAGGTCTCATCCTGTCGCAGGGTATACAGCCGACCGAGCCGATTTCGAGCATTACGATTTTGCCTTCGCTCTTTGCTGCGGCAAGGGCGTCGTCAACAGATGAAGCCTGCGCCTGAACAGAGAATAAGATCAGCATCAAAAAAGTGAATAACAGCAACCTAACGTTTATTCGATCCATCCCCATCGTTTTATCTCCCTTTAATTCGCTCTTTCTGTGTTTCCGGTCGCGTCCCGACATAGACAAACCCCGGCCCTTGCGGCCTTGTCGCTGATAAATGAGGCAAGCCGCTCTTTATCGTCAGAGATGGCGTCGCCACCGATTTTTTCGAGCGCCGACAAGAGCAGAAATCTCCTGAACAGGTCGGAATCATCAAGACTGTAATGTATCCATCTGCCCTCTTTCCGGTCCCTGATAAGCCCCGCCTCTTTAAGCGTCGAAAGGTGAAAAGATATCTTCGGTTGGGACATATCGAGGGCAGCCACAATATCGCAGACGCAGAGTTCTCCGTTTTGGAGGAGTTTCAGTATCCTCAGACGTATCTCGTCCGACAAGGCCTTGAAGATGTTCAGTATCTCCTGCATGGTATTACACCTCTGAGTTTATTAACTCTTTTACCTTGGCGAAAGCCGGCAGCGGCTTGCCTGAATGCTTCAGTTTGCCGTTGACCACGAGGCCGGGTGTCGACATCGTATATTTCATGATCTCCTTTATGTCGCTTATCTTTTCGATCTTTGCCTCTATACCAAGCTCTTTGACCGCCTGTTCAGCAAGCTCTTCCATCTTTGCGCAATTTGCGCATCCGGGCCCCAATACCTTGATTTCCATAAACTCCTCCTATAAGATTGCGTTAAACAGATAGCCCACAATAATAATGCCTGCTGCAACCGTGCCGAAGAATACTATGAGAAGCCGCGTCTTCAGCACATTCTTGAGTATAATCGCCTCGGGGAACGAGAGCCCCGTGGTCGCCATCATAAAGGCGAGGACGGTTCCCATTGCCATGCCCTTGCCTACGAGCGCCTGTACGATCGGTATGATGCCTGCAGCGTTGCTGTATAGCGGCACGCCTATCAGCACTGCGACAAGCACGGCAAAAGGGTTGTCCGGCCCGGCGTACTCCACTACAAAATCGGTCGGCACATAGCCGTGAACAAACGCGCCTATACCGACGCCGGCAATGACATACGGCCAAAGTTTATTAAGAAGGTCCTTCGTATAGTCGCGCGCATAGATCAGCTTTCCCCTGAAACTTTGCCGGCTTTCCTCCATACTGCCGACCTTCATTTCCCAGACATAATCCTGCACATACTTTTCCATCCTGAGCTTGCCGATAACTATGCCGGAGATTACAGCCAATACAACACCCGTTGCCGTGTAAATAAGGGCCACTTCCCATCCGAAGAGCCCCCAAAGCATGATCAGGGCGATCTCATTCACCATCGGCGAGGAGATCAGAAATGAGAAGGTAACTCCAAGCGGCACGCCCGCCTCGACAAAGCCTATAAAAAGCGGCACAGCCGAGCAGGAACAGAAGGGCGTCACAATGCCGAGCAGGGCGGCTAATATGTTGCCTATAAACTCTTTTTTATGAGATAAAATGCGCCTCGTCTTTTCAGGGGGAAAGTAGCTTCTTATTACCGCGACTATAAATATGATCGTGGACAGCAGCAAGAAAATCTTGATCGTGTCGTATATAAAGAACTCAAGGGCATCCGATAGTGCGGTCCCGCGCTCGAGGCCGAAAACAGCGTATGTTATATAATCCGAGAATTCCTGCAACATAACCGCCCCCTTTATTTATTAAATATAAACCTTTTTTGATATATTGTCAAGCAGAGGCAGGGAATATGTCGATAGAAAAATAGTATAACTTTTAAAACCGGATTTGCCATTGGAAGGCCCGGCGCAAGCCGTCCTTATAGCGCAGGGGTTGCCGGATCAAGGCGCGATGAATTAGAGAACCATCCCTTTCAAATAAGCCTGTCGCTTCTCTTCCGGAAAGCGCTCGATGGCGTAACGCAGCATCGTCCTCGGCATATCCCTGTAACGCTTCCGCAAAAAAGCCTCTTCGGCGGCAATGTCCCGCTTGCCGATCTCGCGCAGCATCCAGCCCACGGCCTTATGGATAAGATCATGTTCATCATTCAGAAGAGCCTCTGAAATGGAAAGCGCATCCCGGAAGTCGCTTTTTTTAATGAACCAGAAAGTCGCCATGATCGCAATCCTGCGCTCCCATAATGATTTGGAGCGCGCCAGTTTCATCAGTATCGACCTGTCCCGCTCCTCAAGGCTCCTGCCGACGATCTGCGGGGCCGACAGGTCTACAAGGTCCCAGTTGTTGATATACGCGGTATGTTTGAGATAGGCGGAGAATATCTTTTGCCTCTCCTTTTCATCGCCCCTTGCATATTGGTCGGATAGTATCATGAGCGCGAGCAGGCGCTCTTCGTGGACCGGAGATTTCAGAATACCTTTTATGGCCGTGAGCGGAGCATGTCTGAAGGCCCGGGCCACCATACGGGCCTGCGGGACCCTGACGCCTATAAAGATATCGCCCTCTCCATACTCGCCAGGCCCGGTCTTGAAGAAACGCTGCAGGATCTTCGCCTGTCGCGGATCGGCATGACTGTTGGCGGCAATTCTCAGTTGCTCCGATGTAATAGCTGAAGACATATATAAGATTAAAGTTCGATCTTCTGTTTCTCGGCGAGAGCCCGCAGGTCTCTGGTTATCTCTTTCGACGCGGGATTTATCTCCCACGCCTTGGTGATGGCCTCTATTGCAGCGTCCTTCTCTCCCATTTCGAGATATGTCTTTCCTATGAAATGATAGATGTCGGCGTTATGCGGGGTCAAAAAGAGTATCTGCCGATAAATTTCGAGGGCGTGTCCGGGCTTTGAGTTTTTCCGGTATGCCTCTGCAAGGCTCTTCATTACGGCAAAGTCGGAAGGGTTCCTCCGGTTCGCCGCCCTGAACGCCGCAAGAGCCTTCTCATACTCGCCGTTGGCCATATAAAGTTCGCCCAATAAATGCTCCGACATGGACGGATCATGGTTCAATTCTCCGGATGCGTCCTTCAACAGGGCCATGGCCTTTTCAGGCTCATCCGTCTTAACATATAATTTACTGAGCGTCACAAGCCTGTCGGCATTGGAAGAACTTATCCTGTTCGCCGTTTCATAGTTCTCGACCGCCAGGAGCGCGTCTCCCTGATCTTCGTATAATTTACCCAATGCGTCGTACGCCTTTACGAAAAGAGGCTTCCTTTCTATGGCAGCCCTGAAATAATTTGCCGCCCTGTCCGGCAAGCCCTTGTGCACCGATATCTGCCCCATATAAAAGAACAGGGCAGGCGACTCCGGGTCATCACAAAGCGCCTCCTGAATCTCCTCCTCGGCGGCCTGTATATTGAATGAATCCATATGCTGCCTGTATTTATTGATATGTTTTTCGACCGGTGTGGGATGGATCTTTCTCCTCAGGACCTCGATTATCTTTTCCTCAAGGGTGGTCATGACAAAAGGCTTTATTATGTAACCGCCCCCGCCGTCTTCCGCCGCCCTTGCGACTACATTCCGCCTCGCCTCGGCGGTCACGAATATAAAGCTCATATCGCCGATTTTTTTATTCGACCGAACAAGCCTGAAAAGTTCCATGCCGTTCATTTCAGGCATGATAATATCGCAAATAATGAGATCAACAGCCGAGTTCTGTATGTATGAATTTGCCGCAGCCCCATTTTCCGCATAAAGTAAACTCCCAAACCCCATGCGCGACAACATATTGCCGATGGTGCGGCGCATCGGGGCCTCGTCGTCCACAATCAGTATAAGACTGTTCAGATATTCGAGCGGGACCGTCATTTGAAGCCTCCTCCCGTCAATGTCTCGGGCAGTGTAAAAACGAATTTAGCGCCTCCGGATTCGGAATCCTCGACCCATATAAGTCCGCCGTGCGCCTCTACAACAAGCTTGCAGAATGTGAGTCCCATACCGCTGCCGGCGCCCGGTTTAATGATATCGTCTCCGCCCATGCAATATTTTTCGAACACCCTTTCGCGCATATCAACGGGGACGCCCTTACCCTGGTCCGAAACGCTCACAAGCGCCTCTTTTGATTCTTTATCATAAACGACTTCAATAATGATCACGCTGCCTTCAGGTGTGTGGGACACGGCGTTGCGCAGCAGGTTGACCAATACCCTTCCGATAAGACTTTCATCTATATAGCTGATATGGGAAATCGCGTCGATCCTGAGCGCTATATTTTCCCTGGATAATAAATTCGCAAATGAAGCCGCCTCCCTTTCAATCAGGACCCTGAGGTCGACGTCTTCGCGGTAAATCGATATCGCCCCGTCCTCCATCTTCATTACGTCCAGGAGGTCCGTCACCATGTTCCGCATCCTGAAGACATCCTCTGTTGCAAGGCCGAGACATTCGGCCTGCTCCGGGGTGAGCGGATCAAAGCCCAGCATGTCGAGATTGGCTACGATAGTGCTGATGGGCCCCTTGAGGTCATGGATGATAAAGGCCGTCAGCCCCGTCTTCATTTCATTCAGTCTCTGCAGCTCCCTGTTGGCCTCTTCAAGCTTTACGACCTTTGTCTCGAGCTGTTCCCTGCTCAATACCGCATAGAGATAGGCGGCAAAATGTTTTATAAGGGCCACGGCGCGGCGCTCGGTTTCTTCATCCACCTTGTCGCCGCTGCTGAAATCGGTGAAGTTAATCACACCGAGCCTCTTGCCGAGATGCTTTATCGGAATACTCAGTGAATACCCGGAATCATAGTGTGAAGAATCAGGGATGTCGAAGAACAACCGGTCCCCTGCCGCCACATGAAAAGGCTCGTCGTCAATGATCGCCCTGGTTGAGACGGTAATATCCGAGAGATTCCTTGAAAGACCTATTATGTCTTTATTGGTCGAGGCCCTGACCTCAACGGTCATCTCATCATAGTTGATGATCATTATGGAACAGTTGGCGGCCCTGAGATATCCGGACAGGATCGGGATGATGTCCTGCAATTTCCTGTTCAGAGGCTCCGGATCATTCAGCATGACCGTACCCATTTCAAAACTTGTCTGCTCAAGCGATCTTTCGCGCATAGCCCGCCCTTTTCGACTATTCAGGACTGCATCAGTTCCCTTGACCTTTTTGCCGCGGCTTCGAGATAGTCCCTGAACTTCTCGGGTATCAGCCACCTGATCCCGAACTTTTCGGCCCACTTTATCAGCCCCTGGTCGGCGGTGACAAGAAGGGCGTCCAGCTCCATGGCAAGAAGGAGCAGATCGACATCTTCCCTGCTGTCGATTATACCCTCACGCAGGGCCTCGCGATATTTCTTGCGCAGGTCCTGTATGATCTCGTCGACCTTTTTCTTTTCCGTGGCGCGCACGGCGGATTCCGCGACCCTGAGTCCGCGGTTTACCCTGTCGCGCATATCCTCTATAAGTTCGTAAAGCAGCACCGCCGGGCATTTGAGTTCATATTTTTTGGGCGGCTTCTGGCGCAGTATGAGCAGGAGCTCTCCGTCGATCCTGTCCTTGTCCGCAAAATTAAGCAGCTCATGAAATGTGGAAGGCGGCATATAAAACTCGTGGGTATGAATGCCTGCGGCTATGGAAAGAAAGACGTTAAGGGCCTCTGTCGGGTTGGCGCCGAGGCTGTTCTTCACATCGGGGTTTACGAAGAGACTGGTGTCGAGCGCAACCCTCTCTTTAAGCAAAGAAGACGGCAATATGCGCGAAACGCTTTCGCTTTCACCTTCTTCCGCCATATTGTCGGTCTCTGAAATAATACCCATATCAGTAGTTAAACATCAAGCGCAAGCGAATTCCATGTGAGGCAGTCCGGGCATCTGCCCGACCAGTCCGGGGATGAATGCCCGCAAGCCCCGCATTTGAAGACTATCACTCCGGAGCGCCTGATATCAGTGGCCTTCCTCAACTCATCCAGTGCCCTGTTGGTCTGGTTGCGCTTCCGGTAAAGTTCCGCCTTGACCACATGCAGGTCCGGATTGGAATACATACCGGAATCGATTGCCTCAAGCGTCTCGATGGCGTCATCCACCATCTCGAGCCTCGCGTACAGCTTGCCGAGCATGAACTTCAGCCCCTTGTCGCGCGGGGCCTTTGAAATGGCGTTCTGATAAATGCGGAGCAGTCTGCCGGGTTCGCCTTCGGCTATCAGCAGGTCTTCAAGCCGCGCAAGTATTACATTGGAGCGGAGCGTTTCATAACTCTTTTCGAGGAAATTGATGGCCTCTTCGTTGTCCCTCTGCGCCACCATGACCTCGGCAAGAGCGACATATGCGGGCAGAAAGGTTGCGTCCGTCTTGACCAGCGTCCTGAAGGCCTTTTCGGCCTTTTCTATGTCGCCGCTCTCGAGGCTTGCCCTGCCGTATTCATAGTTGAAGCCGAGCAGTTTCTTTTCTTCCCTCTGCCTCTCCTTTTCTTTATTGACGAGCTTGACGATATTCTTCTGCAGGGAGAGGAGTTCATCCCACCTGCCTGCTTTTTCGAGAATGCCCTGCTTGCGGTATAGGGCCGTAAGGTTATCGGAATCCATATCTATGATCTCGTCGAGTATCTTTAGCGCGCTGTCGTCCTTGCCGGTTTTTTCGAGCGCCCCGTCCATCAGCAGCAGGGCCTGGATATTTTTGGGGCTTATGTCCCGCGCATTCCTGTAATAGCCGATCGCCGCCGTATAGTCCTCATTCCTGAAAGCAATGTCCCCGAGCCTCAGCAGGGCATCCGCATGTTCCGGGTCTTCCTTCAGCACGGCCTTAAGCTCCTCGCGCGCCTCTTCCTCCCTGTTGCCGAGCATGGCGTTAAGCGCCTTCGCATAATACTCCTGTATCCTCGCCTCTTTCTTCTGCTTCTTCTGCAACTGCATGGCGTCTATAACCCGTTTTGTATCCCGCACAAAAAAATAGAAGAGCACAAGCATTGCGCCGACCACAAGTGAAAGGAGTATCAGGGCTATCTTCGCCATCTCGTACTCATTACCGAACGGCATCTTGATATTGATGGAGCCGGTGTTTTCGACAGCAAAGAGACCGAGCGCCGCCAGGAAGACCAGTATGACGAAAATCGAGAGTTTGCCCATTAGTGATGGTACTCCTTACCCTTTAATATAGTAAAGGCACGGTAAAGCTGCTCAAGGAACAGCAGCCGCGCCATCTCGTGCGTCAGCGTCATCATTGAAAGGGCTATGGTCCCCTTTGCCTTTTGCCTGACCTCATCGTTCACTCCAAAGGCCCCGCCCATCACAAATTCGATCCGGTCATGCCCCTGCAGAAAACGGGCGAACTCAACCGACGTATATTGTCTGCCCCTTTCGTCAAGGAGGTAATAGTCGGTTGTCTGTTTAAGAATTTTTTTGGACTCGGCAGCCTGCGCCGCATCCACGGGCTTTCCCCTCTCTTCCCTGACTTCGACAACCGAGAGCTGCGCCATGGGCGTCAGGAGTTTGAGATAATAATTAATCCCCTCTGCCAGGCTCCTGTCTTTTGTCTTCCCCGGCCATAGAATCTTTATCTTTTGCATTAAGCGATATCCTCGGCGCATCCAGCCAGAACTTTTCGAGTTCATAATAATGTCTGGTCTCATCCTCGAAGATATGGACGACCACATCTCCGTAATCTATAAGCGTCCAGTGAGCATGGTCTTCGCCTTCAATACCTATGGGCCTAACCCCTTCTTCCCGCAACCGCCTCTCTATATTGCCGGAGATTGCCTTGACCTGCGTAACGCTTTCACCGGAGCATACGACAAAATAATCGGCAATTGCAGTAAGCTTCCTGAGATCGAGGATTATCGTCTCTTTTGCCTTTTTGTCGAGCGCCGCTTCCGCTGCCTTTAAACTCCTGCCCCTGCTGTTTATTTTGTTCGGTCTCCTTATATTGATTTTCCCTATTATATCAAAAATACCCGAAACCTTACCCGGAGCCGATACGCCGTTCCAGAACAAACCGCGTTATGACAAGTGAAGCAACAGCCGCAGTCTCTGCGCGCAGTATCCGGCGTCCAAGCGTGGCCCTGATAAATCCGGCCTGTTCCGCCGCCCCGAATTCAGCCGGCGAAAACCCGCCTTCAGGTCCTATGAGAATATATATCCGGCGGGCCGGGCCGCCCATAAGGTCAAGAGCTTCATCCACAGGCCTGCCCCAGTCTTCCATGAATATCAGTTTCCCTGAATCGCCGGCTAAAACAGCGGCTTTGATAAAATCGTTAAACGCAACCGGTTCATGCACAACAGGTATAAGTGCCCCGCCGCATTGTTCGACGGA
>JGI20214J51088_10000491_pt1 | contig 27694 bp, 21 predicted proteins | sample WetSurMetagenome_FD_51088 | JGI IMG/M metagenome (IMG submission 51088) | reverse complement strand
CTTGGTTGGCGTCGCTTGCCACCTAGTCAGATGGCTAGTTGTTTCACCCAGAAGGAGCGAACGAAACGCTTCGCGTATTTCCCGCCAATGACTGCGATCAAGCGCATCTCTTCGCGCGACAATCCGTTCTACAAGTCGCTGCACAAACTTGCCTCGTCCGCCCGCGAGCGGCGTGCCGCGCAGCAGACGCTGCTTGACGGCGCGCATCTGCTGCGCGCTTTCCTGGATACCGGAAGCAAGCCGGAATGTCTGCTGGTCAACGAATCCGGATTGCAGAATGGCGAGATCGCTGCCTTGCTCGAAGCATGCGGCGATGTGCCGCAAACGCAACTCGACGATGCCTTGTTTGTGCAACTGTCTGAACTCAAGACGCCGAATGGTTTGCTGGCGCTGGTCGGTATTCCTCCTGCTCATGTTGAAATCAAACACAGTCAGTTTGCCTTGCTGCTGGAAGATATCCAGGATCCGGGCAATCTTGGCTCCATCCTGCGTTCGGCATCCGGGGCAGGATGCGACGCAGTGTTCCTGTCATCAGGCTGCGCCGATGCGTGGTCGCCCAAGGTACTGCGCGCCGGGATGGGCGGGCATTTCGCACTGAGCATTACGGAGTCGGCCGACTTGACCGAGATCGCAGCCGAATTCACCGGCAAGATCATGGCTGCTTCTCTGCAGGCAGACAGATCCCTTTACGACAGCGACCTGCGCGGCAAACTTGCCTTTGCCATCGGCAACGAGGGTGCGGGCCTATCCACGGCTTTGCTGGAAGTTGTGCAGCAGCATTTCATCATCCCCATGCCGGGCAAAATCGAATCGCTGAATGCTGCCGCGGCGACTGCGGTGTGTTTGTTCGAGGCGGTGAGACAGCGGCGTTAAAGTGAAACTCGCATAGCGATTCGTTTGCCCTTTCTGGGTGAAACAACTAGCCATCTGACTAGGTGGCAAGCGACGCCAACCAAGTCATTGGTTATCCCGCGTGCGGGGGAAAGATGGATAGGGGGAACGGGCATGACGAGTTTCATTATCGGGAGTGGTATCTTTGTCATGCCCGTTAAGCGGCAATCAACTTGTGCAGTGGCTATGTATCTGTTGTCGGTATGCCAGCCAGTTGCGCACCTCGGCCGTTGCGAGTTCCAGATTAAGCGATGCCTCATTGCTCAGACTTTCTCCCAGTTCGAAACCGTAACCGCGTATGCGTAGCAGAAAACTGTGTGGGGCATTCGCCCCATAGACTTGTCTGAAGGTGTGCAATAGCGCGAACGGTGTCATGGCATGGCTCGTGTAACTCTGGTCCTGTGCAGCAGCGATTTCGGAGAAATGGAACGGGGCATCGCAGGACATGTCCGCATCGACGAATAGCACTGTGCTACGCTCAGCGAGATCGGTGACATGCTCGACCTGCAATTGAAAATCTTCGATGAATTCGATTCTGGCGCCTGTATCTTCGGATTGAAGCTGGCGCACCAGCAGAGGTGCCAGCGCGTCGTCGCCGCGCGATTCATTGCCGATGGCAAAGATCAGGAGCGGAGCGACCATCAGGCCATGGAGCAGAACGAGCCGTCGGATGAACGCGTCAGCACATCGACCCGGCCACCTTCGACGTCCAGCAATTCCACTTCCAGCGGCATCTTCCCCAGCGCATGGGTCGCGCAGGACAGGCAGGGGTCGAACGCGCGGATGGCGACCTCGATGTGGTTGAGCAAGCCTTCGGTGAGCTTGCGTCCGTCGATGTACTGCCGTGCCACCTGGCGGATGGCCTCGTTCATCGCCTGATTGTTGTGTGTGGTGGAGACGATCAGGTTGCAGCGCACGATCTGGTCGTTCTCATCCACCTTGTAGTGATGGATCAGCGTGCCGCGCGGCGCTTCGATCACCCCCACACCGCGTTCCTGCCGCTCGCCCTTGCTGACCAGGTCGTTGCCTTGCAGGTCGGGATCGTGCAACAGGTCTTGTATCACCTCGGCAGCGTGCAGCATCTCGATCATGCGTGCCCAGTGAAATCCAAGTGTTGCACCACCCGCCGAACCGCCGTTGAAGGCAAGAAATTCCTTGCGTTGTACTTCGGCCAGGGGCGAAGGAATGAAATCGCACTGCGCCACACGCGTTAGCGGTCCGACGCGATACCAGCCGGTCTCCGGACCAAGGCTGCGCAAGAACGGGAACTTCATGTACGACCAGGGCTTCACGTCCTCGAAAATCACGTCCCAGTAATGGCTGTAATCGTAGTGGTCGAACAGCGCGACGCCGTTCATGTCGCGCGCGCGCAGTCCTCCGTGGTACAGATCCAGCGCCCCGTCGGCGCGTACCAGGTTGAGTGTGTGCGCATCGAAGCGTCCGAAGTCGTTGTAGAGATCGAGGTTCTGTTCGAAGAGCTGCTTTGCGATTCCCACCGATTCGCGGCTCCACGTCACGATCTGCTCGATGTCCTTGAGCAGGTAGTCGCGCTCTTCGATGCTGACGTTCTTGTTCACTCCGCCCGGGATGGAACCCGTGCCGTGGATGCGTTTTCCCGCAGTGATGCGGATCACTTCCTGTCCGAATTTGCGCAGCAGCACGCCCTGTTTTGCGATCTCCGGATAGGCGGCAGCGATACCCACGATGTTGCGCTTGGCCATTTCCGAATCGAAACCGAACAGGAGGTCAGGCGAGCACAGATGGAAAAAGTGCAGCGCGTGAGACTGCAGGATCTGGCCGTAATGCATCAAGCGCCTGATCTTTTCGGCGGTCGGCGTGAGGGTGGCACCCACGATCATGTCCATCGCCTTGGATGCCGCCAAGTGGTGACTCACCGGGCAGATGCCGCACAGCCGCTGCACCATCACCGGCGCTTCCCAATAGGGACGGCCCTGGATGAATTTCTCGAAGCCGCGAAACTCGACGATGTGCAGCCGCACCTGATGCACGCGGTCGTCCTCGTCCAGCAGCAGTGTCACCTTGCCGTGGCCTTCGACGCGCGACACGGGATCGATGGCGACGCGGCGCAGTTTTTCGGGGTGCGCGGCAGTTTCCAGTTTGTCGTTGATATCAGTCATATTTGATCAACCCATGCCCCAGTTCCGGCGTCTTGCCGGCGATGAGGTCGATGAGGAATTTCCAGATGGCGTCGGCGGAAGGCGGGCAACCGGGGATGAAGTAATCGATCTTCACCACTTCGTGCAGCGGATGCACCTTGTCCAGCGGCAGCGGCAGTTCGGGATCGTTCGGGATGTGGCCATGCAGCAGACCCGGTTCGGTGAGATACACCTCGGTCAGGCAACTGCCCAGGTCGAGATGGTTGCGCTGCGCCGGCAATCCGCCGTTGATCGCACAGGCGCCGATGGCGATCAGTATCTTGCAGTTCTTGCGGAACTCGTGCAGCACGTGGACGTTCTCCGCGTTGCAGACGCCACCCTCGACGAGGCCGATGTCACACGGTCCGCAATGTTTGATGTCGGTCAGCGGTGAGCGGTCGAATTCGATGAGATCGAGCAAAGGGAAGAGGCGTTCGTCGATGTCGAGTATGGACATGTGACAGCCGAAGCAACCGGCAAGAGAAGTGGTGGCGACCCGTAGTTTCTTGCTCATGGCGTACCCTCGCAGGCTGCACAATTCCCGCTGGAATCGGTCTGGCGCGGTGCGTCATCCAGCGCCTGTGCGCTGATCGGACGCTGGTCATAGCGTCGCTCGCCGATGGGCACGCTGAAGCCGACACGCTTGGGCAGGATCACGCCGACCGGGCAGACTTGCATGGCCTTGTCGGTGAGCGCGATATTGGTGTCGGAGAGCTTGCCGGACTCGGCATTGACGATCAGATGCTTGGTGATGCCGCGCCCGGATAGCGCGAATACGTTTTTGCCATCCACCTCACTGGAGGCACGCACGCACAGTTCGCACAGGATGCAGCGGTTGAAATCCAGCAGTATGTCCGGATGCGAGGCATCCAGCGGACGATCGGGGTAGAGGTGGCGGAAGCCTGTAGCGTGGACTTCCAAGTCGTATCCCAGCGCTTGCAACACGCAGTTGCCGCTCTTTTCGCATGACGGGCAGAAATGGTTGCCTTCGGCGAACAGCATCTGCACCAGCGAGCGGCGCAGCGCGTTCAATTCCTCGATCTCGCTTTCCACATCGAGTCCGGTCTCGGCGGGCATGGTGCAGGAGGCCACAGTGCGCCCGTTGGCCTTGACCGTGCACAGCTTGCAACTGCCGTGCGGCTTGAATTCAGGGTGATAGCACAGGTGCGGTATGTAACGACCGGCAGCCAGTGCGGCCTGCATCACGGTCTGTCCCGGTTCGAAGGGAACAGTCGAGCCGTCAAGTTGAAACGTATCGTTCATTCGATCTCCTTCAGGTGTGCACCTGCATCGTCGCGTCCGGTCATCTGCCGCGCGCGCGCCAATGATCCGTCAAGGTCGAAGGCGGGAGAGAACATCAGCGATTTAAGCTTGTTCTCGTAGGAGGGGCGGAAATGCTTGAGGGTGTGCAGCACCGGATTGCAGGCAGTACGCCCCAGACCGCAGTGCGAAGTGGTCTGCAATACACGGTCAAGATTCTCGATTTCGGATAGGTCGTAACGCGTGCCATGCCCGGCCGCGATCTTGTCCATGGTCTGTTTCAGGATCGAGGTGCCGACGCGGCAGGGGGTGCAGAAGCCGCAGCTTTCATGCGCGAAGAAATGCACGAAATTGCGCGCCACTTCGAACAGGTCGCGGCTGTCGTCTAAAATCATGAACGCCCCGGCGGTGGGCAGATCTTCAAAGCCCAATCTGCGGTCGAACTCGCTTTCTGCAACACAAATGCCGGAAGGACCGCTGACCTGCACCGCGAGCGTGTTCACCGCTCCACAGTCCTTCAATATCTCGCGCACCGAAACGCCAAAGGGGTATTCGTAGATGCCGGGACGCTGGCAATCACCGGACACGGAGATCAGTTTGCTGCCGGCGGATTTTGCCGTGCCGATGGTACGATATTGCTCGGCGCCCATATGCAATGCCAGCGCAGCCTGGCAGAAGGTCTCGACGTTGTCCACGGCGGTGGGTTGCTGCAGGTAGCCGTGCGTCACCGGGAACGGCGGGCGATTGCGCGGCACGCCGCGTTTTCCTTCCAGTGATTCGATCAGGGCCGATTCCTCGCCGCAGATGTATGCCCCGGCGCCGAGATGTATCTCGATATCGAAATCAAATCCGGATTGGCCAAGGATGTCCTTGCCCAATAGATTCTTGTTGCGACGACGCTGCAATACCAATTGCAAGGGTTCAAGCAAATAACGGTATTCGCCGCGCAGATAGAGGAAGCCCTTGTTTGCGCCGACGGCAAATGCGCACAAGGTCATTCCTTCAAACACGAGATCAGCCTCATGATTCAGCAGCACACGGTCTTTGAAAGTTCCCGGTTCACCCTCGTCAGCGTTACACACCACGTAATGTTCCAAGCCTGGAGCATTGCGGCAGGCTTCCCATTTCAAGCCGGTGGAAAAACCTGCGCCGCCTCGCCCGCGCAGGCCTGAAGTCTTGATGGACTCGACGACACCCAGTCCGCCCAAGGGTAGCGCGCGACGCAGTATTTCTCCGGGTGCCAGTGCGCTACCGAGCACGAGGCCGTTACGGCGGATATTGTCTTCGACACGGAAAAAATCCGCAGGCCAATCTGCCAGCGGCGCACGGTTGCGTATCAGTTGAACGATCTCCTGTACCCGCTGATGATTCAGGTTCGTGATCGCGCGTCCGTTGACGAGCAGCGCCGGGCCTTGATCGCACATGCCGGTGCAGGAAGTGGTACCGATGCTGACCAGTCCGTCTTCGGAGACTTTACCCGGTTGCAGCCATAACTGCTGGCACATCAGTTCCATCAGCGGCTGGCTGCCCAGCATGCGGTCGGTGATATTGTCGGAGAACAGGACGCGGTATTCGCCGTGAGGCTTCAGGTGCAGGAAGGAGTAGAACGAAGCCACGCTTTCGATGCGTGCGCGGGGAATGGATAATCTTTGGGCCAGTTCGGTGACGATCTGATGCGGGATATGCCCAAAGTACTCCTGAATCTCCCGCAATATCTGCAACAGTCGGGTTGCGTTGCTTTCATGGCGCTGTACCAACTGATCCAGCCATACCTGCCCGGAAGCATCAAAACGTATTTCGTTGTCTGGTAGCATAGCGTTGTCGTTGGCCCGTGACCTAAACGTGCGACGACAGTTTACCCCTATTCAACATTAACAGTACAAGAAGGAAGTGATTGAACATGCACATGCACGACCCCCATCCTTTTTCATTCGACGTGGAAGAAAGTGATTTTGAAGAGCGTGTCGTCGCCCGTTCACAGGAGGCTCCCATCCTGCTCGATATCGGCGCCGAATGGTGTGCCCCATGCAAGGTTCTGGGGCCGCATCTGGAGAGGCTTGCGAAGGAATACAGCGGCAAGTTCCTGCTGGCAAAGGTGGATGCCGACGAGAACATGCGCATCGCTGGAAAGCACAAAGTCCGGGGATTTCCGACGGTTATAGCCTACAGTCGCGGTGTGGAGATCGACCGTTTTCACAGTTCGCAGCCGGATCACTTTTTGCGCCAGTTCATCGACAAACTGATCGCGCATCATCAGAGCAATGCGTGATTTAACTTAACACTGATTTTTTGATGGCTGAATGCAAAACCGCCAACAATTGGTCAAGTTGAAAAATCCTGGGACTGCCTGATCAAGGAAGGGTTGAGCTGATGTTTTTGCAGCAGCTTGTAAAATTCAGTGCGGTTGCGCTTGGATAGTTTTGCCGCCTGGGTCACATTGCCTTCCGTGATCTTCAGGATACGAATCAGATAGTCGCGTTCGAAACGGCTCTTGGCCTCTTCAAGCGACATGAAAATCTCTTCTTCTTTGTGTATCGTCTGCTGGACGAGTACTGACGAGATGAGCGGGGTGGTGCATAGCACGACACTGCGTTCGACCACGTTCAAGAGTTGCCTGACGTTGCCGGGCCAGGGTGCGCTGATGAGTGTTTCCATCGCTTCCGAGGAAAATCCGTTGGTTTTCCGGTTGTATTTTTCGGCAAGGATGGACAGGAAATGCTTGGCCAGCAGCGGGATGTCTTCCCGTCGCTTTGAGAGCGACGGAATCGCGAGCTCCACGACATTCAGGCGGTAATAGATATCCTCGCGGAAGTTGCCGGCAGCAATTTCGGCATTCAGGTCGCGATGCGTCGCGGAGATGATGCGCACATCGAGCGGAATTGCCTGGGTGGCGCCGACGGGAATCACCTGTTTTTCCTGCAGCACCCGCAACAATTTGCCTTGCAGCACAAGCGGCATGTCGCCGATCTCGTCAAGGAAGACCGTACCGCCCATCGCCGACTGAAATAGTCCCTTGTGGTCGCGGACTGCCCCCGTGAATGCACCTTTGACATGACCGAAAAGTTCCGACTCGAGCAGTTGCTCGGGGATGGCTGCGCAATTGATGGCCACAAACGGCCGTTGCGAACGCGGGCAGGCATTGTGTATGGCTTGGGCAAGAAGCTCTTTGCCGGTACCGCTCTCGCCACAGATCAGTACGCTCGCATCCCCTTCGGCCACCAGTTTGGCCTTGGTCAGAATGTCTTCCATCACTGGACTATGGGTAATGATGGCGGTGCGCCAATTGTCTGTCTTTCCGGGTTGCGCGGCCTTCACGAACGAAATCTGGAGCGCCTTTGCAACCTGGTCGAGCAGTACCTTGCTGTCAAAGGGCTTGGTCAAATATCCGAACAATCCGCGTTGCGTTGCATCGACGGCATCCGGAATGGTGCCATGCGCGGTCAGCATGATGACGGGCAGGGTTGGGATGCCCCTGTGGATATGCTCGAACAGGGCCATGCCGTCCATGCCCTGCATGCGCATATCGGTGATTACAAGGTGAGGCCTGGAAATGTCCAGGCTGTTGATGGCGGCCTCGGCGCTATTCGCCGTTTCCACCTCGAATCCGGCCGATGTGAGGCGCATGGACAAAAGTTGCAGCAGGTCCGAATCGTCGTCAACGATCAATATCCTGCGCGTGGGTGCCATCGTTTGTTGAGCTGCGCTCATGGTTGATCCCGGTGTATCAGGTTTATCTCAAGATCCTTGACGGCATCGATCTTTTTCTGAAGAAATTCGGAATGCACTTTTTCGGCAGAAAGCGCTTTCGTGAGTTCGGAAACGCTGTCATCTGCATGCTGTTGTCCGGCAAACAACATGCTCAGAAGAAGGGCAAGGTCAGGCAGGGAGGAAGGGACAGGTTCCGGTCCTGCAGGCATGTTCTTTACAAGATCGAGTGCTGCTACGGTACTGTGAAATTCGGTATCGGGCAAGGATAACAGTATTGCCAGTTTGAGGCGGTCCGAATTGCTCCCTGTTTCCGCAAAACTCAGGCTGGCAGCATGGTATTCCTGGGTGATTTCTGAGGCAGGCAGTGTGCCGAGACATGTGTAGTAGCGCAAAACCTGATCGGCAGAGAGAGCAAGACCGGGTGGTGGTGGGCAGGAGATGAGAGTCGTAGCGGGACGGAAAGTCGGAACGATCGAGCATGCAGGGAGCAAGGTTACGATTAAAAGAAAATTCAGTATCAGGGCAAGCGGAGTCTTGCGGTTCATAGCGTAGAAGTGGCGCGAATCAGGGGAAGGGTGACACGGAAGCAAGTGCCTTTTTGAGTCTCCAGCAATTCAATCGAGCCACCGTGCGCCAGTACATATTCCCGGGTAATGGACAAGCCGAGCCCTGTACCCCGGATATGTCCTTGCGGTGCTTTGCGTCCCTGGTAGAAGGCATCAAATATCTTGTCTTTGTCCATAGGGTCTATGCCGGGTCCGGAATCATGAACATCCATCCTGACGCTACTATCGATAACGTTTGCATGGATTTTAATCTGCCCCCCTTGCGGTGAATATTTGATCGCGTTGGATAGAAGATTGTCCACAATAGTTCTGACTTTTTGTTCGTCGCATTCAAGCAATAAATCAGGGCACAGGAGTTCGATTTGCAGCGATTTGTTTGCTATTGCCAGATATTGGTCGTGCAGTACCGATTCCAGAATCATTTTCAAAGCCACTTTCTGTATGTGGAGAGTCGCTTTTCCTGCCTGCAACGCACTAAAGTTTAACAGGTCTTCAATCCGTTTCTGCAATTGGATGCTGTTGGCAAAAAGTATTCTTGCAATTTCATTTTGTTTGGCGGTTAGCTTGCCGGCTATGCCTTCCGAGAGAAGATTCGCTCCTTCCCTGATCGACGTGAGCGGGGTCTTGAGTTCGTGGGAAATATGCTGAAGAAACGTGGACTTCTGCTCTTCGATCTCAAGCAGGCGCAGGCGCATCCAGTTCAGCCTTTCTCCCAGTTGCTGCAAATCCTGGGGACCGTCGATCTTGATGGTGTTGGATAACTCGCCATTCCCCATTGCCCTGATCGCGTCATCAATTTGCCGGATAGGCCTAGTAATCAGTATGGAAAATCCAAAAGCCAGCAAGAAGGCTAATGGCACCAGACTAATCAGCAACCAGTATGTGATTTTGTTTGCCTGGCCTGCCATCTCCTGCATAGCCTCGACTTCATGCTCAACGGGAACATCTCCATGGATCAGGAACTCCTGAGCCGCATCCATCAGTGGGGTGAAATCGATATTCCGTATACCTGTTTTCCCTTGCGCAAGAGAAATCTTCTGCGCCCTGGAAAAAATCGCCGATTCAGATGAGTCCATGATATTGACAAGCTCGTGCTGCTCGTCGGTGAGAGGCAGCGTCGACAGATGCTGCAGTGTTTCCCTGAATTTTCCATGACCCTGGTAATACCCTTTTAGCAAAGACTTGTCCGCCAGGATCAGCGACAACCTGACACTGCGTTCCATTGCGGCTGTCTGGTCGACCAATATGCGGCTGAAATGCGCGATTTGCTCTGCCTGATAGACGGCTTGCCGGCTTTGCTTTGAAAGCTGGCTGATCGATGCCGTGCTGTATATGAGCGGCAGTAGCAAGGGCAGAGCAACAAGCAGCAGACCGACAAGAATTAACCCGGTAAACGATTTCGGGTGTATTCCCGGCAATCTTTTCTGGAGTGCCGCTACAAAGTTATTACTCATCTTGCATCGCGTTGTGACCGGGATAATCGCAGAGAAAATAAGTCATATGCCAACTTGCCAGAGATATTTGAAAAACAGGATCGCCGACGACTATATAATCGGCCAAGTTAAGCGGCAAGTGAATTTGCATGACCATGCCAAAATTATCTGGCTCTAACGGCATTTGATCAGTTGAGCGCCATTAATCCATGAGAGTGAGCGTCCAGAATCAGGAGGAATTTTATGGAAAAAATTGGGCATCGGCACCCAGATATTCAATTTTCCTGTTCCATATTATTTAATTCCCTGATAATATGCGCGCCCTTACAGATTGTGGTGTTCATAGTTAGGTCGTATGATTGACTCGGAACAGTGTTTTCCCTCAAGGATTGCCAGAAATACGTTGTCGATCTTGTTAATGTTAGGAAAATACTAGGTCAAGTTCAACAGACCAAAATTAGCGTCACGCAGCAACAAATATGCGCCGGTAGCTCAGCTGGATAGAGTACTTGGCTACGAACCAAGGGGTCAGGAGTTCGAATCTCTTCCGGCGCACCAATTCAGGTCAAAAGTGGGCACTTGAACCAAGTTGCCCATTTTTTATTTTCTGCATCGTCTCTGCCAACGCCTCGTAACTTCCCCGGATGGTGGCGGTTTTGTCCTGTACCACGATTTCATCCACCAGAATGTTCAGATAGCTTTTAGCCAAGGGTGAGCCAGTGGCCAGTAGTTTTCCCCGTAATACCTTGCCGAAGACATCGACCTGACTCGCCTTGAGATATTCAACCTAAGGCAGGGAAGCGTCACGTCGACGCCAGCTAGTTCGATGAACAATGCCTCGCGTGTGGCTTTGATCTGTTGAGAGCGGCGTTGCGTGGCTTCGTCCAGTTCGATGATGCCTGTTTCAATGACCTCAGTAAAGGCTCATTTCTAAAAAGAAATTGGCCTTTTTTATTTCCGGGCGAGTAGACGGATTTGTGAAGAAGTAGATTGCTCCAAGATGGTTCTCAGCATGCTCGCATCCTTCACCAGCTACCAAGAATCATTTGATTTGAATCTGTCAGCACCTTTACATCGGCAGCGGAAAAATTGCGTGATACATCGAGGTCGCCAAAATAGGAAGTCAGTATCTGCGTTTATCCACTACTTAACAACAGGGAACTGCCGCAACAATGAACGCTCGGGGTCATTAATGCTTGAGTCGGATATAAAGGGAAAATAATTAGCAACAGCAAGTCTGCTACCGAAGGAAGAAAAGTGCCCGAAATCCCATATGACGTATTGACCATCCCTGATGTATTTGCAATCCGTTGGCCCGCACAGCACATTCAGTGGATCAATGAACGTTCCAGCAGGTAATACCGACTCAAGTTCGGAATTTATATTTCTGCTAAAACTCAAGGGGGCTGAAGCTTCTGATGCGGTGTGGTTTTTCGATTGAGCAAACAAGGTTTGCACATCATTGTAAAACTCGGGTGACTGACCAATCACATAAACTTTCACTCCTATCTCTTCCAAACGTCTTACAGTTGCAACAATGTCGTTGGGAGAGACTCCGCGTTTAAATAGCGATGCCCACCGACCCGCCATGACAACCGTTGAAATATTGTATTTTGCCAATAAACTTGGCACATTATCATTAAAGACGCGGCAGTTTGGTACAGCGCCAGAATAGTAACCGAATACAGGTGGGCATGAGGAAGCCGTATATTGCAAATAATTCACAGTCAGATCCTTCGCTTCCTCGGAAATGCCAGGTGCGTAGTGCGCTGCAAATGAATCACCCCAAAGCAATACCGTCGGACCATTATTGTGAGTAAGCAAACATGCATTGCCTTGCCAATCTTGGATAGATTGATCTGAACTGAGAAAGCATGTTCTACCGTTGTATTGTTCCACGCCGGGAATATTTTTTACTGTGAAATCAGGAAAACGGAAACCATATCCTGCATTGAAAACACCGGCAATTCCAACAAGAACAGTCAATACGATCGAGATGCCAGCACCTGCAAAAATGAGCCGGGAATTGAAAAATACTGTGTTCTTGCGAAATGGTGTTTCTACATAACGCCATGAAACTGCGGCAAAGACCAAACTGGCAAACAGTACAATTGAAGTTTCCAAAATGGTCAATTCTCGACCGGTTGAATATCTTGCCAAGGCAAACAGTGGCCAGTGCCATAGGTACAGTGAGTAGGATATCTTGCCCACGAAAACCAGAGGTTTGGTGCTTAAAAAACTGGAGAAAGATGACTGTCCGCACTTGCCTGCGTAAAGCAATGCTGCCGCGCCTAGGCAAGGAAACAATGCGTTCCATCCTGGAAACGGCGTTCTATCACTTAACATAGTGACCGAATAGATTATCAAACCTATTCCCACTGCTCCTATAGCTTCCCTAGCGGGGCGTGAAATTACCTTGGAGGACATACTTATCGCTGCAAGTGCGCCTAATGCGAGTTCCCAAAATCGTGTTGGAAGCAGATAAAAGTTTGCTGTAGGTGCATGTGTTGATGCCCATACACTCAATGCAAGTGATACGGCTGAAAGGGATAGCAACCAAGAGGTATATTTCGATTTTGACCACCTGGCAATAGCGAAAAGTATCAAGGGCACGAAAATATAGAACTGCTCCTCAACACCTAAGGACCAAGTATGAAGCAGTGGTTTGAAATCGGATGCACCGTCGAAGTAGTTCGCGTTATGCCAGAAGTAAATATTAGAAACGAAGACAGCGGCTGCCTCCAAGCTTTGGCAAAAAATCACCGTATCGGACGGCAACAGAACAAATGACGCAATAACCGAAATCGCAGCGAACATTGCGAATAGGGCAGGCAGAATTCGCCGGCAACGGCGTTCGTAAAAGCGAACAATTGAAAAGTTATTAGACGCAAGTTCGGCTGTGATGAGAGAACAGATCAAATAGCCGGAAATAACAAAAAAAATGTCGACACCCACAAAGCCGCCCGATACCCCTGGGAAATGAGCGTGATAGAGTGCTACCGGTATGACTGCCAGTGCGCGAAGCCCGTCGATATCTGATCTGTATTTCATGAAAATCAGAGTGTTTTTGGTATATTTATTGAATAAATCAAATTAAAAACATGAACTTTGTCCCCGCCTTGATTTACATACTTGATGACAATGCATCTGGCCTTAACAAAATATAGGCGCCTAATACATTTGTTGATTTACTTTTGCGAATGAATCTACTGCCCCTTCAATTAGCCCTCAAATTACAATTTACGGGGTAGGACTTGCCATTTTCTAATAGTTATTCTATGAATGCTATTGTCAAAAAAACATTAAAATAACGTTAAAAAATAATAATTTTCAGGGAATAAAGTGCCCTGAATCTCAACTTTGAAATCGATCTGCTGGAGATACTTCTTGATCGAAATTCAAAATAATTAATTTGGAATCAATGTGCACAATTAGAAGCAGCATGGCTAGCATTATCCGAAAACTCATTTCTCCTTCTTTGCGCTTTGAACTAAGGCAGTGGGTGGCTTGGCTGCGTGAAAAATTAAACAAGGCTCGTATTTGGCGATGGGAAATCGCATTTTTCACACAAGGAAAAAGTAACTCGTTCGATATTATTTATGCAGGCCAAAAGGAAAACCGGAAACTGGCCCAGATAATACTTGGAATCAACAACGCTATTAGCCATAAAGTAGCAAAGGGGAAACTTCAATTAAATCTGACGATAATCATCAGTGAGATCACACTGCCAAGAAGTTTGTGCGTGCCTCAGTATTTAAGAGCAATCGTACCACTTGGGAGGACTATCGATGATATAACTTTAAGATATGATAGCGAATTGCGCCGCAATCTTCGTAAACATCGTTCGAGTTACCGATTGAGACAGGCATTGAGCGATACTGAGATAGAGCATGCCGATCGGGAGATGCTTCAGCCATACGCAAGAGCAAGGCATGGTAGCGATGCTAATCAAATAGATTCAAAGGCTATTCGGCGGTACGCGCTGGGGTTTGGACGACTTGATCTCGTATTGTTGGGGAATGAAGTAGTCGCGTGTCTTCTTGCATATGAACTTGTCAGAAAAGGAAAGCGTTACTGGGTATTAGATCGATTTGGTTATCCTGAAGCAGTGTTTTCTGATCCGAAACGGCTTCGAGAAGTCAACTCGATCAACAATCACTTGGCTCTCGAATGGGCAATAGATAATGGCTTTGATTATTACGACATCGCACTCTGTTTCGGCCACCCTGATGATGGATTACTTCAATGGAAAAGACGTCGTGGAGCTGAACCCACTCTTATCGGCCTGAAGGGCTACGGCCATTTTTATGTAAAGTTGCCGAAAACGGGCAGGGCACAGTTCTTATGGGATAATCCTCTCTTCGCTATCGAGTCCAAAAAATTGTCATTACATCTCGGATTACCAGGCTGGACCAGCGATAGTGAATTTATTCACCGATATCGCCAAATGGGTTTTGGTGGATTATCCAAGGTCTATCTACATTGCGAAAAATCCCCAAGCGAAAGTCTGTTGGAAACCCTTAGGAGTTTCTACACGCATCAAAACCAACAGCCTATCGTAATGTGTATCTCATCTAACTGATACTCCTATCCGGAAAATATCCGATTTGGAGTTGGAGCGACACTAGTCAATAATATGGCTGGTTCTCTATTAAGATAAGCGATTAGGCGGCTTACTTATGGGATAATTTGCTTTATATTGCACACAGGGGACACAATTTATGTGTAGGATATTCTTAATTTCTTTTTCGTCGCTGTTGTTATGTGTAAATGTTGGACTGGCTGATGCGGCAGAAAAGCCGGATGTCTACCATTTACATCAGGGAGACAAAGTACTGATTTCTGTCTGGCGTGAAGAAACTTTACAGAAAGAAGTGATAGTTCTGCCGGACGGGAGTGTTACTTTTCCTTTGATCGGACGTGTTGATGTAGCAGGCCTGAGCACTCCAGAAGTGGAACAGAACATTACCAAAAAACTGAAGACATATTTCCCTGAGCCGATCGTCACGGTGGTAATTGTTGGAATTGACGGAAACCGTGCTTACGTTACAGGTAAAGTTATGCATCCCGGTCCAGTCATAATCAACGGGCCCATGTCGGTTCTGCAGGCCATCAGTATGGTAGGAGGATTTGACAAGTTCGCTGATGAAAGCAGCATTAAGGTAATTCGCTCAAATCCAGATGGCCAGGCAATTTGGCCGGTGGATTATAAAGATATTGTTTCAGGAAAGAATATATCTACCAACATTCAACTTAAGGCCGGCGATACTCTTGTGGTACCTTGAGACGATTGTTTATTTCTACCTATCGAATATCTTGTTAGGGTTGCGAGTTAAGTTTCAAAACATTAAATCTGGAAATGGGGAAGTTTTTGAGCCTACGACGACTTGCAGGGATATTCATTCTTCTGGTTGGACAAATGCTTCACTCGGAGAATGCTTGGGCCGACTCTTGGCAGCAGTCTTTTTCATCCAAAATTTCGACTGGGTATGATACAAATCCCGCTATGGCTTCGCCATCTCCTGGAGGAGCGTGGATTGGTCTATTCGATCCCGGCTATACGCTTACGGGAAGAGTGGGGGATAATGAAATAAAGACGGGGCTGGACCTTCTACTGGCGACCTCTTCGAATAAAAATCTGAGTCCAAATCGTGAAAACCCAACAGGCTTCCTGAACTGGTTACGCAAAAACGATGCGGGTGAATTCGGAATTTCTACAAAATATTCTCAAGTGGCGACCCGTGATGCCGGGATTGATGCTACAGGTCAAGTTCCCGCTACAAGTACCCGAGCCTCGCGTGCGCTAGCCGGAAATTGGAGTAGAGATCTAAGCGAATACAGCACGCTTTCAGCTGATGGGTCGTATGAGGGCGTTTCCTATAGCGGTGGCGGTGCCTTTGCTAATTATTCCTCGCAATCCGCCGGCTTGAAATTCAGCCACGCTTTAACTGATCAGATCACCTCATTTCTTAGGATGTCAGATACTGAATTCATCCTGACAAATGGTGGTCAATCCACCCAACGAGTAGATACATTATTGGGCGTGGATTGGAAAGTCGAATTCATCGATTGGACTATTCAAGCAGGCCAATCCAGAGCCGGAGGTGGCAATTCCGACAAGATTGGTTCGATTGCAGCACATTACACTGGCTTACGGAGTCAACTTGTTTTAAATGCAAGCCGCATGGTTTTGCCTAGCGGTTTGGGAGCATTTGTAAAGTCAGCTGAATATGGAGGCAACTGGAACTATGCCTTGAGCGATTACAGCACTATAGGGATGGACTTCGATCACATAAATAACATCCTGACTACAGATAACAGCGTTAGCTCAGCGACCACCACAGGCGTCTGGATAGACCGGGGCCTAACATCTCTCTGGAAAGTTAGAACATACCTCCTTCACAGGGTTTTCCAAATTACCCAAACGAGCATTCCGGCAAGTGCTGCCTCCAATATGATCGGGGTTTCATTTACTTACGACAATTCCAATTTCTGAATCTAAAGTATCGCAAAACTATGGCTACCGAATACGAGCTCACTCTCTCCGATTACTTGTCAATCATGCGCCGCCGCGCTTTTTATCTGACCGGGATTTTTGTTGTTGTATTAGCAATTGCAGTTGTAGCCGCAATTGCAATCCCGCCGACTTACCGTGCTACCGGAACGATTATGGTTGAATCACCACAAGTCTCTGACGGTGTCGTACCCACATCGATCAGGAATAGCCTTGATGAGCGGATTAATGTTATCAAGCAGAGGGTGATGACTCGAGATGGTTTGTTGCAGATTATCAAAAAATACAACCTGTTCAAGGAAAGTACGGCAACCAGGACCACTACTGAATTGATTGACAAAATGCGCAGCCGGATTGTTGTTGAGACGTTGAGTTCAAATGATGCGGTTCACACTAACCAGCAAGGTTTGCCGACAATCGCATTCACAATTTCATTCGATGACCAGCATCCAGAGATTGCTCTCCAAGTTGACAAGGATCTTGTTAACCTGTTTCTGGATTGGAATATCAAATTACGCAGAGAGGGGGCCGCGGAGACTACGGAATTCCTCAGCCAGGAGTCGAGTAAGCTCAAGGATGAGGTGGATAGACTGGAGGAGAAAATCCGCGCTTACAAAAAACATAACAGCGAAAATTTGCCGGAGCAACTGAACCTGCGCGAGGCCATGTTGGCACGCGCCGAGAATGATCTGTACGCAGTCGATAGAGATATCAGAAGCGGTAATGAGGAACTCCGTTCACTGGAGGCCGAGCTTGCGGCAGCAAAACACGGAATGAGTGATGATCCATCGCAGACTTTACCTGCGCTCAAAGCTGAATACACCAAACTTTCGGCGATCTATACGGAATCTCATCCTGACTTAAGGGCTCTCAAACGCAAAATTGATGCCTTGGAGCAGGGATCAAGCACGGCGGATGCGAAAAACGCATCTAACAATGTAACCAGCTTGGCAGTTTTCAAATTGCAGGCGAAAGTCGATGCAGTAAATGCCAGATTAGATTCACTCTCGCAACAGAAAAAAATGTTAAGAGAGAAAATTGGCGAAAATGAACATGCTATGGAGTTGACTCCTAGCGTTGCGCAAGGCTTGGAAGTACTCGTCCGTGACAGGGATAGCGCTCAACAAAAATTTGATGAGCTTCGCAACAAAAAAATGAATGCGCAGATAGCGCAGAATCTGGAGAGCGAGAACAGATCGGAGCGATTTACTCTGCTTGAACCGCCAATCTTGCCGGAAAAGCCCTATAAGCCGAATCGGATGCAAATTTTTGCAATAGGCTTTTTATTGGCCATTGCTTCTGCGGTTGGTGCAGTGATGTTCTTGGAATCGATCGACAAGCGCATTTACGGGGTAGAAGCATTTACCCATGTGTTGGGTTATCGGCCATTGGTGGTTATTCCATTTCTGCAAACCGAAGAGGAAAGAGCACGCAAAGAGCGAATTAACATTCGTACGATCATCGTATCGATATGGCCCGGGTTGAAGTCAAAATGGCATAGCATTTTCAGCACGAGCTGAAATCATGTTTGCAAGTTTCTTTGTGGGACGGCGTAGGAGAAAGAAATGGAACGCATAAAACAGGCAATAGTCAAGGCCAAAAGCCAGCAACCAAGCGTAGCCAGCGTGCAGTCGCGTCCTGATAGATATGAAAAGTCGTTTAAGTCGAACGCTTCCATATCTGAAGACGAGTTGCTAGACATCCACTATAAGAGCACACATATAGTCAAATTGCAGAAGGAGCATCTGGAAAAGAACCACATTGTGGCTTTCGACAAAAATAATCCCTTGTGCATGACCTTTGATCTTTTGCGTACGCATGTCTTGCAAAAGATGGAAGAAAATGGTTGGCGCACCTTGGCCATTACTTCACCTACTCCCGAAGCAGGAAAGACTGTCATTGCGATTAATCTGGCAATGAGCATTGCCCAGCAAACCAACAGAACCGCCATGCTCGTGGATTTCGACCTGCGTCGTCCAAAGGTCGCAACATATCTCGGATTTCACTTAGAGAAGTCGCTGAATGACCTTTTGAATGGAACCGCTGAATTGACAGACGTACTCATCAATCCTGATATTCCAAGGTTGGTGGTATTGCCGACCAGTACCGCAATGAAAAATTCTTCAGAAATGCTTTCATCAAAAAAGATCGCGGACTTGATTATGGATCTTCGCGAGCGCTATAAATCGCGCATTGTCATCTTTGATCTGCCCCCCGTTCTTGTTACCGATGATGCGATTGCCTTATTACCCAAGATCGATTGCGTCCTCATGGTCGTAGCCAGCGGGATGTCTACCAAGCGTGAAATTGAAGACAGCCTGCGTCTCCTACCTGCAGAAAATCTTATTGGCACAATACTCAACAAGGCTGATGTTGAACCTAAGGCGTATTACTATGATCAGTGATCCGGCCTATTAGTACTTGAGTTCAGATCACCGCGAGTTTGGATTTGTTGAAATGCCAGCTAATTGAATCCCCCACTGCAAATTATTGTTTGANTTACCAATCAACAAACCAGTTGACTCAAAGAAAACATGCATAGGTAATGCTGATTCGGTGGATTGGTATTCATTGTAAAGAGATTTATGTTGAAATAAGGTGTGGCCCATGGAGCGTTCAATCCGTCGCTTACTAACCTATCGAGTAAAGCTTGAAGAAACTTTTCGCAATTTCAAGAACAACCATGAGGTACCTAACGAGTTTTCAAGATCGATGACATATTTCCCATCGCTGTATTGAACTGGAATGCTATTTTCTTTTTTACCTATGGTTCTTGTGAACAGCCTCAGACCCTTACGAGCATGAATCGTCAGTCGTCCCCGAACAGGCTCAGACCGAAACGGAAGGGCATTACCTGATGGTATAGATTGGGCTCCTAGTGAAATCATCAGGCTGGAGGATTGATTGATAGGCAAGCTATCCGTGCTTTGTACGGCGACGCTGGCATTATGTGTCTTTATTTCGAACTTTACATCCGGCAACACTATCGGCTTGAAGCCAATCCAACCCATTGCTGCCTGGGTGCGCGGCGTATTTATAGTGTAGATTCCCTTTGACCAATCGCGTCGAATTTCTCCTGTGTCGGTTAGTGTCTCAGTTGCGTTTACTCCTATCATGTTCTGATTCAGATTATGAATGACCGTTGCACCCGGTGGAATGCCCCCATTCGTTAGCCAGGGGAGCTCAGAAATTTTGGGCATGACTATTACCAGCTTTCCTCTTTCGGAGGCGGTGCGAGCTGCAATACTGCTTTCTGCCGAGTTGGACTGATAGAACAGTTGTTCTTCGTCTGGGGCAAGTACATAGGTCGCAGTGGATTCTTTGACGTGACCTTGGCGGTAGAGCAGGGCGGCAGCGGGTAGGGTGGCAATAAGCGCTGGATCATTGAAAGCATGCCAGTTGGATGGAGTACCAGCATCATTCAGCGGTATCTGTGCATAGGCATACAGCATGACAGCATCCCATCCTTGCAGACGTGCAGCACTAGCTATGTACAATGGGCTGCTATGTCGATCCGGCGTGGGGAAGGGTGATACGTTCCACTCGGTAACGCTCATGGGTTTGCCGACTATTTGACCCATACTTAACCAATTAACCATATTGGCTACTTTGAGGGGATCTTTTTCAAGCTCAAGTTCGCCTCCATAAGCGTGAACGTCAATGATGTCACCGGTCGTTAATGCGGGCAGAGAAAATATTGGATTGTTTCCCCAAGTACTGGTAGTAGCGATGGGCACTTTCACCCCTAGGCCGCGCAGATGGGAAATCACATCCATATTGAAGTTGTGTTCAAGATCGTTCAAGAAAAGCTTTGAGGGGCCGGGCTCCCAAGAGCGCCATACCTTGTCAATCGGCAGGTTGTGTTTTGCAGCAAATTCTTTTGCCAAATTCATGTACAACTCGTTATGCAGCGGAACAGCTTTATCGGGCAATAGCGAATTGCCAAAGTGATTTGTTACATCGTTCTCATTGGTGATAAGCAGTGCCATGATGGCGGGTTCATCCTTGTAAGCTACACCTGTGTAGATATTGACATGGTTCAGATAAGCCTCGTTGAAACGTTCCATGGCTTGCTTTACGGTTGGATTGACATAGTTGTAACCCTTCAGATCGGCGACCTTCCCGCTCTTTCGGATTTCATCGAATCCGTAGATATGGTCGTCTTCTGTAAACGCTCTTTGAACATGCAGATCCAGCCAGACATATATGCCCTCATCCTTCAGGCACTTGATCCACCAATCCAGCTTGTTTAATGCAGTGCTGTCCAGCGTCTGGGTATTAGTGGCATCATTACCGAAAATATTCGGGTTTACCCATGGTGAATCAAAGTGGTGGATGCGAACCAGGTTGAATCCCAACGCAGAAATCCGTTTGGCTTGCTGCTTCACGTTATTCTTGGAGGTACCAAATAAAGTTCGAGCTACAAGATTGGTGCCCCAGAAGCGTGCGGGCGAACCATCTTCGAATACCAAGGATTCACCTGCGGCTTTGACGAAACCACGGCGTCCGGCTGGCCTTTCATTCTCATTGAGAAAAGACAAATCGACTGGAGAGGTTTGCCAATCTAGCGTGCTTTGCGGCCAAATTGCAGTGTTCTGAGTGCCGAACCGTTCGTTCTTACTGTGAATATCCTCTATTGGTGCGGCGATAATTTCGGGTGAGATAGAAAATAATATCCAACCGGCCGAGCAGAGAAAAAACGAAGCAATGACCTTAAAAGTAAAATATATCCCTTTATAATTAGCCTTCATTGAAGTCTTCCCGCGGTATTTCAAATTGTATTTCTACTTATCATTTGTGCATAAGCTACCCCTAAACCTGCAACGGACCAATATACAATCGGTATGACGGTAATGCTGCTAACCGTAAATATCATTACCAAAATGGATATTTGAGTGGCCAGTAAGGTCTGGCCAAGCAGATATTCTTCGCTGCCTTTGTCCGGAAGGGATCGCATGGCACGGTATATTCCTGTAAGCGTCAGGATAAAAATGAAAACAAAAATACCAAGTCCTATCCACCCTTTTTCCAATATAACCGAGATGTATGTGTTGACAATATCGATGATACCTTGGCCCTGACGCATTGCCTGCATCTCCGGAGTGTCAAGAAATTCATTAGAGCCAAACCATGGATTGCGATCGATTACGATCATCGAATTTGTGATTAACTGTTCGCGATAGTCGACATTTCCCTTTTCCGTCGATCCGATAAATGGCAACAAATTGATTACTCTCTCGCCCCCGGGGAGTATGGAAACCAAAGGCAGTATAAGTACCGCTGCAAGCGCCAGTATCATCAAGCGGTGCATAGCGTAGCGTCCGGTAGCAATGAAAATAATTAGTAGAATTAATGAGCCTATCCAGGGGCCGCGCGATAACGGCGCCACTAAGCCTCCGACCAGCAATGCCATGCCGAGACGACGGGAGAAATTTTGCTTGATTGAGCGTTGCATAAACAAGTAAAAGCCTATCCCGACAACCATCAGATATCCTAGAGCGATGGGTTGGCCAGCGGTGACGAGTGCTCTGAGTATTCCGTCTCGTGCCAGATATCCAGTCATCCCCCCCCCCAAGTCAAGCTTGGCAATCAATGCTGAATACAGTATCCAGCCTTTGGTAAATTCGAACATTGCGAAGGGGGCAATTAACATGATTGCAAGAACCATGCTCAGAACTGCATCGCGAAAGACCTGAAGGTTTTTCAGCCAGCGGCTTATGACAAAATAGGGAAGGAAAACGTCAATGAACAGGTAAAATATTTGACGCAGGCTGTTCGTCATGCTCTCTTCACGGAAATAAAGTATAGCTGTGAGCAGTAGATAAGTCGCTAAGGCTTTATCTGGCGCTGTTCGTCCAAAAGAGAGAGTGTCGGATTGTTTGCGCAGTACGAAAAATGCCGGAAGGAGGAGGAGAAGTGCCAGAACTCTGGCGTGGGTTAATTCGAAGAAAAAGTTGATCAATCCCATCCCGGGAATCTGGATAGTCGCCTCGGGCAGGACGAACAAGATGAAAAAATACAGCGCGGGTGGATTGGATTCGCGTCGGTTTGCGTAGATTAGCAACGGTGTGGCTATGGCTAGATATAGCCAAAAATCGCTTGCCAAAAAGGCGGCAAGTGTCAAAGCGAACCAAAGATTACGCCTGAATTTAAAATCTTCAATTTTAGCAATGGCAATGGCGAATCGCTGAGCGAAAGCAAAAAAAAGCGTTGCTAAAACAAGAATGACAACTAACGCTCGGAGGTGTTCTGGCATATCGGGCTAATTTCGGTATAGTGTCCGCCTCTGCAATGTTGCATTGTAACCTTGCAGGATAGAGGCACAAATAGTTTCATAATGGCCGAATAACATTAACATGATTCCATCTGCCGCAATCAGGTGATTTATTAAAAACTATGTCATTGATAAATACACTTACCCTCAGGCAACGCGTTTTACATTCAGGTTCATGGACATTGGTTGGGTATGGAGTGAATCAGGCTTTGCGCCTGGGTGGGAATCTCATTCTCACTCGTTTGTTGTTCCCCGAGGCATTTGGCATGATGGCCGTTGTTTCGGTAGCAATCTTTGGGGTTACTATGTTTGTAGATATGGGAATAGCCCAGTCTATAGTTCAGAATGAGCGAGGGAATGATCCGGTATTTGTAAACACGGCATGGACCATACAAATCATATTGGGAATTCTGATTTTTTCCGGACTGAGTGCCTTGGCATTACCGATGGCAAAATTCTATGATTTGCCGCAGCTTGTTGTCATGCTACCTGTTGTCGGATTAGGTGCGATTATCAACGGTTTCAATTCAACCAAATTATATACTGCTCAACGAAATTTAGAGGCTAAGCGGGTGACGTTGATTGAAATAGGCACTTACGCAACAGGATTAGTTTTCACTATATACCTAGCCTGGCTTCTTCAATCGGTCTGGTCCCTGGTTTTGGGGCAGGTAATTTCAGCCATGCTGAAAATGTCTGCCACTCACATGTTTCTCCATGGGATCAAAAATAGATTCACGTGGGAGAAGGATGCCGTTAAGCATTTGATCAGATTCGGTCGGTGGATCATGTGGAGTTCGGTCCTCACATTTCTATCCGTAGAGGGGGGGAGATTGCTGGTTAGTGCTTTGCTGGACATGCGTGAATTGGCGTTGTTTACATTGGCTAGCACGATGAATCTGATGTTCTGGCAAGCAATTCAGCAATTGTCTGGAAAAGTCTTTTTCCCTGCCTATGCTGAAATTTTTCGTGACAATCCAAAAAAGCTTTTCTCGGTCTTGCTTAAAGCACGTTTGATGATCACTTTGCCTAGTTGGTGCATATCCGTATTTTTTGTATTTTTTGGATCAGAATTGATGGCGGATCTGTACGATGTTCGCTATCACGGTTCTGGAGCCATGCTTGAGTTGCTTGCCGCTGGCTCACTTGTGGGTTGCGTTTGGGGTTCTTACTCCGGTGTTTTACTGGCGATGGGTAAGGTTGCTACCATGACAGGCCTGACTGCAGTACAGATTGCGTGTCAGATTGGAGGAATGATAATTGGATATCACTATTGGGATGGGATGGGGATAGTGTTGGGAGTAGCTGCCGCCAATTGGTTAATGTATTGCTTGCAGGCAGTTGTAATGGACCGTATTGGACTTTTACAACCCAAGCTCGACCTGATATTTATTCTTGCTTCAGTATTGATCGTATTCTTGGCTTGGCCTCACTTGATGCTAATTATCAACAACAAGGGTTAAATCACAACCTTTAGCCAATCGCTATTTTGTTTTGGAATTTGAATAATGAGAATTAACGCAATCTTGCCGGATTATTTGTCCAGTTTTGGCGGCCCGAGCTTCGTCTGCCATTATCTTCTTGAAGCGATGAGTACTGTAGGTCTTGACGTAAGCTTGTATTCTATCTCTGGTGATAAAAGTATCTACAGTTCTTACCAACGATTATCTATGCCGCATTGGGCGCAACCGGTAGGGTTTAAGCTGGTCTCCGATGATGCGTGGATCAAATATACGGAATGGCGGTATTTGCGTTCGCTAAGAAACCAAGATGTCGCATATATATGGACTAAGACATCTATTGAAACCTATAAGACTGCAAAATCCAAAGGCAACATCATATTAATAGAAAATGTAAATACACATCAGGCTACCAGCAAGGCGATTTTGGATGCCGAATTTCTACGTCTTGGTCTAGAGCCAAATCATGGTATTGATGAGAAATCAATTGCGAAAGAGTGTGCGCAGCTTGAATTGACAGACTATGTATTTAGTCCGAGTAAGGAAGTTACCAAATCTCTTGTGAGGGCTGATGTGCCCAGTGAAAAAATCATTCAGTCCAGTTATGGACTCCGACAAAAGGATATTCTGTTACCGCAAGATGTTGCCAGCCGTGACCATAGGACAGAATTGACAGCCGTATTCGTAGGCAGGGTTGGCATACGTAAAGGTGCGCACCTTTTGCTTGAATATTGGGCTAAAGCAGGGGTAAATGGGAAACTGAAGCTTGTTGGCAATATTGAACCGAGCGCAAGGCATCTGGTTGAACCTTATTTGAATAGGCCTGATATTGAATATATGCCATTCACTAACGATCTTCTGTCGGTGTATTTAAATGCAGATGTTTTTCTTTTCCCAAGTCTGGAAGAAGGCAGTCCATTGGTAACGTACTTGGCCTTGGGTGCCGGTCTACCGTCCATAGTGAGCCCTATGGGAGGTGATGGCATCATTAATCACGAAATTGAAGGGCTCATTATTGATGCCCATAATGCCGATGCATGGGTAGAGTCAATACGTAGGGTATTTTCTGACTCAGAGTTACGGTTAACACTCTCAAGAAATGCATACAATAGAGCCAGAGATTTTTTGTGGGAAAACGTGGGCCGCCAACGCCTAGAATCTTTACAAACATTGCTTGCTACATAATTGTGAATGCGTTAACCAAGTCCGCCCCCCCGCGACATGGCAGGATGCACGGTTTAATCGACTTTCTTTACTGTCTTTGAATTGTGTGTAACCGTAACTCTCAGATGTGGGGAAAGCGATAATACAGAGAGGGAAGTAACTCCTGATTGCTAAAAATGGGCAAGTATATATCGTGCATTGAAATGCAACAAAACAACTTATGAAATATTTCTTAAATACTTATGTTGGATGTTTCAGTATTAATTGTTAGCTATAACACAATGGAAATGACAAGAAAGGCTTTGAGCCTTCTTGCCGCATCGTCTCATGCTATCAATATGGAAGTAGTCGTCATCGATAATTCGTCAAAAGATAATTCCGTTGAAATGCTTCGTAACGAGTTTCCAAATATTACCCTAATAGAAAACCGCAAAAATGTTGGATTTGGACGAGCCAACAATCAAGCGTTGCCACTCATTAAAGGCCGATACGTTCTATTATTAAACACCGACGCCTTTGTTGAGGCTGACACGATTGCCAAAACAGTTCAATACATGGATGCCAACCCGCAATGTGGAATTCTTGGAGTAAAGTTGTTGGGACGTGACGGGGCTCTGCAACCCTCATGCCGATTTTTTCCCACACCTTGGAATATCTTCCTAAAGCGTACCGGGCTAAACCGATTCTTTACGCGGATGCGAATGGTGGATGATATGTCCTGGGATCATGCAGCGGTCAAAAATTGCGACTGGGTACCGGGTTGCTATTACTTGGTAAGAAAAGAGGTAATTGACCAAGTGGGACTGTTTGATCCCAGATACTTCCTATATTACGAGGAAATAGACCACTGTTTTGCTGCGAAGAAAGCCGGGTGGATTGTCACTTATTATCCATACACTTCGGTAGTACATATTGGTGGTGAGAGTGCAAAATCAGAAGGAAGTATTTCTGCGGCTGGCCGTCAGATTGATGCGTTAAATATCGAGAGCGAATTGCTGTATTTCCGTAAAAACCATGGCCTGACCGGAGTGCTGATACACTTGCTGCTAAATAGTGTTGCTGGCATTTTTCAGTTGTCTAAAGATATAGTGAAGTTAAAGCATCCCGCAGTAATCAATTCAAATCTGAAACGCGCTCTGTACTTATGGCCGATGTTTTTCCGTACAGAATTTGCTAAAGTTCCAACACGATAAGATGTATATGAAATGTTTCATAATATAAGAGAAGACTTAAAAGGATATCGAGGAGATTTCGGAGCGCAAGGCTTTTGGGTGATGCTTGTTTATCGTTTTGGCCGTTGGCGTTATGGTGTTCGGCCGACAATATTACGCAAGTTTTTTTCGTTGATTTACAAGATACTTTATAAATTCATTCAGATTATCACAGGTATCGAATTACCTTGCGAAGTTGAAGTTGGCAATCATTTCATTATTGATCATTTTGGTGGAATTGTAGTGAGTGGCTATGCCAAGTTAGGGAACAATTGTCGTATACGCAATGGTGTCGTCATTGGACTTAAAAATGCAGAGGAACCTGGCGCGCCGGTTATCGGAAACAATGTTGATATTGGTGCAGGAGCAAAAATTCTGGGCAGAATCAGGATCGGCAATAACGTGATGATCGGAGCCAATGCGGTTGTTATATCTGATGTGCCTGACAATTCGATTGCCGTAGGTGTCCCGGCAATAATTAAAACTAGAAAATAGTCACTGTATGTTGGACATAAAGCGTGTAGGGATTGTCATTATTGGTCGTAATGAGGGAGAGCGCCTCGTGCGATGCCTTGCATCATTAACCGCGGGGTTTTCCCAACTCATCTATGTGGACTCGGGTTCAACAGATGGCTCGGTAAATGCGGCGCTTAGTGCGGGAGCAAGCGTTGTCGCATTGGATATGACAGTGCCCTTTACAGCCGCACGCGCCCGAAATGAAGGATTCGATCGGTTGAGAAAAACTCATCCTCAAGTCGAGTATGTGCAGTTTGTGGATGGCGATTGCGAAGTATCACAGGCATGGGTGCCAAGCGCAGTGAATTTTCTAGATGCAAATACGGCAGTAGCTGCAGTATGTGGGCGCCGGCGCGAGCGGTTTCCTGAAAAATCTGTTTACAACATGTTGTGCGACATGGAATGGGATACGCCAATTGGTGAAGCAAAAGCGTGCGGCGGTGATGTCCTGATGCGTGTAGACGCTTTCGGAAGTGTATATGGTTTTCGTCCGGATATGATTGCAGGTGAAGAGCCTGAACTATGTGTCCGTCTGCGTTTT
>JGI20214J51088_10000490_pt1 | contig 27714 bp, 19 predicted proteins | sample WetSurMetagenome_FD_51088 | JGI IMG/M metagenome (IMG submission 51088) | reverse complement strand
AGGATTAATGTAAAAATAAATACCGGTGATATGAGAAAGTTATGCTGAGATACAGGCGGGTCAAAATCAATGAGCATATCAGGATTCTGAAGGAGTGGGATCATTTTTCCATCCCTGTTGACAACAGCTTCTGAGAGTTCATTCTTAAGATCAATAGGAAGAAACATCCTGTCTCTGTATGAAGCTTCTTTATCACTTGATGAACCCATTATCAGATCTACTCCTAATTTTAACCATGGGTAAGGATTCTGATACTTACCTACCATTTTCCTGAAAGTTGGAATTTCTCCTGATTCTGCAGGTGGATATAAAAGCTTTTTCCCTATAGATTTTTCAAGGAGGTCCCTTATCCGGGAAGAACAGTTATCATAGAAAAAATCGTACCTGTATTTAATGTTCTCTGGCTTAAGGTTCTCATTTATAAGAGTAATTAATTGTTCAGTTTCTGCTGAATCAAGGTTGATTCTCTGAGAACACACATACCTTTTCTCAAAAAAATAGCCCTGCAGAAATCCTTTCAGAGACTCAACACCAAGCATATAGTCAAGACGTCCTTTTGCAAATTTCCAGGCAAAATTAGGTGTATTGAAATCAAATAATCCCCAATTGTAAACATAGTCACTGTTTTTCCCAGGTGTTACAATTCTTATGGCACTATGACCATATATCGAATATGTCTCGGTTCCAGGACCGCACGTTAAAAGGTAAACTTCAAAAGACTTGTTGCCAGGCTGTGAAATAATAGCTGGAATGTTTATCAGGAAAAGTATTGAGATGATTAATGATATCTTTTTCACGGATTTTCTTTTTTGTAAACCTAAGAGATTTTTTGCAATTATGAAAGTTTGATAAGAGAGGATCTGTTTAAAAGCTGGTATAGAAGAATTAGTTAAAGATCGGACCAATAAATATTTTTTGTCATTATCACATCATCTGCCGATAATTAGAATTGCCTATTTGAATTTTGAAAATTTTGTATTAATATTCACATTAAAATATACCAGTTTTTTATCTAAAACTAAATACATGAAACAAACCTTACTTGCGGCATTAAAAGACGCCGGAGAAGAATTACTGAAGCACTTTGGAAAGCCTGTTGATTCATCTGTTAAGGAATCACAAAGCAGCATTGTGACAAAAGCAGATCTTAAAAGTGATGCTCTGATAGTCAAACTGATCACGGAACATTTTCCTTCACATAATATTCTATCTGAAGAAAGCGGATATACTTTCCGGAATTCAAAATATACATGGGTAATTGATCCGCTGGACGGAACATCAAATTTTGCCTCTGCACTTCCCTGGTTTGGGATATTGATTGCTCTCTTCGAAAATAATATTCCAATTATGGGAGGAGCATATCTTCCTGTTCAGGATTTGCTCTATTTTGCTGAGAAAAATAAAGGCGCTTTCAAAAACGGCAAACCATTTATAATGGAGAGAAACACAGAATTGAAAAATTCATTGTTTTCATTTAATGTCGATTTTACTGATGATGAAATTGTACTAAATAGTAGTATAGGCATTTATAAAAACCTTGTAAAGGCAGTAAGGAACATCCGATCAACCAATTCACTGGTTGATTTTCTATATGTAGCAGAAGGTAAATTCGGAGGATGTGTTAATCTTTTTACAAGGATATGGGATATCTCAGCGCTTGGTCTTATAATTTCAGAAGCAGGAGGCGTAATGAAGGATATTAAAGGTAATGATATTCAATTTATATTAAATGAAAGTGTTGTTCTGAAAAACTTTCCAGTAATGGTGGGTTCTGAAGAAATTATAAAAGAAATTCGGAGAGTAGTATTATAAATTGAATACTGATGCTTTTATGGAAAAAGAAATCCAAACGAACAAAAATAAATAGTCATTTCATATTCTGCTTATGAAACTTAAAATGGACAGGATTTTAAATTATTCTTCAGCTTTTGTTTTTGTACTCATTTTTGCAGGCTGTATATCTTCCGGATCAAATTCAAACAGGCTTAATCTTCTGATTTACAAAGATGCAGAGGGAAAAACCAAAGTAATCAAATCCCCCGGCGAATGGGAAACCAGAAGGGATCAGATTCTCGGGGAGATGCAGCTGGTAATGGGGCCCTTACCTGATACTTCAAGGAAGGTTCCTCTCGATTTCCAGGTAACTGAAGAGAATCTCATAGACGGAGTAAGACGTTTAAAAGTCTCCTTCGCCACAGAAAAGAATGACCGCATACCAGCCTATTTACTGATCCCTGTTGGCATAAAGGGACGTGTACCAGGGATTCTTTGTCTTCACCAGACAACTAAAATTGGAAAAGAGGAGCCTGCAGGCCTTGGAGGCAGCCCCAATCTTAATTATGCCCTTGAACTTGCAAAAAGAGGTTATGTTACTCTTGCACCCGATTATCCGAACTTTGGTGAGTACACTTTTGATCCCTATAAGAATGGTTACCTGAGTGCAACAATGAAAGGAATATGGAATCATATGGTGGCAGTTGATCTTTTGCAGTCTTTGCCTGAAGTGGATCCTGACAGGATAGGATGTATCGGCCATTCCTTAGGTGGTCACAATACTTTATTTCTGGCCGTCTTCGACATACGAATTAAAGCTATTGTTACAAGTTGCGGATTTACCTCCTTTTTTAAATATTATAATGGCGATCTTACAGGCTGGAGTCATAAAGGATATATGCCCCGTATAGCAAATGTATATGATAAAAATCCATCCAGGATGCCATTCGATTTTGCCGAAATAATAGCAGCTCTTGCTCCACGTCCGGTCTTTATTAATGCTCCCCTTCATGATAGCAATTTTGAAGTTTCCGGAGTTTATGACTGTGTAAATGCTGCAAAACCGGTTTATGACTTATTTAGTGCAACAGATAAAATTATTATGGTCAATCCGGATGTGCCACACGATTTTCCACCTTCTGCCCGTGAGGCAGCCTACACATTTCTGGATAAAGAACTTAACTTTCAAAAGAGAACAACAGAGAACAAATAATCTGATTTTTTGGTGAGTATATATAATCTATGCTCCAAATTAAGCAATCAATAGCTCTCTTTAAGAACCTTTTTTTGTTAGCTTTACGCCCGCTTTTAATGTTTGCTTAATCTGCTCTGAAAAAGTTTTGATTTTTTAAACAGAGATAGAAACTAAGTATTGACAAATAACCTTATATCACCTTTATTAACAACCTGATGGAAAGTTTTGATTTAGCACGGATACTTAAATTCCTTCCAGGTATAATTCTTGGACTGACTGTACATGAGTATTGTCACGCATTAGTTGCTCATAAATGTGGAGATTCGACCTCAAAAGATCAGGGAAGGGTTACACTTAATCCATTAAAACATATAGATGCTCTTGGATTTTTAATGCTTATAGTTGCCGGTTTTGGATGGGCCAAACCTGTTCAGTTCAATGAACAGAACCTGCGTAATCCTAAAACAGATGTTATTAAAATTGCCCTGGCAGGTCCACTATCAAATGCAGTAATTGCAATGATTCTTTCAGTTATTTTCTCATTACTATCATCTTTCATCCATGGTTACCAGGCTCCAGGTATGCAGATTGTTTCTGAAGTATTTCTCTATGCAATTTATATTAATTGGGGACTTTTTATTTTTAACCTGATACCTCTTCCTCCACTTGACGGTTCGCATCTTTTGTTTTATCAGTTGAGAAAATTCCCTGCCATGTATGATGCATTATATAAATATGGATCGTTTCTTTTATTCGGACTGATCATTGCAACCGCTCTGACAAAAATTAACTTTCTTCCTATTTGGCCACTTATCAGATTTATTGGTGAAGGATTCCTTTCGATTGTCGGATACAGGTAGAAATATTTGTGTAATTAAATAAATATCCGAATATCTGTTTCTCATATACCGGAGTCATCGTAATATCCTGCCAGTTAATTTGAAATAAGGAAAAATTATTTTATTTTGCATAAAATAAGATGGTTGTGAGGATTATACTGATAATATTAAGTTTAATCATGGTGGAAAAGGTCTTATCACAGTCAGATGAGTACTCGACTGCCAGGAACAATATGGTCAAAGTTCAGATTATTGACAGGGGAATAACGAATATATCAGTTTTAAAAGCAATGAGAAAAGTTCCCCGTCATCTGTTCGTTCCTAAGGAGGTTGAAAGTGATGCCTATGGAGATTACCCGTTACCAATTGGTTATGGGCAAACAATATCACAGCCATATATTGTAGCCTACATGACAGAAGTTGTCAAACCAGCCAGAAAGGAAAAAGTACTTGAAGTTGGAACCGGATCAGGATATCAGGCTGCTATTCTTGCTGAAATACTGGATTCTGTTTATACAATAGAAATTATTCCTGAACTGGCACAGGAATCTGCAGCAAGGTTTAAACAATTGGGCTATAATAATATTCTGGCAAAAACCGGTGATGGATACAATGGATGGCAGGAACATGCTCCATTTGATATTATTATTGTCACAGCAGCAGCGACTGAGGTTCCAAAGCCTCTTATAGGGCAGTTGGCAGAAAACGGAAGACTGGTTATTCCTGTTGGTGAACCAGGTGCCATTCAGGAGCTGATATTGATAGTAAAAAAGAATGGCAAAATAAGAAAATCCACACTGACTTTTGTGAGGTTTGTTCCATTTTTACGATCAGATAATTGAATTCCTACCATAAATCCTGATCCTTAATTTTCAATTTGAAAAGACTATTCTGCATCTTTAATCTCTATGTTAAACGAGATTATTGTCTCACCATATTCCGTATAATGAGTAATACCTTCACGACTGGCAACAGGTGAAATTTTTTCTTAAGTACCATCAGTACAAGCCTCAGCCGGAGTTCTGCAAATATTAATAAACCAATCAAGGGAATAAAAAAAGAGATTAGAATATTCTTCTAATCTCTTAACTTAACAATTGTGATTCCGGAGCGACTCGAACGCTCGACCCACAGCTTAGAAGGCTGTTGCTCTATCCAACTGAGCTACGGAACCAATATTTCAAACTCAACCAATTATCAATACCTGTTGCTCTATCCTCCCGATAGTTATCGGGATGAGCTACGGAACCTTTTTCCGGCTGCAAAAATACATTTTTTTTCAATTTTTACAACCTGAATTTACAAATGAGTTAAACTAAAATCCCGATAAACAGTTTTATCCTGCTGATTTCATATAGTTAACAAGTCCTTTTTTGTCTATAATCTGTTTCAGTTTTTCAGGAAGAGGCTCAAACGGGAATCTCTCCGATCCTATTATGATATATCCGTTGTCTAAGTCCGCCATCACCTTATCTCCAGGTTTGTAAAATTCAACTGCCTTCCTGTGGACAATCAATAAGAGACCCTGATTAATAGAAGATCTATAAAATATTCTGTTCACCGACTTAACAATAATAGCCTTTATTCCTGCAAAAGACAGGCCTACCGAAGGATGTTCCCTTGAACTGCCACAACCAAAATTATCGCCTGCTATAATTATATCGTCTTTTTTAACATTTTGAATGAATCCCGGATCAAAATCCTCAAATAAGTGAGGCATTATTGCTGCAGGATCGCTGCTAAGTATGTTATAGGTATATTTTCCGGCGAACATCTGATCTGTATTTAGATTATCAACGTCTGAATAATTCCATACGGAGAATGTTCTTCTGTTTTCACCTTGTTTTATTTCAAATGTCCTGCTCTGACCGACCTTATATGGAAAAATTTCTTTTCCCGGATTCCTTCTTGGATCAGTTATCACACCAGTTATAGCCGAGTGTGCAACAATTGATGGTGAAGCGAGGTAAATCTGTGCCTCCTTATTTCCCATTCGCCCGGAAAAATTCCTGTTAGCAGTAGATATTACAGTATGTCCGTTTGCGGGTATCCCCTGCCCTGTTCCCAGACAAGGGCCGCATGAAGGAGTAAGTACATTTGCTCCCGACTCAATGAATGTTGATATTATACCTTCTTCAATTGCCTGCAGGAATATTTTCCGTGAAGCCGGAATAATATTCAGCTGAAAGCCATCCTTAACCGGTTTTCCTTTCAAAATTCCGGCAGCTATTCTCATATCTTCTATTCTGCCATTTGTGCAGGTACCTATGAGCCCCTCATGGACAACAGTTCCGGCAACCTCGGCCAGTGATTTTATGTTATCAACATTATGCGGAGCAGCAACCACCGGGAATACATCACCGAGATCAATATTTATTTCACTGAAATATTCAGCCCCTTTATCAGCCCATACCCCGGGTGTCTTTTCATTATAAAATTTATCAAGAACCTCATCTACTGGAAAAACTGCATTTTTTGCACCCATTTCTGAAGCCATATTTGCCAATGTCATCCGGTCTGAAATATCAAGTGTTTTAACACCTTCCCCGTGGTATTCTACAGACATATAGTTTGCTCCGTCCGAACCAATCATTCCGATAATCCATAATGCAAGATCTTTTGCTGAAACATTTTCCTTTAACCGGCCGGTAAAAGTTATCTTAATTGACTCAGGTACCCTGAACCATGTTTCTCCTCTTTTCCATATTCCTGCAGATTCAGTCCGGTCAATGCCAGCTGCCAGAGAGTTGAAAGCTCCGGCTGTTGAAGTATGGCTATCGCTTCCTACAATAAGCATCCCCGGTTTTGCATGATATGACATAATCTGATGACAGATACCTTTGCCTGCATCATAAAACTTTTTAATACCCTGCTGAGCAACAATGTCTCTGATCTCCTGGTACTGTGTAGCCAGCTTTGCATCGGCCGGAGGTGCATTATGATCGAGAACCACCAGCATCTGATCGGGGTCTGACACATTCTTCCCGCCCATCTTTTGAAATGTTTTATAAATGCTCGATGTGTTGTCATGGGTCAGAATTATATCAGGTCTGGCAAAAACTATTGCACCAGCAGGAGCTTTAAATATCTTTTCAGCAAATGTTTGTGGACTCATATTCAATTAATTATTAGAAAGTTCATTTGATCTCAGTATTTTGGCTCAAAGCCTTAAGGGCTTAAAGACTTAAAGGCTTAAAGGTATAATGGTATAACGGTGTAAAGAGGTAAAATAATACTTATTCCTTTATTTGAGCAAACCGCCTTTACGGTATACTTCAAGCTGAACTTCTGAAAATGGTTCGGCCAGATATTTTTTCTTACAAGTAAGATTTTCAATCTCACCAGTTTTCAGATTTATACTGATCCGGTCTCCATCATTTATATCCATCTCCGATAATGACTTGCATGTAATTACAGGAAAAGCAGCGTTAATGGCATTTCTTTCATAAATTGCTCCAAATGATTCTGCGATAATTCCCTGTATTCCAAGAGAAGAAAAACAATCAACAGCCTGTTGTCTTGAACTTCCGCAGCCAAAGTTTTTTCCTGAGATTACAATATCGCCTGGTTTTGCTCTCTTTGCAAAGTCCTCAAATCCTTTCATATTATCAAAGGTATACTGTCCCATCTCTTTAACATCAGTAATAGAAAGATACCTGTTATGAAATATCATATCAGTGTCAATATTATCATTTCGGATCAGCCATACCATGCCTTCGATTACAGATCCTTTTCCATCATTGATCTCCTGCTGCTTTATGATCCTTCTTTGCTTATCTGATTTTTCAGGACTGACGAATAATGAAGGCAGTTCCGGAATATTATCAGGTGTTGTTATATATCCTGCAATTGCAGATGCTGCAACTATTTCAGGTGATGCAAGAAAAACACTTCCTTTCCCCTGTTTCCCAGGAAAATTCCTGTTGCCAGTGCTTATTGTGACCTCTCCGGGACCATTTTGTCCTACCTGACCTGCTGCACAACCGGCACAGCCGGCATTAGATACAAGAGCACCTGCATTTTTAAAGATTTCAATGATTCCGTCACTTAAACATTGTTTCCAGATTGTATCAGTAGCCGGCACAATTTTAAGGACTACACCCGGAGCTATTCTTCTGTTTTTCAATATACCAGCAGCTTTTTGCATGTCAGTCATTCTTCCGTTTGTACAACTTCCTATGAATGCTGAATCGATTTTTCTGCCATGTACTTCTGAAATTTTTATTGTATCATGAGGTTCCCCGGGACGTGAAACCATTAGCTGGAATTTAGTTACGTCAATATTAAATGTTTTATCATAATGGGCATTTTCGTCAGCCAGTAGTCTTTTGAATTTTATTTTTGAACGCTTTGAACAATAATCAATTATCTCTTTTGTAGGAGGAAACAGAATAATTATTGCGCCCATTTCAGTTGCCATAGAAGAAATAGTTATTCTGTCATCAAGTGTAAGGTTGTCGACTGCAGGGCCGTACATCTCAATCGAGTATCCAAGTAATGAGTTAGCTCCGAATATATTAAGGAGATTAAGAATAATATCTTTTGAACTTACCCTTTCAGAAATTTTTCCTTCAAAATTGATTTTAGCAGATGGTGGAATTTTAAACCATATTTTCCCATTATGCCATGTTGCTGCGATGTCCATATCGCCCATTCCCTGTCCAAATGCTCCTATTGCTCCGACAATATTTGCATGTGAATCAGTAGAAACTATTGTGGCACCCGGATAAATATAACCCTCATCAATTAAAATATGTGTACCGATTCCTGCATCAATATCATGAACTTTTATACCCTCTTCCCGGGCAAAAAGACGGCATATCTGTTGATTAACAGCATATTTCTGATCAGAACCAGTAGGGTTACAATCGAAAGTGAACATGGTTTTTTCAGGGTCGTCAATTGTCAGACCAAAATCTCTTATGTTCTTGACTACATTGGCACCTCCAAAATCACGTGCAACTCTTGAGTCAATGGCAATATCAACAATTTCACCGGGGTGTACAACATCAGATTCAGAATGTGCGGCAAGTATTTTTTCAAGCAAGGTCATTGCCATATCGTAAATTATTAGAAATTAATAGCCTGGTTTAAAATAATTGTCCCGGATTTTATTTGAACTGGGTTCTGTAATCTCTTGGGGAGATTCCTTCTGTTTTCCGAAATTGCTTATTGAAGTTCGAGATACTGGCAAAACCACATTCCATAGCAATATCGTGTACCTGATAATCTGTTTCTCTTAAAAGATAACATGCTTTATTTGTTCTTACCCTGTTAAGATATTCAACAAAACCTGCACCACAGTTTCTTTTGAAATATCTACTAAAGGCAAAAGGACTCATCCTTGCAATCTTTGATATTTTTTCAAGTGAAATAGGTTTGAAATAATTCTCTCTTATGTAGGTATAAACGTCAGTCATCCTCTTATTGCCCCTTTCGTCAAATGCAAGCTTATAGTTTTCTGAACAGAGGTACCCTTTCTTCTCCGAAAAACACAATATTTTAATAACATTGAAAAAGTCAATAACTTTATCAATGCCTTTATTACTGATCATCTTTTCAAGATATTTCTCAGATTTTTTGGCATCTTCAACAGAGAAGACTATACCTCTTTCTGCTTCATTTAAAAGCTCTTTGATGCAGTGTAATTCGTGTTGTGCTAATAATGTATCACCAAGAGACTCGAGTTTAAAATGAACCATAATGCCATGTTTTTCCGGGAGAGTACTGTCCTGTCTGTAATAGTTCCAGCAATGAGGAATATTACCTGCAATAAAAACGAGATCGTACTGATCAAATAATTCCACACTGTCGCCTATAATGCGGGTACCATTGCTCTTAATGTTTAAAACAAGTTCATACTCAGGATGAAAGTGCCACATTCCACTTGTATCGCTTATATAGGAAGCTCTGAAACCGCCTCCATCATCATATAAAATTTTCTCAAGTTCAGCAACCATGGTAAAAAGTTGAATATAATCAGGTTAATATCAAATTTAAGCAATATTTTATCAATTCACAACAAGAATTTCTCAAAATATTTTATTGAAAAAGCTTGATTTATTGATTTTTTTTGTAAATTTGTTACCAAGCTCATGCTATTGGTATTTAGAGGAGATGAGTAAGGGTAGGAAGTGAAAATCAACAGGATTGTATTGCAGACATTGACTTTCACATCAGGAACCTTAGGAATAGCGCCAGCTAACCATGGTTCCATCCTTTTATCAGACAGTAGACACGGGAATTATCTCATTAATAATGCCCGCTCCTGATTTTCACGACTACCCTTTCTCCTCTATTTTTTTTTACCCTTTTCTGTTCATTATCACAATATTTTCCCTATGATTTCGGATTCTTAATGTTACTCATTATTAATTTGTTACATTGTGTAATATATTATTTAATAGCGATGAATATTTTAACAATGAATCATGAATAAAAAAGGTAATGTGACGAGCCGGATAAAACAGAAAATTAGAGTATCTTTGTATACTTTCAGAAAACGGGGATTACTCAATATATTTATCATTAAGCTGTATAGAGTACAATGAAGACCTATATCAGGAGAAGGGAGAAGAATACCCATCTTGTTGTTTTATATGGAGGATGGGGTACAGATGAACATGTCTTTACTCCTCTTTGTAATGATGAGTTTGATTTCATTCTTTTTTACAATTATTCCGCTGACGAGGCTCTGGTACTTCCCGAAATGAAGACATATGAAAAAATTACTCTGATAGGTTGGTCACTTGGAGTATGGGCTGCAGAATACCTTTCAGCAAAAACAGGAATTAAACCTGATGTTACCATAGCAGTTAATGGAACTCCTGTACCGGCCGATGACCAGTTTGGTATTCCTTTGCATATTTTTGAAGGAACTCTGAATAATATAACTGAGCAAAACATCGATAAATTCTATTTCAGGATGTTTGGAGATAAGAAAACCTACGAGACAAATATTAACAGGATTCCTCACAGAACTCTTAAATCATTGCACGATGAACTTCGCTGGTTATATAATCGTATAATGGAGCAAAAGGAACCCGGATTCAGATGGGATTATGCAGTTACCAGTGAGATAGACCGGGTTTTCCCTTCAAAAAATCTTGATGGATACTGGGAGAAAGAGAAAAATACAAAGCATATTGTTCTTCCCCTTCCTCATTACTTTTTTCATAAGTGGGAATCATTTACTGATTTTATCAGCTTTGTCGAGAACTACAAAGAGAAGAAATCAAGGAAAAAAACCTAGTCCTCACGATAATTAAAGATCCTTGATCAGAATATTGGAATCTGATTTGGCTATTAGTTTGTCAAACTTCTCCAGGATCGAAATAACTTTGACATAGTCCTTATTCTGAACCACCATAGTATGTTCAGAACCTTTCTTATCCAGGCATGAAAACACAAAACTTATAGTTAATTTGTATATATCAAGGGCTGGTTGGTATAATCTTTCCTTCTGTTCGTTTTCATGAATAATTGAAACCAGATTAGCAGTACTCAGATCCTGCAAAATGTCTCTTGCCAATCGTACCGGTATTTTAAGAGTCACTGCTATATGTTCAGCGCTGATAGGCTTCTCCCCCAATGAAAAATTTCGGATAATCATCTGCATTATCATCAGTATCAGGGCACGTTTCTGGTAGTTGCTGATATTTAAAGCTTCAGATTCAAATTCGTAGCGTGAAACATTCTGATTGGCAAAAGTAAGTTCCGCTCCAAGGAGGACAACAATCCAGCTGCTCTGCAACCAGACAATAAATAACGGAACAGCAGCAAAACTTCCGTAAATAGCACTTAGTTTTGTTATTCCAAACTGCAGATCAATATATAACCATTGCAATACCTGTAGAATTGTTCCGGCTATAATTCCTGATATCAAGGCAGGAACCAGTTTAACCTTAGCGTTTGGCATTATCATGAATAATATGGTCAGGATAATCCAGCTCAGAAAATATGGAGCGAACCTGAAAAGAAAACTGATCAGAGGTTTGAAGAAGTCAAGGATTGGTGCCTTCAGCATAAAATCTGTAAGCTCAGTACTGATAAAAACCGTAATACTGCTCGACAGAATTATAAAAACAGGAGCTATCAGCATTATGGTAATATAATCAGTAAATTTCCTGTACCATGGTCTGGATGACTTTATTTGCCAGATATGATTGAAGGAACTTTCGATATGTTCAAGAAGTGACATCACGGACCAGACAAGAATAATCATACCTACTCCTGCTATATATCCTCCCCTGGTTTCTTTCAGAGCATTCTGGGCATTTTGCAATAACCATTTAAGTACCTCCTGATGAGCTTCAAATTTATTTGTTATAAGCTCTTCCAGATTCTGATCCAGCCCGAAGCCTTTTGCAATTGCAAATGCTATTGCTGCAACAGGTATTACTGAAAGCAGCGTATAAAAAGTCAGTGCGGAAGCCCTTAGCTGAACTTTATCATTTGAAAAACCCCTTGCTGCAAGAAGAATAATCCTCAATTGTTTAAAAAGGAATGTTTTCCCTTTGGAGATTTCAGAAAGCGGGGTATGCCATATGGCATAGTTTATTCGCTTTAACAGGTCGAGCGCCCAGGAAATAGGATTCACCATATTATAAAATCATAATAAGTAATGAGCAGAAACAACACTACGGATCAAATATACAAAATACCTAAGGGTGTGAATAAGAATTGAACTAAAATAATCACTATTTTCACTCTTTGAAAACAGACCCATGGAAATAGAAATTCTTGAATTTGTTGATGGAGCCAGAAGGGCAAGAGGAGTTGCAGTTATTATAGATGTATTCAGGGCATTTTCAGTCGGGTGCTATGCATCTGATGCAGGAGCCGCCAGAATAATTGCTACAGGTGAAGTTGAAAATGCCTTTCGATTAAAACAGGAATACAAAAATTCTGTCCTCGTTGGTGAAAGAGATGAGAAAAAGATAGAAGGATTTGACTTTGGTAATAGTCCAACAGAAATTATTAAATCCGATCTCAATGGGAAAACTGTAATACATACCACAACTGCTGGTACACAGGGACTTGTTAATGCCTCAAATGCAGATATGGTAATCACAGGAAGTTTTGTTAATGCCGGGGCAATTGTGAGATTTATTAAAGCTGTTAATCCCGAACATGTGTCACTTGTAGCAATGGGTTACAGAGCAACTTTATCTGCCGAAGAAGATCTTTTGTGCGCAGAAATGATTCATGCCGCACTAGCCGGTAAAAATTTCGTTCCCGGGAAAAAAATTTCAGACCTTCAATTTTCTTCGGGCAGAAGATTCTTCGATCCCCGAAATATAGATTTCTCTCCTCCAACTGATTTTTTTCTCTGTACAATGACAGACAGATTCAATTTTGTTCTAAAGGCAGAAACCAGATTTGACGGGAATATTGACCTATTGAGAATTGATCTGTAATATTGTGATATAAAATCAGTTAGTTTTAAAATAAGAATATGAGAACAGCCATTGCCATAACTCATATTTACAGGCTTCGCATAAATATTATTGTGCAGAAGTTAAGGCTTATAATATCGGAAGGCTCTTCCTTCTTCTATGGATTTCCCTGAAAGTACAGAACATGCAAATCTTATAGAATCCAAAAAGAAGAAGGGAAATATTGCTGGAGTCAAGTCTGATCTCCATCCGGTCTCTGTACTTAATAAATAATGCAGCTAATATTCTCGTTAATTTGAATAAATTAAGTCTTTCATATATCCTGAGAATTCTGACAGTTTCAGAAAAAGCTTTCTTATCTGTGACAATATCATAGAGTTTGCTGAGGTTTTCAATGCCCAGTTTTGTTTTATTAAGAAAATCCCGGTTCGTTTCAAGTCCCTCATGCATGAGACCGTTGTCAATATGAAGTATCTCAATTCCAGCTTTTTTCAACTGGTAACCCAGCAGAGTGTCTTCGTGACCGTATTGTTTCAAATCTTCATTGAAACGGATTTTAGAGAATACGGTTTTGTCGATAAGAAAATTAAAAGTTGAAAAACCAGCATGGGGGTGCTTATTCTTTTCTGCTGCTTTTCGCTGCTCTCTACCCTTCCCGTATTTCCAGCGAAGAAGTTTATCTGGATCCCCGGGTGGGCTTTCATGATATAACGAGCCACCACTTAATACTTTGTAAAAACTCATCATAGGAAGCCACTTCAACATATATGCTTCTGCAGTACCCGGCAACATTGCATCCGCATCAATAAACAGCAGATAATCACCTTTCGCTTCAAGCGCCAGCTTGTTTCTTATAGCAGCTCTTCCAATATTTTTTCCAGATGAAATAACTCTGACACTTTTTTCTTCAAGAGAACGGTACTTCTCCTTGTATTCAGGAGATGATCCGTCATCACCAATGAGTATTTCACATAACTCCGGAACTTTGGTCAGGGCACTTTTCATGCTGTGAACCAAAGCAACAATATCATAATCATAAACAGGAATAAGCAATGAAATCATCATTTTTCTTTCCGGAGGTTATTTATCAAAAGTACAATATATTTTTTTAATATTTACTCAACAAACTTTGGCAAAGAAATTGCAATGGTTAATTTTGACCACATCTTTTAATCTTGCTTCTAAATGAGAAAGGTATGCTTCATTATTATATTGATAGTCTCTTCAGTTATTTCTTACTCCCAGCTTAATACTGGATACGAAATAGATATTACAATCAATGGACTTCGCGATTCTACAGTTTTCCTGGCTTATCATCTTGGAGATAAACAGTATATTAAGGATACAATTAAACTTGATAAGGCAGGATCCGGAAAATTTACGGGAAAGGAAGCTCTTCCCCAGGGTATATACATGATTGTTCTGCCGGGGAAAAAATACTTCGAAATATTAATTTCCAGGGATCAGTATTTTTACCTCAGTTGTTTTTATAATGATTATTTCAATACCCTGAAATTTAATGGATCAGATGAGAATAGTGCATTTGTTGAATTCCAGAAAAAATGGATAGTAATGCAACAAAAAGATGCTGCATACACAAGGAGAGCCCAGAGTAATAAACAGAACAGTGATTCTTTGAAAATAATTACTTCTGCACAAAAACTGCACGAGAATAATATGAAATCATATCTTAAGAGTGTGGTAAATGCGAATGATGGAAATTTACTTGCCCTGCTGGTTAAATCGTTGATTCCAATCGAAATTCCCGAGTTTTCAATTCCTGGAGTAATCTCTAATCCTGATTCAGTAAGATGGCTGAAGAACTATATGTATAACAAGGATCATTTCTTTGACAATGTTGACCTTACTGACGAAAGGTTGCTTCGGACCCCTATCCTTCAGGCAAGACTCAACGCATTCTTCACCAATGTTGTAATTCAGGCTCCTGATTCAATAAACAGAGAAATTGACCGGATTATTAAAAAGTGCAGTAGTAATCATAAGGTTTTTCAGTTTATCGCAGTTTATCTTTTCAACCATTTCAGAGAAAGTGAAATTATGGGACACGACGGTGTGATGGTTAAACTGGCTGATGATATTTACCTGTCAGGCAAAGCTGACTGGGTAACAAAAGAATTCAAAAACGATCTCAGGAAGCAGATTGAACTTATAAGACCTAATCTAATTGGGAAAAAAGCACAGAATATTGTTATGGACTCATATAAAGGAATATTTGTTTCATTGTATGATATCGAAAAGGATTTTACAATTCTATATTTCTGGGAACCTGACTGTGGCCATTGCAAGGAGGCTACACCAAAACTCAAAGCTTATTATGAAAAGGCTAAAAATGAAAACATTGAGGTCTTTGCTGTCTGCACAACTGCTGATAAACCAAAGTGGACGAAATATATCGAGGATAATAAACTCACATGGATCAATGGCTGGGATCCGGAGAGAAGTTCTCATTTTGACATTTTTTTCAATGTTCAGACAACCCCAACTATATTCATCCTGGATAAAAATAAAAAAATCATAGCAAAGAAACTATCGGTAGATGATATTGCTTCTTTTATAGATACATACAAAAAGATGACTAAATAGGACGGATTTCTTCCCCCCTGTTAAGCCAGCTTACAAGATCATAAATTGATTCAAACTCCTGAGTGTTGCTTAATGATGAGAGCTGCCATTTTCTGCAGTCTCCGCCAGGAACCTTTATATATGGAGTTGTTTTAACACCGGATACTGAAAAACCTGCCCTGTTGATCGCTTTGTCTGTCCAATGTCTTCTGATACCATCACCTTCAATAAAAATACTTCCCTTTACTTCACTCCTGAATGAAAATGTTCCGTCTCCGGAATTAAAATGTACTGGTGAGGAATCGAAAAGATGATCAAATGCCCCTTCAATCATCAGATCTTCAGGAGATGCTTCCAAAAGTTTATTATCGAGTATGAGCCAAATTTTATCTGACTGACTAATAGCCATATGGAGATCATGTGTCGAGAAAATAATAGTTTTTTCACTCTTTTGCGATAATAGGTGCATCAGATGAAGAATTTCATATTTGCTGCCAATATCCAGGAATGCCGTTGGTTCGTCCATAACCATGATTCCGGTATCCTGTGCTAGTATTCTGGCTATCATTGCTCTTTGTCTTTCACCATCAGAAAGTTCGGAAATAGATCTATTACAATAAGATGTCATCCCTGTCTTTCCGATAGCATCCATAATAATATCATGATTTTCAACATCAATTTTGCCTATCCAGTTTGTATGAGGAAATCGTCCAAGAGCAACAAGATCATATACATTCATATTGCTTACTTTCACTATCTCGGTGGAGATATAACCAACTTTTAGAGCCAGTTCCATCCTGGAATAATCCGCGATATTCTTGCCACTATAGAAAATATCACCACCAAGTGGTGGCTGCAAACCTGTCAGAGTTCTTAAAAGAGTGCTTTTACCTATGCCATTCCTTCCTATGACAGCTATAAGTTCACCTTTATTTGCACGTGCATTTAATGGAGGCAGAAGGATCTTCTCAGATCTTCCTGATACATATCCGATTTTAAGGGAATCAAGGGTTAATATTTCTGATGGATTTGTTTTCATTAAAATAGCGCTGAATATTTCCGGTTACGAAATATCACCCAGATAACAATTGGAATACCTATCAGGGATGTTACAGAGTTTATGGGAAGAACACTTTCCGATCCGGGAAGCTGTGAAAGAATATCACTGGCAAGCATAACCACTCCTCCCGTGACAATGGTCCCGGGAATTAATGTCTTATGATCGGACGTTTTAAATAGTATTCTTGCTATATGAGGTACCGCTATTCCAATAAATCCTATCGGTCCGCAAAAAGCTGTAACGCTTCCTGCAAGAATACTTGTTCCTGCAAATATCAGAATTCTTGCATACTTAACATTAAGTCCTATACTTCCAGCATAGTTTTCACCAAGCAATAATGCATTCAGCATCTTTGCCGAAATCAGACTTAAGAATATTCCAAACGATACACAGATAAGAAGTATTTTTAGTTGACCCGACGTAAGATTACCCAGACTTCCCATTGTCCATATAACATATGCTTTCAGCATTGTTTCATTGCTGAAATACTGCATAATAGTCACAACTGCGGATATCCCGCTTGATAACATAATACCAAGAATCAGGATAGTCATTATATCCTTAACGCGTGAAGAGATAAACATAATTAATACCATAACTGCCCCCGCACCTATCCAGGAGGCAGCTACAAGAATCCAGTTTCCAAATCCTTTTAGACTATCAGGTGAAAGTCCGGCCGAAAAGCCCAGTATTACAAAGGCAACACCAAGACTTGCACCGGAGCTTATTCCCAGGACATCCGGTCCGGCCATTGGATTTCTAAAAACAGTCTGCATCTGCAATCCGCTCAATGATAATGCCATGCCAACTGATAAAGCTGTTATAGCTTTTGGCAATCTGAATCTGAATATTATTGTTTCTATGTTACTTCCGGTTTTGGTGAGGATAGCATTTATAACGTCACCAGGTTTTATGCTTACTGATCCGAAAAAGATATCTAGAATTATAAAACTGATCAACAGGACTATAAGACCTGCAAAAATCAGTTTTTGCCTTTTTTCTGACGGTAAATTAGTGTCAGCCATTGTCTGCTTGTCAGTTGTCACGCTGTGACCTTTTAATTAATTCTCCGGTAAAAAAACAACTCTTTTTCATTGAATAAATCCGGATGTAAAATTGTAGCAATATCTTTCAGGATGAGATGAGGATAAAGACTCCCGCTTTCCCAATAATCATTTCCACCATTCTCAGTAATACGTTTATTATTATTATAAAGATTACCATTTTTATAGCATTTTAAGTCAGAAAGACGCTCATCTGCAATGGAAATATCATTCCTGGAAGTGACACTCCCGATATTTAACCAGAAATCTGCAGTTAAAGCCCTTAAATATACATTCTCAATCCCGAATGGCATTGAGATTGAAGATTCAGTATTTTTCCAGAGATAATCTCCTCCCGCATCCTCAATAAGCTTACTGACAAATGAATTACCAGGTGAGATATACCAGGTATCTTTAAAAGGAAGTCCAAGAAGAACCTTTGGTCTGCCGGAAATATTCTTATCAATATATTTTTTCAACTTATCGTAATTTTCAACTTCTGAGTTAAATATACTATCAGCGGTATTTTCTTTACAATAGAGTGCCCCGAATAATTTAATCCATTCTGCTTTACTTAATGGGTCTTTTTCAAGATAATCGGCATTAAAAACAACTTTTACACCTAATTCTTTTATTTTTCCAACATAAGCAGCTGATTCACTTCCTATTCCATACATCATAATCAGGTCAGGGGATATTTTAAGTATCAATTCCTTGTTCAGATTATTTTCATACCCGACATCTTCAATCAATCCTTTTTCAACATTTTTAATAAGCGAACCTGAAAAGATGAAACCGGTACCCGACACGCCTGAAATAGTGTTCTCTTTACCCAATGCCGAAATCATAGCTACGTGAGTTGTGGACATGCAGATTATCTTCTGAAGAGGAACAAAAATTACCGTTGAGGAGTCAAGGCCATCAGGAAAATCAGACCCCCTAGGCACAAGGTTATAAACCAGATTCAGGTTATTTACTCCCTGCCATGGATTAATGATTGTGACAGCTGTATAACCGCTCTTTCTTACAATTTTCAATCTCTCTGCCTTTAAAATAATATTATTTTGAGGTAATAAACTGATCTCATGTTTGTTCCTTCTTATCTCATTACATGAAGAAAAAAGGATTGTAATAAGAAATATAATTTCAAACGAATTAAATTTATTCTGAAAAAGCCCTTTAGAAAAAAAACTCATTTGGCCTGAAAATTACTATTCAGTTTAAAACACATTAATCCGGGAATAATATCAGCCACCTCATTTGTAACAAATGTTCCATCTTTTTTGTAATACAATACAAGACCCTTTTGCTGATAATCAACTGCATCAGTAATAAAAATGTCACTATTGACCGGGTTGATGCCAATTTTATAAAAGTAGTGTCCCGATTCAGCTATCAAAGGCGCGGATGGTAATTCGGAATCTCCAACATTAACTCTCCGTACACCACTATCAAGATAATATAGTGTTTCTCCGTCGTCACCAATCTGAAGACATGAAGGAGAGGCTTGTTTTGTAGGAAAAACCAGATTTTTTTCAATTTTATCTGAAATGGTATTTATTCCGGTCAGTTGAGCAAAATTATTCCGTTCCCAGCCTCCATTGCATAAAACCCATAGTTTCTTATATCTGTCAATTACCATGCTTTCCGGCTCCATTCCAACCACAATAGAATCAATAACCTTATCATTGACGGTATTTATTACCATAATTTCGTTTCCTGCCACCCAGTCAGAAATGAATGCTTTATTCCCTGAAACCACTATAGCTTCGGATGATCTTCTTAAATTTATATATCCTGAAATCGAATTTTCGTAAAGATTAATTATAGCAACCGAGTCAGAATACATACTTGATACATAGGCTTTACTGTCATCAATGAATGAAATATTACGAGGAGAGATCAATCCACTTATAGTTTTTTCAGAATGAAGAGTTTCCAGATCGATTACTTCGATCTTTCCTGAGTTATTTACAACAATATAAGCTTTCGCACCTTTAATTTTCATTGAATTTGGAACATCGCCTAATGGCCGGTCATTGATGTCCTGAAAAAGGTGGTTATAAATTTTCAATGAATCATATGAATAAAAAGAGAGTGAACCGTTTCCTCCTCTGAAATTTCCTTCATTAAGTATAAATACACCACTGCCGGAAAGAAAGGATGTAGTTGTGTTATCTTCTATTTTTGTGCATGAAACAATTATCAAATAAATCAAAACAAGACCTAAAATTTTCTTCATCATATATTTATTTGAGGATTTGAACTAATATTTTAAATGAGTATGTTCTTCCCGGCAGCGGATAATGTGCAATTGTCTGATAACTTGCATTTAAAAGATTATCTATTGAAATATTCATATCAACCGGGGTACCCTTTATTTTAAGCTTAACACCTGTTAACAGATTATTAATACAGTAACCAGGTAAAAATTCGGAATTATCAACCCTGGTATACCTTATTCCAGTCATGTATGCAAACCAGGAATAATAGAAATTTCTGTAACTTATTCTCAGTGAGATATTTGCCTGATTTTCCGGAATATAAATAACCTGCTTCCCTCTAAAAACAGCTCCACTCCCTAAACTGGCTTTTGTATAGGAATAACCTGCACTAAATCTTGAGGTGACATTACCCGAGCTATAGTCGAGAGCTAATGATGATTCCATTCCGGCTGAATATACCTCCGGAATATTATCGGGTATCCAGTAAGCATTCTCACCAGGTTGCCATTGTATCATGTCTTTTATTGAATTATTGAACACTGACAAACTATAGCTCAGGTTAAGAGGCAATGATATTTTCTGTTTCATCTCATAAGTCAACTCATATACAAATGCATATTCGTTCTTTAGTTCCGGATTTCCACTGAGTAACCAGAACATATCATTCATTGCAGGTATTTTGGAATTTCTTGAAGCATTGGCTTTGAGATAATACTCCCCTTCACGTGATAACCTGAATTGCATCCCTGCGGAAAAATCAGGCACAAGAAGTGTGTTTCGCAGAAGAATCTCACGCACAAGAATTGATGTAGCGAATCTGTCATTCCTGTTTCTCTCTGCTGATGCGGTCAGGGAAGCGGTATTACGTAATTGGTTATGAATGTAATTATTTGATTTAACAACATTTAGCTCATTGTTTAATACCATTTTTGTTTTAGTGAATTCTCCAATCCTGTATTCCATTCCGGCTTTTGAAACAAGTGTTTCGGAGAGATTTCTCGAGTCTATTTTAACCAGGCGGTTGGAATAATTAAGTTTGGATACCAAAAATGCTCCTGTAAAAAAATAACTTAACCTTCCCTTTGATCCATCAAAATTGAGCATGCTTCTCAATGACTCATCGAATTGTTTTTCTACCTGATCTTCTGTTCCTAATGGTGGAGGGAGATTTCTGTTCGCAGACTGAAACCATATCCTGGCTGATATTACATTACTTGATCTTCTATAATACAATTCCTGAATAAAACTGTTTTGCTTAACCTGGTTGTTATTTCTTGTCTCCCAGAAGGGTTCAACGCTGCTTTCAGTATTCAGGTATCTGAAATTATTATCCGATTTTTGCATGAACAGTTTGGTAACGGTCTGAAAATGAGTATTTCCGCTTCGAACCTTCACAAGGCCTGAATATCTGCCATAACTTCCAAGTCCTGAATTGATTGATATCAGGGTCTCTTTTTTCCAGAGTGGCTTTGTTTCCATGTTAATTATGCCGCCAATTCCTCCGCTATTCAGTACCATTGAGGCTCCTCCGTAATAAATACGTACATCATCTATCAGACCGGCAGGAATAATAGAAAAATCAGACTGACCCAACATTGGACTATTGATGTTTATGTCATTCCAGGCTAACTGGGTATGGCTTGCCCCGGTACCTCTGAATGAGGGCGTTGCAACCCCTCCCATCCCATAGCTTTTAATAAAGATGGTTGAGTTTTCAGAAATCATTTCGGCCAGTGTACCCTGGCTATAATTTTTAAGTATGGCAGAGTCTATTGAAATATTCTTATACCCGGAAAGATTATTATTGACTTTATTTCGGCTGATTATTACCTCATTTATTCTGATTGTGTCATTCTGAAAAGACATTTGACCCTGCACAGCGAGGGAGAAGAGGAAGACAATATATAATAAGGTATGTTTCAATGATTAATTCTTCATATTTATGAAACTGCAATTCATGATCGTCTTTATGTTAATACAATAAAATATTAACCTGATTATAAATCCAATATTCAGTGCAGATTGGAAAACAAAAGGAGGGAATCAAAAGATGATCCGCGCTTTTCTTCCCGAAAGCATTGAATATTAACATGTCTGGCAGGTCTTCTGACTTATCCCGGTTTTGCGAAGCCTTCCCATCCCTACTTATCGGAACAGTGGCAGGTATTTCACAAAACCATCATCGTTAGAACGATCGGGCATCACAGCAGCGGGTACTGTAGCGGATTCAAACCGCATTCCCTTTTCATTACAATGATTATATCTCATTGTAACACCAAAACAGAACAAAGATAAATGATTTTTCAATTCTGACACCTGATAATAATGTCTCAGATATCAACACTTGTTAACAAATACTTAAATTCTATTACCTGACATATTTTAATATTTGTTCTCCGATACCTATTCTATATCCGGAGGAAAGGAAAAAAATATTTCCATCTCTGTCTGTTATTATAACAACAGGAAATTCCACCTGGGTTGGAAGAGCGAATTTAATATTGTTCTTCAGTATTTTCATCTGATTGTCTATACCAAAGGATGTTCTGAGTGGTAGCCCTTTAATGTTTTCAGGATTAAATAAGTTCCCATAATGAAGTGAATCAGTGAGGAAAAGAAATTTTCCTCCCCAGGCATCAAGTTCATCTTTAAGGAGAGGAAGATCATTAAATATATGTTTGGTGGGTTCCTTTTCAGGTTCAATCCAGATGATAACAAGGCCTTTATCAATGACACATGACTCAGAAGATTTAGTCTTATCAAAGAGATCATAAAAAATTTTCAGATCAATCTTACCAAGTATTTCCTTTTTTGTAACATCTTTCCGGATCCTTACTTCTATAGTTTTATGTTCGTTTTCTGCAAGATCAAAGAATGAGATATTTGATAATATCTTACTGTCACTTAACCGGTTACCTGTAACCAGCATATATTTTCCGGGAGGCAGGGGAAGTTCATCCTTAAAATCAGTAATCTTCTTATTAAAATCATATTCAAGGGTATTGTACCGGCCTCCGTCAAATCGCGCAAGAGTGAACTGGATGTAATACTCCGGAACCGGCTTTGTATCGGCTGATTTAAGTTTAATATAGCCTTTTTCCTGATCAGGTTCTTTCTGATCGGAAAAATAGACATCTTTCCATGCTTTATTAAAGAAATATTGTGGTACATTCCTACCGGGTTCAAGTCTTGAAGGGATTCCCAATGTTCTGCATATTGCAACAAAACAAATTGCCCGTGATCCTGTATCTGAAACTTTCAGTTCATTGACCCCTACAGGAGTCAATGGGGTTTTATAATAGTTTTCCTCGTCAGCAATTCTTATGTTATCATTAAGATATTGAATAATCAGTAATGGATTGCTCAATCCGTTCCGCACTATTTCTGAAGGTAATTTTGTTAAAAAATAGTGACGCCATGAAACTAACATCTCATTCGCAACTCTTGGATTAAGTATATACTCCAGAGATATCTTCTCATCTGATACATTCAGAGGAATCATACTGTTTCGAAGATGATCAGATAACGTAAATGCTCTTACATCCCGGAGGTCTTTATCGGGAAGAATCTCAAGCAGGGCAATAGCATTCAGGAGCAAAGAATCAGGTGTTTCTGTCAGGAATGAGCCTATCTCTTTGTAATTTCCCATACTCCTTGCAATTATAGTCATGACTCTACCAGTATCAATACCGAGTTTCTGAGCCAGTGCTTTTGCCTCATAAGGTTTCATCCAAGAATCAATATACTTTTGTCGGGTAATGTTTTCCTGGTTAATCCTTCCTGTATTTTGATCAACAAGTTCTTGTTTTGGTACCGAAAAGGGTGAACGCACGATTGGTACATCAAGGTCCAGATCCATACTAGACATGCCATGGTCCTTGTCAGAAAGCTTCAATATCAGAGTATCGGTCTCACCGACAGATATTTTCCTGAAGTTAAAATTATCACCTTTATGTGCCCAGATCAATAAATCACCCAGACCGGTTTCGAACTGACTTAATCCATTTTCATTTGTCGCAACTATTGCCAGTGGATAAAACTCAGCATAATTATAGAGTTGATATTCTACTTTGGCATCATTTACTGGAATTTCCTCTTTATCAACTACTTTCACAAATATTCTCTTTGTTATTGCATATTTGGCCAGGTTATTGACTTCAGTAAAATTCTTATGGGTGTTAATGAAGTTTTCATTCCCTGATGGAGCACCAAATGACTTAGTATGAATTAGCATAGCTCGTCTTGAAGGTTCTGTAAACCATCCGCGATCAAGAACTGGTTCGGGTTCACAGGCACCCATATAAGACCATTTGCCATTTATCCATATCTCAACCCACGCATGGTTATCGTCACTATGTGCCCAACGGGGAGTATATACCTGGCGGGCGGGAATACCAGCCGTCCTCAGAGCCGCCACTGTGAATGTTGATTCTTCTCCGCATCTTCCCCGAGCGGAAAGGATTGTACTCATGGGCCCTGAGGTTCTTGAATCAGCTGCCTGGTAAGCAACCTTTTCATGACACCAGTGATTTATCTCAAGTGCTGCATCTTCAATATTTTTACCCTTCACCCTATCCAGGATTTCATCATAGTAGACTATCCGGAATGAATCAAGATTTTCATTATTAATCCTGCATGGAAGAACATAATGAAGAAAAATTTCTCCAGGAATATTTTTTCCCCAAGGTACTTCCTCCCTTACACGCAAAGACATATTTACATTTGCCAGGAAAAAATCTCCGTTATAATCAGCCAGATCGCTCAACGGCATGAATGCGATGAGGAATTTAAGAGCTTCACATTGATCTGGTGCGAGTTTCTTATTGAGAACTGACAATAATTCTTCTTTTCTGTTTTTTGCCAGCTGCTCTCTATCAGCAAATGATTTATCTATAACAGTAAGGTATTCTTTGTTATTTATGAAGCGATTACCATTACAACCAACCAATAGCACAATATTTAGTGCTACCAGAATCTTTAGGGATGTTTTCATTTTAGTTTTTGCTCTATTTTGTTCCGCAGGAATTTCTGATAATAAGTTCAGGCACCATCAATACCTGCCGTTTAAATTTTCCTTTACCTGAGTTTTTAACTTCAGACCAGATCATATTTGCAACTTTAAAAGACATACCCGCCAGAGGTTTTCGTAAGCAGGTCACAGGTGAATATATAAGGTCGAATCCTGTTCCCTCCTCCATCGATACAACAGCAATGTCATGTGGAACACGCAATTTTTTTTCCCGAAGAACTGTCATTACAGGATAGACAAGGTTTGCATTCATCAGAATCATAACATCTGCCCGAAAAGGAGGGCGAAGAAATTTTTCAAACTGATTAAAGTCAAAACCTTCTCCGCCTGCCGGTTTATCCAATTCAACTACAACAGGTCTGTTAATACCAGGTTTCTGACCAAGAGAGTCAATTACATCCTGAATTGACGTTGAATCAGTACGGGAGAACCTTCGGTCAGCAATAATTACAACATTTTTATATCCAAGCTTACCAATGTGATTAGCAATAAGAAGAGAACCTGAGGAAACATCGGTAATTATTGTATTTAGCCTTAATGTTTTTACAGTTTTTTCAAGGAGAACGAAAGGATAATCAGTTGAACGAAGTGCTCTTATAGTAGAATCATCAGCTGCTTCTCCTACCAATATTAGACCACTGAAAATTTTTTTGAATGCTCCAACAAGCCGATCAAATCTCTGATCATCCGTATCCCTGGTTATTATCGAAAATCCGACTCCTATCCCAGCGAAAGCTCTTTGAAGAAATGGTGTTATCTGATTTACAAAAGGATCATCAACCGAAGGGACTATCATCCCTATAATACCTGGCCTCTCTTCAACAGGTGAATGTTCATTTTTATCGTGCAACAACTCAAAATAGCCCATCTGCTTTGCCATGCTAAGCACTTTTTCCTGGGTATCCTTACGGATTCCATGTTGGTCTGCTTTGTTGTTAAGTACGAGCGATACCAATGTACCTGAAACACCTAGCCGTGTGGCTAAATCTTTGTTTTTAAATTTTTTCCCCATTTCCCCTATTAATTGGAAGAAATAAATTTAGCATTTTTTTTTAACCTCAGAATTAATTTAATATTTTTTAACTTTCTAAAAAGCTGCAAACTCTTTTCCCCTTGTGTTGCTTTGAGTTTTCTTAGTGTTCCTTTGTGGTTTATTGATTAATTTTTACCATATAGAAACTCTAAGCTATTAACTGAGGCAAGTAAAGATTATTTAAAAAAGAAGTAAAAGGTAAATGAAAAAAGAAGAGGCTGCCCAAGTGAGACAGCCTCTATCAATATGAAAGTCAGATAATTATTTTTTGGAAGGATTAATTCCCCTTTGCTTAGCTGCCGCTTCCAGCCTCTGTGTCCACTTGGACTTTTTCAGAGGCTTCTTTTTATTCTCCTCAAGAGTCGCCAGAACAGCATCTGCGTTTATAAATCTTTTTGAGATTACATTCTGTCCATATGTAATCATATTTGCAAGGAAATAGTAATAGGTAAGTCCCGAAGAAAAATTATTCAGAATAAGCATAAACATCACAGGCATCATATACATCATAAGCTTCATCCCCGGTTGATCGGATCCTGGAGAAGAACCCGTCATCTTCATAGTCAGTAAGGTTGATGCAGTCATGAGAAGTGTAAAAAGGCTTACATGATTTCCATACATCGGAATTGTGAAAGGCAGAGATAATATTGAATCGTAAGTTGATAAGTCGGTAGCCCAGAGGAAGTGCTCCTGACGTAATTCTATTGAAACCGGAAAGAATCTGAACATTGCAAACAATATTGGCATCTGTAACAGCATAGGAAGACATCCACCCATGGGATTTACTCCTGCTCTCTTGTACAGATCCATAGTAGCCTGCTGCTTTTTCATTGCGTCCTCTTTCTTGGGAAACTTCTTCCCAAGTTCCTCTACCATTGGTTTAAGAACAGTCATTTTAGCCTGCGACTGGTAAGATTTAAAGGTAAGAGGGAAAAGAACTATCTTAATTATAATTGTAAGAATAAGGATAATTAAACCATAATTTCCAATGAAATTATCCAGCCAGTTAAATATCGGAATAATAGCGAACCTGTTAATCCAGCCTATTATATTCTTTCCAAGAAAAACCAACTTTTCAAGCTCGAGACCTTCTTTTTTTAGAATGGTAAAACTATTAGGTCCATAATAAAATTTGATACTAATTGCATTAGAGGAACCAGGATTATATGGTACTCCAACCTCAGATGTGTAATATCTAATATATTTTTTTGATGCTAATGTCCTTGTTGACGACAGGGAACCGTTTAAAAAGAAATCATTAGAAACAATGACTGATGAAAAAAACTGATCCTGAAATGCGACCCAACTAAGCTTAGTTGTAATATCAACCTTTTCCAATTCCTTACTTTGTCTTTGTTTTAAGTAAACAACATCGTCTTGATAGTATTTATATGTAATATCAGAATAATTCTCTTCATTCTGTCTTCCTTTTTCCTGTTGTGGCATGTACATCTTCCAGTCTAATGTCAGGCTGTTTTGATTTGATGCAATGATTCCTTCCATCGATTTGAAGATCACATTAAAGTCAACCGTATA
>JGI20214J51088_10000489_pt1 | contig 27717 bp, 26 predicted proteins | sample WetSurMetagenome_FD_51088 | JGI IMG/M metagenome (IMG submission 51088) | reverse complement strand
ATTGTTGTTGCGGTATAGTGAAGTTTCGCACACATCAACATATAGAAAATTTGTTCATAATCAATTAATGGGAACCACTGCAAACTGTAATGTTAAATTAGCAGAACCCGATTAGACATACTCAGGTTAAGATTACAATGAGCGATTCAAGACCAATCATACTTAAAATTGGCGGTTCAGCCATCACCGACAAAACTGGAGAATTAGCTGCAAAAACTGAAATAATCAACCGGTTAGCGGAGGAAATTAAGCGAGCCGACCTCGACAACCTGATCGTTGTGCATGGAGGCGGCAGCTTTGGGCATCCCACTGCGGAGAAATATGGTTTAAAAACGGGTTACAATGAGGATCCAACCCAGAAACTNGGCTTCGCCGAAACTCACCACGTCATGACTGTACTAAACGGCTTAGTTATGGATGCAATGATTTGGCACGAAATCGCAGCAGTAAGCATTGCGCCATCATCCTGCTTCTTAACTGAGAACGGAAAAATAAAATTCTTCGACGAAACCGTCCTTAAAGCCATGCAAAAAATGACGTTCACCCCAGTCATGTATGGAGACGCAGTTTTAGATGACAAATTAGGCTTCACAATTCTCTCAGGCGACCAACTAGTTGCTTACTTAGCAATCAAGTATAACGCTTCCAAAATCGTTGTCGGCACCGATACAGACGGAATATTTGATGCAGACCCCAAAACCAACCCAGACGCAAAACCCTACAAAAAACTGACGCTGGCAGAGCTTAAAGCGATTCAACCTAAACTGGGCAAAGCCCAAGGCAAAGATGTTACAGGCGGCATGGCGGGCAAAATAGCTGCGCTTATACCAGCAATCGAAGCGGGAGTCCATGTTACTGTCACGGGAGCCACAAAAGGGTTATCTATTTACAGAGCCTTAACAGACCAAAGTGTGTTAGGCACTGAAATAGAGAAGACGTAAGATGGCTAACGAAACAGGTAAACGCAAAGAAGACCATATAAGGATCTGCTTGGGAAACCAAGCTCAAGCCCGAAACGCCACCTCAGGCTTCGAAGACATCCGACTGGTTCACCGAGCATTACCAGAAGTTAACAAAACCAAAATCAACCTTTCAACAACTTTTCTTGGCAAAAAATTCTCTGCGCCCATAATTGTTGGGGCTATGACAGGTGGAACAGAGCAAGCTACCCAAATAAACTCTTCAATCGCCCAAGCCGTCGAAAACCTTGGGTTAGGCATGGGAGTTGGAAGTCAAAGGGCAGCGATTGAAGACCAAAAACTCGAAGAAACCTATGCGATTACGCGCAAAATGGCACCCAACGCGTTCTTAATCGCTAACATCGGCGGAGTGCAATTGGTTCATGGATACGGCTTAAAAGAAGTTAAAAAAGTCGTGGAAATGATAGATGCTGACGCCGTTGCGGTGCATTTGAATGCTTTGCAGGAAGCAGTTCAGCCTGAAGGTCAAACTAACTTTAAGGGTGTTTTAGCGAAAATCGCCGAAGTTGCTGGTGCGCTTGATACACCGATGATTGTTAAAGAGACTGGTGCAGGAATTTCGGCTGAGGATGCAAAAGCACTCGAAGACGCCGGAGTGAAAGCCATTGATGTGGGCGGAGTTGGAGGCACAAGTTTCGCGGCAGTAGAATACCACCGCACAATAGCAAAACAGAATTTATGTGGGGAACCATTTTGGGACTGGGGCATTCCAACGGCAATCAGCTTGATAGAAACGGAGCAAACAGTAAAGTTGCCTGTTATTGCATCAGGAGGTTTACGAAGCGGTACCGATGTGGCGAAAGCTTTAGCATTAAACGCCACATTAGCAAGCATTTCTCAGCCAATTCTTCAAACTGCAATTAAGAGCACAAAAGAGACTGAGGCTAAACTTTCATGTTTAATTGAAGAATTACGCAACGCCCTGTTTTTGGTCGGGGCAGAAAAAATAACTGATTTAGCAAAGACACCTGTAGTTATTACCGGTAAGACTGGCGAGTGGCTATTAGCCAGAGGATTTAACTTACAAAAATACGCCAAAAGAGGAGCTCACTAAATTGGATATCGAAAAGTTCCTAGAAGACACCGCACCCTTAATCGATAAAGCCATCGAAAAATACATCCCAAGAAAATTCACTAAAAACGCAGCTCTCTTCGAAATCAACCCACCAATGTACAGCTACACGCTTGAGCCGCTCAATAAAGCAATTGCTGACCCAATCTGGGACATGTTGGATCGAGGTGGCAAACGGTGGCGTCCAGCACTCTTCTTGCTAATCTGCGAAGCCCTAGGCCAAAAATCAGACTACTGCACAGATTTCTCAATTATCCCTGAAGTCATCCACAACGGTACTCTTGTCATTGACGACATCGAAGATAGTTCAGAGATACGCCGTGGTAAACCATGCACTTACAAGATTTTCCAAATGGACATTGCAGTTAACGCTGGAAACGCCATGTATTACCTGCCTCTTCTCCCGCTAATGGTAAAGAGAACAAGAATTTCAGCGGAAATGCAGCGGGATGTTTACGAGATTTATGTGCAGGAAATGATTAATCTAAGCATGGGGCAAGCTATGGACATCGCTTGGCACCGCGGCATAGCAAACGCCGATGCGCTGGGTGAAGAAGATTATTTGCAGATGTGCGCTTACAAAACAGGCACTCTTGCACGCATGGCAGCAAAAATGGCGGCGGTTCTTGGTGGTGCTGAACCCAAACTTGTGGAGAAGCTCGGTCGCTTTGCAGAATCCATTGGGGTTGCTTTCCAGATGCAGGACGATATTCTTGACTTAACCGGACAAGAGTTTGCCAAGAGCAAAGGTTGTGTCGGAGGAGACATTACGGAAGGCAAACGCTCGCTGCTGGTAATTTACACACTCAAAGTTGCCAAACTCTCAGACAAAAAACGATTAATCGAAATTCTAAACATGCACACTTCCAACCAAAAACTCCGCGACGAAGCCATCNCACTCATGCAGAAATACGGTGCCATGGAACACGTTAAACAAACTGCGGAAAAAATGGTTATGGAAAGCTGGAATGAAGCCGAAAAACTTCTTCCTACGCCTTTGGCTAAGGAAAAATTAAAAGCGTTCGCCGAATTCTTGATAAAACGAAACAAGTAACATTTCAGCGAGCGTAAACGATTTGGCGTTAGAAAACGATAATGAACTTAGGGAACTTATTCGAAAAGCTGCTTTGCTAAATGCAGTTGGGCATGATGGGAAGGCGCAGGCTGGCGCGATGGTTGGCAAGATTCTTGGCGAGAAGGCAGAGTATAGAAGCCGAGTCAAGGAGCTTTCGGGTGTTATCAACGCGGTTGTTAACGAAGTGAACAGTTTGTCACTCTCTGAGCAAAAGGCGATTGTTGAAGCGAATTGGCCTGAAACCCAAAAGAAAGAAAAAACTGAAGAAAAAAAGCTACCGTTCCTACCAAACGCTGACAGATATACCAAGATAGTAACCCGTTTCTCGCCCAACCCAGACTGCGTTTTGCATTTAGGATCTGCAAGAGCCATACTCCTAAGTCATGAATACGCACGAATACACAATGGAAAATTCGTCCTACGCTTCGAAGACACCGACCCCAAAATCAAGAGACCATCCCTAATATTCTATGACAGCATCCGCCAAGATTTGAAATGGCTAGGCTGCTCAGTCAACGAGGAATACATCCAAAGCGACCGCCTACCCATCTACTACGAATACACCAAGAAACTCATCGCTGACGGCAACGCTTACGTTTGTGAGTGCGTGCCTGAGGTTTTCCGCAAAATGATTATTGCTAAACAGGCTTGCCCATGCAGAGAGTTGTCAGCCTCAGAGAACCTGGAAAGGTGGAACAAAATGCTAGATGGGGGTTACACAGAAGGACAGGCGGTGGTTCGAGTTAAGACTGATTTGGAGAACCCCAATCCAGCTGTTCGCGATTGGCCTGCGCTACGGGTTATTGATACAAAGAAGTATCCTCATCCTCGGGTTGGAAGTAAATANATTGTTTGGCCCCTTTACAATCTCGCTGCAGGCATAGACGACCACCTAATGGGCATGACTCACATCATCCGCGGAAAAGAACACTACACCAACATGGTGCGCCAAAAGTACATGTACCAATACCTCGGCTGGGAATACCCCGAAGCCATTCATTACGGTCGGCTAAAAATTACAGGCGCGGACTTAAGCAAATCCAAAATCGTTGCAGGCATAAAAGCAGGCACTTACACGGGATTCGACGACCCAAGACTAGGAACATTCGCTGCCCTTAGAAAGCGGGGCATTACTCCTGAAGCTATCAAGAAAATGATAATTGAGGTAGGTATCAAACCAAACGACGTTACTTTGAGTTGGGAGAACCTGTTTTCTTTCAACCGCAAAATCCTCGATACAGTCAGCAATCGTTACTTCTTCGTATCCCAACCATTCGAACTCAAAGTAACGGGATTGCCAAAAACTTTCCAAACAAAACTTCCATTGCACCCCGAAAAACCAGAGCAAGGATTTAGAGAATATGTTATAACTCCAGAAGGAGAAGACAAATCGGTTAGGTTTTGGGTTTCAAAAAAAGATGCCGAAGCTATGGAACCTGAAAAAATTTTCAGGCTAATGGAACTCTTCAATGTTAAAATCGAGAGCAAAACAGAAAGTTCAGTGACCGGGAAGTTTACTAGCGAATCCTACGAGGACGTGCGGAAAATCAAGGTGCAACTCATCCAGTGGATAGTTAAAGGCACAGAGTTCCCATCCGAAATAGTTATGTCAGATGCATCGGTTATCGAGGGGTTTGCTGAATCGGACTGCAAAAAGTTAAAGCCAGACGCTATTATACAGTTTGAACGCTTCGGATTCGTACGCGTAAATGAAGTCGGCGAAAAAATAGTCGCTTACTACGCACACAAATAGGTGAATGATATGAGGAAACTCGATAAAGCAATAATATGGCCAGTCTACTTTGACTGTAACAAGACACGAAAGGATGGACGCCGAGTCCCCAAGAACATGGCTGTGCAATCTCCAAAAATCTTGGAAATCAAAGAAGCCGCCGACAAAATGGGATTACAGAACGAAGTTAACTTAGAAGCTCATTTCCCAAAAGCGCCCTGGGCTAAATCAGGTATGCTGCTGATTGAGAAACAAGAAGCCAAAGAAAAGATAATTCAGAAACTTGCCAAACAACTTTTGAAGATTAAAAGCCAGGCTCAAATCCCAGCAAAACGATAGAAAATAAAAAAAATTTTTTATGCTTTTTCTTTAATTATCAGAACAGCGTTGATTATGCCGTCGCTGCCTGGTCGACTTGTAACCTTTGCCAAACCTAATGCGGTTTCGATTTCTGCACCTTTTGTGATGACGCCTCTGCGGTTGTAGTCAACGTTCGCGCCGTTTTTGACGACTCGGTTGATTTCGGTTTTCTCGGTTTTGCCGGTTTTCGGGTCTGTTACTGAAGCGTACTTGTCACTGAGAACTTTGATTTTGCAGATTCCACCCATACCGCGGGTGGTTTTTCTTCTGGGTTCTCCAAGAATTGTCTCCGCAGGGTAACCGCCTGCCTCATACTTTTTCTTGCTACGGTAAGCTCGTTTTTTGCCGCCTGTAAGTTTTCTTTTGCGTAAGCTACTATGAGTAGACATAATCTACATATCCTTAATTCGAGTAGCATCTAAAACCGTTAATTTCAATATAAATGTATCCATTAACAGACTAACGTTCAGCGTGTAGTTTAGGTTTTTGTTAGTATTTGGCACCAAAAACCCCTAATTACAATAACATCCTATGATTTGAGAAAAGGCTGTATTTTGTTTGCTAAGTCAGATTTAATTTGTTTTCAAGTTTTAATGCCTAGCTTGCTAAAGGAACCTAAGTTTGTTTAATGTTATTTTTTTTGGTTGTCTTGTTCAGTTTCTGCAAGCTGCCGTTCTGCTATGTCTTCCTTTAAAGCTTCTCCAAATATCTTCTTGAGATCCTTCTTCATCACGGAAGTATCTGTTGTTAACCCAAAGTAGTCAGCGAAATAATCTGTAGTTTTCAAAGCCAAGGAACGGCCACTTCTCTCCGACGTAATCAGCCCCATATCCTTTAGCAACTTGACATGCCCATAAGCATGTTGACCACGGACATCGATGACTCTTTTTTGAGTAATAGGCTGCCGATAAGCAATGTATGAAAGCGTTTTAAGCGGACCTGACGAGAGAAGAGGACGATTCACCAGTTTCTTGATCAGATGAGTAAATTCTGCCTTCACCTGTAAAACGTACCGTTCATTTTTAAGAGCTAAAATCTCCAAAGCTGTATTGCGCAATGAATAATCTTTCATGATCATTTCGATGTAAGTTTGAGTTCTTTTCTTGGAGCGGCTGCCTACAACTTGACAAAGCTCATTTAGATCGAGTGGACGACCGGCAACGTATAGGGCGGCCTCTAATAGTGACAAATGATGGGCTTTTCGCTCGTTTTCCTGTGTCTGCTCAAACTCAGGATTCGAGGTTGGGCTTTGTTCAACTAATGGGTTTTTCGGCTTTTCCAACGTTTAATTTCCCCACAGCTATGTAGAGTTCTTCTGTTTCCTCATTTTGCCAAAGGCTAACTAAGCCATCCTGCGCAAGGAATAACAAATAAATAAACATTCGCAACGCCTCAATGCGAGTTGAGCCTTTGGTTAGGGTTGAAAAATCAATTATACCTTGACCGCCAGTTTTCTCGATGAGTATAGCGTACAACTGATCTACTTGCAATTCGAGTTCGGCAATGAATCGGTCGAATTGGGGTAGCAAATCGGTTACGGCTGGCAAAACGGGGTGCTGCTCAACTACATGGTTGAGGCTTAGGAGTTTTTCGCCTTTTAACACATCATCTAAGACTTCGAGCAGATGCTGAATGGTCGTAGAAGTCAATTCGTGACGTAACGGCAAAAAGAGGGGTGGCGGAACAAAGTCAGTGGGAACCTTGGGCAAGGCAGCTGGTGGTTCCTGCAAGGTGAGCAGCAATTTGGACTTCATCAAATAAATTAAAGCCGAAGAATCCAATGCTACGCCTGAAGCGCGGAAATCCACTTTTTCGGGGTGAGATCTTTCCATCTCTGTCAGAAATGACCTCAGTAAATAGGCTATGTTTACGTTCCATGGGGTAACCTTCTCGAGCTTGCTGATTTCGAAGAGTATGTTCCAGGGTGGGCGCAAGTAGAAGGGTCTTCTCATGGGAATTGTTGGTTGTGACGCCACTATTTTGGTGCCTCCGGCGGGAACTTTGCTGTTACTACGTTTGAGATGCCGTTGCGTTCGTAGACGCCGTAGACTCTTTGGGCTTTGTTAACCATTTCAGGTCGCAAACTGATGACTATAAATTGGATTTTTCCAGCTTCCTCAAGCAGTACTTCTGCAAGTTTAGTGGTGTGGAAGGCGTCTAAGTGGGCGTCAACTTCGTCAAGGATGTAGAATGCTGCAGGGGTGAATTCTTTGAGCGAGAATATGAAGCTGACTGCGGCTACGGAACGTTCGCCACCGCTTGCTCCACTAACTACAATCGAAGGTTTATTGGGGAATTGTACAAGCATGTCGATGCCACCGCTAAAGGGTTCCTCGGGGTTTTCCAGCTTAAGTGTAGCCTCCCCCCCGCCTGTAAGTTTTGAGAAGTAAACTTTTAGGCTGGTGTTAATTTTTTCGAACGCACTCATGAAAACCTTACGTTTCTTGGATTCAATCTCATCCATAAATAGCACGATAGCTTGTTTTTCGCGTTCTAACTCGTTTAAGCGTACAGATAGTTCGCGGTAACGTGAAATCTGCTCAGAATAATGCGAGGCAGCAAGCTGGTTGATGGCGCCTATTCGCTCCATTTCAAACTGCATCATGCGAATTGTTGTTTCTGCTTCCTGCACTTGTCGCGGGCTAGTTTCAAGAGTCTGCTCATAACCAAACATTCGCAGTTGATTCTGAAGCTGCTGTAGACGAAGTTGGCTGGTTTCTATGCCAAGTTGAAGTTGGTTTAGAAGACGTTCAGCTTGTTCATACTCTGAATCCAGTAACCTAAGCTCAGAGTCAATGGAGTCAATTTGAGAAGTGAACTTTTTAGATTCTTCCCGGGCTGAAAAAACAGCTTTAGAAAGGTCAACACGGCTCTTTTCCAATTCGTCGGCTTCTTTTTTGATTATGTCGCGTTCCGAAATTGCGTCAGCGACTTCCTTCTCCAGTTTTCGCTGCTGCTGGTCAATCTTGTCAATTTGAATCTTCGTGTTTTTGTATCCAATTCGCAGAACTCTATCAAATTGTGACTGGTGAGTGGAAATTTCGGTTTGCGCTGAGCCCAATCGTTGGCGCAAGGTGTTTAGTTCTTCGCCGACTTTTTCGCGCTGAACTTCAAGTTCCTGGATATGGGCTACGTCAGTCTTTAAACGCAATGTTGCGATTTCTGCATGGATTTTTTGATGATTCTTTCGAATGGCGTTTCGCTCATTTCGGTAAACTTCCATGCGTCCTTTGTAGGATGCGGCTTCCCGTTCAAGTTTGCCGCCGTACTTTTCTATGTGGCGAATGTTGAATTGAGTTCGCTTAACACCGCGTTTTACCCTGATTATTTCTCTATCCAAGGTGGCGACGGATTCTGTGAGTCTTGTAATCGCGATTTTTGTGTATTCAAGTTCTTCCTCGATGCCTATTATGTCAGTGCCTCGTTGGGTGAGGTGGGTCTGGAGTGCTTTAACTGCCTCATCCAAGCTACTTAATGCCTTTTCGCTGGGAATAATTGTGGAGAAATCAATTGGGGCACGGTAGTAGCCGCTTTCGAAAGCCCCAGGTTCATACAAGTCACCGTTAACAGTAACTGCCCGGTAACCTTCGTTTGAAATCGCAAAAGCAGCTTTATCGTTCGAAACGACCACAGTGTCTCCGAAAACATAGTTAACCGCAAGTGCAAAAGCATCATCGAACTTCATGAAGCTGGAGAGGGGACCGACTATGCCTTCCCGCCTTGGCGGCTCCTTTTTCTTTATGTTGATTGCGCCCTGAAGTGGGATGATTTTGATTCGACCAAGTTTCATGCGCCTGAGTGTTTCCATGCAGGTGAAGGCTATGTCGATGTCCTTAACGACTAAAGCGTCAAGCCAACCTATGGCGGCTGCATCGACGGCTTTCTTGTAGCTTTTATCAATTTTTATTAGATCCCTTAATCTGCCATGAATTCCAGCGATGGCGCCGACGTCGCCCATTTCCTCGATACCTCGGAGAGCTTTTTCTTCGTTGGCTATTGTTGCGGCAAGGTCTCTTTGGGTAGCAAACTCTATAACAGCGTCTTTAGCTGAACTTGCTATTTTTTCGGCGTCAGTGATTTCTTTTTGAACAGTTTCTTTCTGGAGTTTCTTGCGTTCAATCGTGTGTTCAAGATTTTTGAGTTGGGCTTTTTGGTCCCTTTGAACTTGCTCGAGCTCGGCGAGAGATTTTTCGATTTCAACTTGACTAGTTTGGAACCTTTCTTTTCGAACGACTAAATTCTTAATTCTGCCCGTACAAAGCCGAAGAGCAGATTTATCTTGAGTGTAAACTGAACGCAAATAGGCGATTCGTTTAACATGACTTTCAATTTGGGCTTCTAAAGCTCTTATCTGCAGGTTGTTGCCGTCGAGTCCACCCCAAAGCTGGCTAGTCTCCTGTGCCAAGGTTCCGTGGGCCGCTTCTTTCTCAGCTATTAACGCCTTGAGTTTTTCGTGTTCACTACGAAATTGACGGATTCTTAAACGGTTCTCCCTAATCTCGTTTCTTAGGTTCTCATGTTGGGCAAGGTTGTTTTCTCTAACACGTTTAAAACTTTCAAGGCTTGATTGACCTGAACTAATCTTTGTAGCTAACTCGGTAAGCTTTGATTTTAACTCGCCGATCTTTATTTGAACTTTAAGGATCTCGGAACCGCCCTGCTCAAGTCCTTCACCGCTTAGTTTTCTCCAATCACCTTCAATCTCGTGACGTTTGGATCTACGGAGGTCTCGTTGCTCTTTTAATTTGTCAACCCTTTCTTTGACCTTAGCGGTTTGGCCAGTGCTTTCGTTTATTTTTGCGTTCATTTGGTTTATGTCGCTTGAGATTTTGATGGCTTGGAACTTTTTTGTTTCGGACTGAATGAAGTTATAGCGCAAAAGTTGGTTGCGTTCGCGTTCTAGGTCGTCGAGGCGTTTTTGGACTTCATCTATTCTTCCCATGGCAGTTCGGATTGAGATATCTGCTGCGCGAAGTTTTTCTTCTGCCTCAACCTTTTCATCATCATACTGGGCAATGCCGATGAGGTCTTCGATGATTTTTCTTCTTTCAATTGAATTGATGTCTGTTAACCTTGTGATTGTTCCCTGAGGAATAATATTTTGACTCATGCTACTAATCGCAGCCATAGAAAGGGTCTCTGTTATGTGGGCACGTGACATCCTTCGCCCGTTTAATCGATAAACACTCTGCCCGTTTCGGTATACTTCACGTGAAATCGTAACGGTCGTGGTGTCAACAGGCATTAAACCATCTGAGTTGTCGAATTGAACAACTACTTTAGCCATCTTAGCTTTTTCTTGCCCAGCCTTCTCAGAGCCATGAAAAATTAGTTTGGCTGAGTTTTCTGCACGGAGCCTTCTTGTGCTGAGTTCTCCAAGGGAGAAAAGCAATGCGTCCATGATGTTGGTTTTTCCGCTTCCGTTTGGACCTGTTATCGCTGTAAAACCTTTATCTAGATTTACTTTGACTGTTTGTGGTCCAAAAGACTTAAAGCCTTTTAATTCGATTTTTTTTATGTAGGGCATTTAGTCTTTATCCTCTCGGAAGCAATGTTTTTCTTTTTAACATCTCTCGTCAACATATGTATAAAAGCTTATACAAATGCTACTGTCTTTATACGTATACTTTTGAAATCAGAGACTTATAAATTTGAGAATCGTTTGTCTCTTGTAGCGGTCGAGGCTCTTTAAGCCGATACCCGCACTCTCGATAAATGCAAGTTTGAAACTTTACACTTGTTCGCAACTTAAGTCGACCGTTCTTAAACAGCCGTGAGGAATGGAATTAAGGACAGGCTAGAGGGTACAAGGGGTAAGTCCTTCTTCCCGCTATACCCCCAATTTCTGAAAGGACCACGTTGCGCTTCGGACATAAAGTCGTTGATGCAAAACTCAAGCTCTTTTGCCATGCTTCAAATCCCTCCCCCCTCACAATTTATTTTTACTCAAAACTTGGATGTCAATCGACAACTTTTCTAGAAAATAATATGAATAAAAAAATGATTTATCTCGAATTGCCCATCTAATAAATTATAAATAATGGATATGAAGATAAAATCGCTTGTGAAAGAATGACGTTCATTATTGCTATTTACGTAAGAGAAGGAATAGTTGTTGCAGGCGATAGCCGTCTCACATTGAATACAACTAGCCAAGAGGGAGAAAAACAGATTGTAAAAATGGCTGTTGCAGAATCGGATTCTAATAGTAAATTATTTTTGACTAGCTCCAAAGTTGGTATTGCAACCTATGGACAAGCAGACATACAAGGAGTACCTATAGCAGGTTACGTAGAGTCTTTTATCAAAGAAGATTTGTCAAATGATGCCCAAGTGGATGAAATACCTCAAAGAATTTTGAGGTATTTTAGAAATTTATCCCAATCGCTTGACACCGTTTTCATTGTTACAGGATACAAAAAGATAGTTAATACTTGGGAGCAGCAAGTATGGGAAGTAAAAGTAAGCAAGAATTCAGCCATCAGGGTTGATCAGCCGGGAACACAAGGTGCTTACTGGGGCGGTGAAGGTGACATATTATCTAGGCTACTTCAACCAGTTGGAACAAAATCAGACGAAAGTTTCCAAGCTTACCCAAATTACCCAATCCAGTTCGGCTATTTTACTTTACAAGATGCGATCGACTATAGCATATATGCTGTAAAAGTAACTATTGACACAATGCGATTTCACCCAAGACCTAAGACGGTGGGTGGACCGATTGATGTTTTAGTCATAAAACCTGATGAGGCTATTTGGGTTCAAAAGAAAACGCTTCACGTATAATTGAGGTGCCAAATGGAACCCTCAACTCCCTTGAGCTTGCCTCCTTTGAGTTATTTTCTTCATTGAGCTAAACAAGCACAATAAAGCAATTGTTACTTTTCATTGCAAGAGAAGAAGAAGATCCGACTTTTTGCGACTAATTGCTACTTTTGCCGACTCAAGTTGCAACCAATCCAAGCCCCAAAAACTAAAAGTAACTCAAAATGAGCTTATTCAAAAATTTTGGTGCGAATCTTCTTCTTTTGCACACTATTCAGAAAATCCAGATTGAATCAGCCAGCATTTAGCCAAAAGCTCTTGCGATTTCCGTATCTGCTTTAGCTTACAAGGACAGGTTGGCAGAATAATATTTCAACTACTTGATTTTGATTTATTCATAGTGTCTATTCTTGATTATTTGGATATTTATTTGCTGGATCGTTTTAGAGCAACAAAACATAGGACAAAAAATACAGCTCCAAAAACTGCTAGAACAAAAAGAGAAATCCAAGGGAAGGGCTGTCCAAGGGCAGAAGCTCGCAGGCAAAGGCAAGCATGTGTTANAGGCGACAGGGAAAGGATAATGCTTAACGCCGCTGGAACTTGGCTTAAAGAAAAGAAAGTGCCGCTTAGAAAAGCCATAGGCAAAACAACAAGACTCATAAACAAAGTCATGTCCTGATGGGTTTTAGCTAGCAAAGCGACAATAACGCCCAAAAATGAAAATGAAAAACAAGTCACAACAAGACTTAATGGAAAAAGCAAACTAACCGCGGGCAGTGGCGAGAAAACAAGACATGCCAAAAGCAAAGCTGCGGAACTCAAAAGCCCACGTAACACTCCAATGAGGGCTTTACCTACAATTATCGAAAATGCGCTTACAGGGGACATCAATGTTTCGTCGAAACATTTGAAGAACAAACGGTCCACATGCAACTTCAAGCCTGAAGTGTTAAAAGCCGTTGTCATTGCAGTAAGCGCCAAGATTCCTGGAATAACAAATTGAAGATAACTAAAACCCTCAATACTGGCGCCTCTTCCCAAGCCGTAACCAAACGCTAAAAGATACAGAATGGGTGCAACAAGAGTTAAAGCCATGGTCTTTCCTAAGTTACGCCTTAGAAAACGCAGGTCCACCCACACGACTGCATATATGTCTCGAAGAGTCTCCAACATTTATTCTTCGCCCACTTTCTTGCCTGTTAATTTAACGAATACATCTTCAAGGTTTGAATCGCGAATGATGATTGTTTTGTGATCAGAAGATAGATTCTGCACATACTGATTTGCAGTTTCACGGTCGGCAAAATGTTCAAAGCGAGTAAAAGCTCCATCAACTAGAATCTCAACGGTAACCATTCCTACTTTTTGCCTAAGTTCTGAGGGTTTTCCCAACGCAATCAAAAGACCACGGTGGACTATGCCAACTCTTTGACATAATGCTTCAGCTTCCTCGATGTAATGAGTGGTCAAAAAAATCGTTGTTCCATTTCGGCTTAAACTTCGAATCAAATCCCACATCCGACGTCGCACTTGAACATCCAAACCCACCGTTGGTTCATCGAGGAACAGCACCTTAGGTTTATGAATTAAAGCACGTGCAATCATAGCGGCTTTCTTCATTCCTCCAGATAATTCTTCAACCATCTTCTCACTTTGCTGGGTTAAGCCAACAAATTCAAGAAGCTCACTGATACGTTGCTTGCGTTCTTTCGACGGGATATGGTGCAGTCGGGCATGTAGCTCCAGATTTTCCCGCAGGTTCAAGTCTAAATCAAACGTTAGATGCTGCTGTACGACGCCAATTAATTTTTTGACTTCAGCAGGTTCTTTCTCTACGTCAAATCCAGAAATCCAAATTGACCCCGAGGAGGGTTTGGTTAGCGTTGTGAGGACACGGATAGTTGTGGTTTTGCCTGCTCCGTTGGGTCCAAGAAAGCCAAAGATTTCGCCTGAATTTACGCTGAGATTTAGGTTTTCTACTGCACAAACATCTTTGTATTTCTTGGTCAAGTTTCGGGTTGCAATTACCTCTTCCAGCGTCATCGTGTCTCCTCAACGGTAAAGCCGAATACTCCAATTATCCCTATAAATACTAGTAAAATTTTTTTTTCAAAAACTGCAAAATAAAAGAGCAGAGCTCGCGCTTGCTTTCCAATTGCTATTATCTCCAAAACAAAAAAACCAAAGGATTCTACAAATACATTTGACGGGTGGTAAACAAAATAGTTCCAATAATCAAAATCACCGTCGAAACGATAAGCAACAACTTACCAAGCTTCTTGTTTTTACTCCAAACTAAAGCTGAAACCCAATATAAAGGTAATATAGGTAAAGCGTACCTATGCAAGTTTTTTGGGTCAGAGTAAAAAGCCAGCATTACCAAAGTGTAAATTGCAAAAGCCCAATATTTCAGATCCTTACTTTCGCCGACTAACCCCCTAACAAAATCCCTAATCGGAACTTTCTCAGAAAAAGCAAACCAAACAAACGGCACAAGAATCAACAAAGTTTCAACAGAAAACAACAATGTGTAGCCCAATTCGTCGGTAATTACCTGGGTAAATGTAAATCTTGATGCTCCCCAGACATGGTTGTAAACTATTTCTCTAACTGGGAACAATCCAGTCAAGAAATAACCGTAAATGTTGAATAAAAGATACGGTAAGGCAATTACAATAGCTTGGCTAATCGCTGTGCGGTACTTTCGAGTTTGCAGCCCTTTGTAAACAAAAGGAATCAAAATTAAAAAGCCGCTGCTGCGAGTCAGGGAAGCAAAAAACCCTAAAATTGAGGATTTTGCCGATTTTTCTTTTTCCAAAAAATAGAAGGCTCCTAAAGTAAAAGTCATAAATAAGCTCTCAGAATAAACGCTTGAATAAAATAAGGCACCCGGCCAAAAAGCAAAGAAAACCGATGAAATAAAGGCTAAATTTCTTTTGCCAAAGACAAGTGCAGTCACATGATAAAACAAAAACAAACTGACAAAGAAAAGAACATTACTTATTACAAAACCCGAGAGCAAAACCGCTTGGTCAGTGGGCATTATTCCGGCTAACGGAGTTCCAAAAACTCGCATTAAGAAAGGATAAAGTGGAAAGAAAGCCCAGTTTCCGCTAAGAGGATTATTTCCAGCAGGATATCCCGAAAGGGCAATTTGAGAGTACCAGCCCCCATCCCACTGGCTGAAATAGTTAACAATGGGAATTGTGGACATTGTTTTCGCTGAAGAAGAAAAGAGAGTAACAAGTGCTGCGGCGGCAAAAATAAGTAATCTTGAGGATAACCCAATAAGAAAGACTTTGCCATTTTCAGAAAAAAACGCCCGCTTCAACCAATCTTTTGAATTTAGCAAACGTCAAGTCCTCATTGAATTATAATTCTGTATTTCACGAGAATATTCAATATAAGTTTTGGCGCTTTAAGCCAAGTAATTAGAATTGGTGATCAACCACTACATTTTCTAAGTAAGAAAATAATTTGAGCAAAAGGAAATATAAAAAATACAGCAGAAACTGGCTGAGGGAACAAATATAGAAAGCCCCACCCGCTTTCATTATCTTATCCTAAGTCTAAAGAATTGACATATTTGGGCAGAAAATTAATATTGGCGCATGCGCAAAAGCTTAGAAAGTGGTGAATCAAAAATTTGAGTTTTGGAAACATGAAGGTTTTCAATGGAATTCAAGAAGCACTTGTTTTAGCATTAATGCTCGTGACCATTTTAACGCTCTTCTACGTTAACATAGATATAACCTACAAGATAGGCATCGCGGCAGTCGTTTTCACGATAATTTTCTTGGCAACTTTGGCAGCTACACTTCTGCGGCAGCAAAGAGAAATCAGGCAAACCCAAGCCTAAATCGCTTTTTCATGATTTGTTGTAAGTAAATTTGTATAGCAACACCTAATGGACTTCTCAGCCATCGAATTGTTAAAAATGAGCTAAACAAAAAGAAGGTTTAGTGGGAGTATAGTTTTTCGTAAGGTCGTTTAGAGAGTGGCAGTATCTTTTTGAATTTGCCCTCAAGGATTGTTTTTGGGTCAGCACCGAAGTTGCTGCAGTATTCTTTGACTAAGGCTTCGATTACTTGCATGTCACGTTTGCCCACGGGCAGAGTTTTGGTTCCAGCTTCAGGTTCCAGTATGTCGCCACGTTCGTATATTACTCCGCCATGCATTCCTGTGCCGACGAATCGTGCTTTGCATTTTTCGCCTTCTTTAAGGTTTAAACCCAAGATGAGAATTATTCCGCCTGCCATGTACTCTGCTAGAAAATCGCCTNCTGTTTCGCCGATGATGATTTGGGGGATTTTGCGTTGGTACTGTTTCATGTGNATCCCGACGCGGTAGCCAACATAATCTTTGACGAAGATTTTGCCTCCCCGCATCGAATGACCCGTTAAGTCTCCAGCGTGACCGTTTACTATGATTAGTCCGTCGTTCATGGTGTTGCCGCTTGCGTCTTGAGCGTTGCCGTGGATTACCATTTTTGGTCCACTCATGAAGGCGCCAAGGTCGTTGCCCGGTGTCCCGTAAACGTCAATTTGTATTTTGGTGTCTAAGTCAGTGCCTAAATATCTTTGTCCGCAAACATTGTGTAACTCAATTCGTTCAACGTTACCTGCAATTACTGTTCTTAGCAAGCTGTTTAATTCTTTATAGTAGAGGCCCTCAGCATTGATTTTGACTACTTTGTCTTCGGTTATTATTCGGGATTGGTATTTCGAGTCGATTTCTATTGGGTTGGTTTTTTGTTGTTGCAAGCTTTTATGCTCCTGCCATTTTAACGCCCAAAATTTTGAGCTCCGTCTCGCTTAAGCCGACGCCTCTAAGTGCCAAGCGATTACCNCGTAAGCTTTCGATGGCGTTTATGCCCATGCCGCCCATCATGTCCTTGATTTCAAGNCTCCAACTCTGCAGCAGGTTCACGAGTCGTTTGGATGCGATATCTGGGTTGATGCGTTTGCTAATCCATGAGTCACTCGTTGCAATTCCCCATGGGCATTTGCCTGTATAGCAACGTTGACAAACTGTGCAGCCCATTGCGATCAAAGCAGCAGTGCCTATGTAAACTGCGTCTGCACCTAAAGCGATAGCTTTGAACACGTCCGCCGCACTTCTGATGCCGCCTGCAGCTACCACGGAAGCATTGTTACGTATGCCCTCTTCTCGCAGGCGTTGGTCTACTTGTGCAATGGCTAATTCGATAGGTATGCCCACATTATCTCGGATAACTTTGGGTGCCGCACCTGTTGCGCCTCTGACGCCATCTAAAGCGATTATGTCTGCTCCAGCCCGAACCATGCCGCTAGCAATTGCCGCGGCATTGTGAACTGCTGCAATTTTAACAGATATTGGTTTAGTGTAGTTGATTGCTTCTTTGAGCGCGTAGATTAATTGACGTAAGTCTTCAATTGAGTAGATGTCGTGTTGGGGTGCAGGTGAAAGCGCATCGGTCCCTTGAGGAATCATGCGAGTTTTGGCTACATGTTCGGTTACTTTTTCGCCTGGAAGGTGACCACCTATCCCTGGTTTTGCGCCTTGCCCAATCTTGATTTCTACTGCTGCACCTGCATCAAGGTAGTCAGAATGTACTCCAAATCTGCCTGAAGCTACTTGAACGATTGTGTGAGCACCGTATTTGTAGAGACTCCTGTCTAACCCACCTTCTCCAGTGTTCCAGTATGTGCCACATTCGGTTGCCGCCCGAGCTAAAGATTCATGAACGTTTAAGCTGATGGCCCCGTAAGACATGGCAGAGAACATTATTGGCGTGTCCAAACAAAGCTGGGGAGTAAGTTGTGTCTTGATTACGGTTTCACCATTTTCAACAGCGAAGTCTAAACGATCTGGTTTTGTACCGAGGTAAGTTCTGATTTCCATCGGTTCGCGAAGTGGATCAATTGAAGGGTTAGTAACCTGACTTGCGTTTAGGAGCAAACGGTCCCAGTAAGAGTAGTTGGGTTTATCGCAACCCATGCCAGTTAAGATCACTCCTCCACTCTCAGCTTGCTTTTTTAGATCACGAATTGCTTCAATATTCCAATTGGCGTTGTCTCTACTGACATTGGGATTCTTTCTAATTGTGATTGCGTGTGTTGGGCAGAAAGTAACACAACGTTGACAGTTCACGCAGTTCTCGTCTTTACTGCAAACTGTGTCGGTTTCCTCATCGTAGAAGTGAGTATCATAGGTGCATTGGTTAACACACACTTTGCAGCGTATGCAACGTTTCTCGTCTCGTTCAACCAAGTATTCAGGGTTTACGTATGTTTTCATTACATTAGGCCTCCAGCCAGGATTTCAGCTGATCTTTTACTGTTATTGTTTAATCTGGCAACAACCGGTTCGCCGCCTCTTGGGCACCAGAATTTGTCCAAGTTGGGAGAAACCAGTCGAATCGCGGACTCTTCCGAAGACAAGTATGTGTAGTCACCATTTGTGCCTGCAACCATGGGTCGCAGTTTGATCCTGTCAGTTAATCCTATCATTTCGCCATGATGAGCAATGACTATGCTAAATGGTCCATTCATGAGTAGACTACCGTAAGTTTGACGCAAAGTTCTTAGTACGTTTGCTTGTTTAGGTTCCATTTGATCTATTTCACTCCACAGTGGGGCAGCCAATATTTGCGCAACCAATTCAATTGGTAAATGTTGTCGACGCATAAGCAAGTCCACTGCGTAAGCTAAGACCTCGGTGTCTGTTTGCATGGTGCATTTGTAACCGTACATTTCGAGGTATCTGCGATTTATTCCGTAAGATGAGAGCTCACCGTTATGCACTACCGTCCAATCGAGGATATTGAATGGATGTGCTCCACCCCACCAACCAGGAGTGTTGGTTGGAAAACGACTGTGACAGGACCAAAGGTATCCTTGATAGTCTTCCAAACAGAAGAATTCTGCAACGTCTTCTGGGAAACCGACGCCTTTGAAGACTCCCATGTCTTTGCCGCTGGAAAAGACAAATGCCTTGCCTGTTTCAGTGTTGATGCGCATGACCGCGTCTATGATGTAGTCTTCTTCTGTTTGGTTTTCTGGGCGTTGTTTTTGGGGTTGAACAAAGTAACGCCAGACTATTGGTGGATCGCTTACGTTGGCGGTTTTTGTCTGCATTTCTTCATCGTAAACTATGTCAAATTTTGAAGCAAGGATTTTGTCTGTTTTCTCTTTTGCATCTTTGCTCAGATACATAAGGTGAAAAGCATAGCAATCTTTGAAGTCGGGGTATATACCGTAGACTGCAAAGCCGCCACCTAAGCCATTGCCTCGGTCATGCATGTTTGTCATTGCGCGCACGGGGTCTTTGGAACCGAAACGTTTGCGGTCCTTATTCAACACCGCGAAAATGCCACATGCTGAGAAATCTTTGTCGTCTCCGTATGGATTGATTATTTTTTGGTCGTTTTGATTCATTATTGTACCACACTCATTTTTCTTTGTAGACCAACGGGTAAAACGGCTAAGGAGAAGTCATCTCTCAATAGGTCTTGCTTGAATTTTTTCACGTTCACTTGAGTCTTCATCAAGTTGAATAGGATTCCAGCACGGTCGATACAGTTAACCAAGGTCATGCCAACGATTACGTTGTTCTTGAGGACCAGTTTCTTGTATACATCCAGCTCTAGATCGTGTTTAACAAGGATTTCCAGCGCTGGGTCGTCTTTGGGGTTAGCTAAGCCGATCGAAACGATTGGTATACCGAAGTATTTGAGGCTGCTCATGTTTGTTCCGCCTTCATAGCTGATTTTTGAGCCCGCCATGTTGGAACCTGCCACTCTGCCCTCCAAAACTGCCAAAGGCCACAGCGGCAAGAGACGGTTCATCCTTAGGATAAAATCGAAGGTTTCGGCAACATCTCCGCTGGCGTAAACATCGGGGACGTTGGTTTGCATGAAATTGTCAACCATTATGCCTCGGTTTAACTTCACAGCGGTTCCTAAGACTAATTCTGTTCGTGGAATGACGCCAATAGCCACGATTACAAGATCGCAGGGCACCTGGTCGCCTTTAGTTAGAATTACTCCGCCTACAGCACCCTCGTTTTCTGGTCGTCCGATGATTTTTTGCACGGATTGACCAGTTGCAAAGTTTACTCCCGCTTTTCTTATTATTGCTTCAACGATGTCAGAGGCCTTAGCGTCTAAGAGTAAACTGAGGATTTTCTCTTGCAGTTCAACGACCGTCACTTTTAATCCTCGTTTCATGAGGGCTTCCGTTACACTTATACCGATTAAACCTGCACCGATAACGACCGCGCTCTCGGCATGTATGTTGTCGATTTTTGCTGCCAAATGTTGGGCATCGGAGAGGTTTGTGAAGGTGAATACGCCGTCCTTTTCTTGTCCTTCCATCTTTGGAACGAAAGGTTTGCCACCTGTAGCAAGCAAAAGCTTCTCATAAACTATTTTTTCGCCATCTTCCAAGTTGACGGTTTTCTCGGATAGACTTAAGCTCAGGGCTTTTTTGCCTATACGTGATTCTGCATTGTTTATTTTCCAGAAGTCGTCAGTTTTGCACTTCATTTTTTGGACGTCAGCTTTGCCGCTGACCAAGTCGCTAATCATTGGGCGACTGTAGTGCGCACAGGCTTCTTCGGTGATCACTACGATTGTACCTGTTTGGTCTATTTTTCTAATGGCTTCAACTGCGGCTATGCCTGCGGCTGAAGCGCCAACAATTACGTACTTCGCCATTATTGTTTTACCTCCTCGAATACTAATGCTTGGTTTGGACAGTTAGCAACGCATGCGGGCTCCTTTAAGCCTTGGCAGAGGTCACATTTAGCGACTGCATGACCTTCTTTATCCATGATCAATGCGCCGTAAGGACAAACCATGACGCAGGTCCAGCAACCTATACATTTTTCTTTGTTGTGAGTGACTTCGCCTGTTTTTTGGTCTTTTTGCATGGCGCCTGATAGGCAGGCGGCTACGCAGGGTGCGTCTTCGCAGTGACGACATTGGATTGCGAAGGAGACGGGTTTGTTAACTTCGCGTCTGATTCTGCTGATGGGTTTTGGTTTTTCGCTGTTGTATGCTTTGANGATATCTTTTGATTTTGAATGTGCCGTGGTACAATAGACTTCGCAGAGTCCGCAGGCCATGCATGCTTCTTGGTTCGCGATTATTTTTTTCATACTTTGAATTCCCCCTTATTTTCAGGTCGGCGTGGACAAGTGAGCATTAGCACATGTAATTCAACGTCGTTTGTGCATAATGTGCCCTTACTTATCATCGATTGGTCATTGTTTTTAATTACTACTTTGCATGTGTTCAGAGGCATTTTTTTTCTCTCTTTTTGGGAGTTAGCCCACCAAATAGCATGTATTCTATATAACTTTGTTGATAATCATTTATATGTAGCTTAAGGAAGTATGTAATATACATGAAACATTTACCAAAGGTGTAAGCTAATGGTTGAAAAAGACCTCGGGTACAGGCGCGTTCAATGCACAGGCAGAGGATCATACATAATATCCCTGCCAAAAGAGTGGGTAGAGGACTTAGGTTTGAACAGAGGCAGCGAAATCGCCTTCAACATCCAACCTGACTCCACCCTAACGTTAGTTCCAAGAAAAATCATGGAAAAAGAAGGCAGAGAAAATGGCTCCAAACCCAAAGAATACTATATAAATATCGATCCCAAAGAACCCCCGCAATCCACTATACGCATGATCCGCTCTTTATACGCCATAGGCGCCGACATCATAAGAGTTCATTTTAAAAACACCCAAGATGCCACTAAAAACAAGAATGAAATAAAAAACCTCGCCCGAGATAACTTTTTAGGCTCAGAAATAATCGACGAAACTCAAGACGAAATCACCCTCCAAATCCTAATCAAGCATTCAGAGTTTCCAATCGAAAAAGCTGTTCGACGTATGGCAATAGTAGCATTAGCCGCAAACAGAGACGCCATCGCCGCCTTAAAGGAAAGAAGCACTTCTCTTTTTGACAGCGTAATCAGTGCCCACAACGACATAAACCGCCTCGGATTGTACATTGTGCGTCAACTAAAACACGGCATTGAACGTAACCTATATCGTGAACTCGGCTTTAGAACTCCCAAAGAATTCCTCCTTTACCGCATTGCTGTTAACGATATAGAAAGCATCGCTCAAAATGCCATGAATATCATAAATAACCTTGGCGCTCTCCAAAAACTAATCGATAACGAAACTCTCTTCATCAAAGACCCCGTAGATGAGGAAATTTACAATCAACTGGTCTTTTTCAGCTCCCAAGCCCACCAACTCTACGATGATTCAATCAAAGCTCTTTTTAAACGCGACTACAAGGATGCAGAAAAACTGATTTCCAAACGTGAAGCCCTAATACCACTCGAAAACGAATTAATCATGCTGATGTCAACCAAGAAACATGACCCAAACATTGCCTCAGTATTAAGGTTAATTTTTGACAGTTCAAGACGCATAATGGATTACAGTCGCAACATGGCAGAACTTACCCTTAACCGTACAGTAGAAGAACAATGCTCAATGCTAACATCAAAATAATTTCTTAATTTCAAAATTTAGTGGTGCTCCGGCCGGGATTTGGACCCGGGTCGCCGACTCGAGAGGCCGGCATACTTGACCGGACTATACTACCGGAGCTCGGGAAAGATGGTTCTCTAATAGAAATAAATAGGTTTTGTAGCTTAACGCAAATAAGAGAAGTAGCGCATTTTAGCGTTTCCTATTTAGCTGGTTGCTGTGAGTTTTTCTGCAATTTTTGGTTTAGCTGGTTTTAGAAGTCTCCGGGATATATAGAAAGCTACACCTATCAGTAGGAATGTCACGATTATTGGAATATAACTAGGTAAATCCACGTTAAACCCCTCAATAATCATGAATAATCCAAGGAAACCTATCGAGGTTAGAGCTCCGTTCTTTAGATACTTGTACTTGGCTATGGTATCAATTCCCTTTATTGTTAATTCCCTAACCACTAACGCCCCAACTCCAATGCCTATCAAGATAAGAAACAGGTTTATGGTAAAGGCAAATGCACCAATAACTCCGTCAAAGCTAAAAGTTGTATCGAGAACTTCAAGGTAAAGGAACTTTGAGAGGTCACTTAGGTTACTTGTTCCAGCAACCATGTTCCTTTCGCTTGCTTCAGCGGTTTCTTTTATTCCATATAGTATGAAGAAGGTTGCACTTCCAATGGCTGCTGCAAGCATTACCAATGGGTCAGCACGGGCTAAGTACATGATAATAACAAGCAAAATAGCGGCAAATGCGAAAAACCAGACGCCATGCTTTTCTTTTATGAACCTTTCGATGTAAAGTGGGTCTTTCTTTTCAAGAAACAGCCAATGAATGTATAAATAAAGCAGGAATACTCCTCCAAACATTAGAATTATTGGTTTTTGCTGTTCAATGGCGGATGCAGCAACTTCACTTTGCCCCAAAAATGCCAAAAACAAGTCAGATGCACTTATGGTAGGTACAGAAATCCAAACTATTACCAGCGGCAAAATAAACCGCACTAAGAAAACGGATGTTATGATGCCAATAAGTAGAAATCTTTTACGCCATAATGCGCTCATCGTTTTTAAGACACTGGCATTAACGATTGCGTTGTCTACACTGTTGACAACTTCGAAAACTATCAATCCAACAACTATGGCGATTGACTCTACAAGAGACACGATTGAAGCACGCCCAACTTATGGCGTTCAACTATAAATCCGTTTTTAATGGCAAAGCTAAGTCTATTTGGTTATTCGCAGAGAAAAATAATTTTCTCCAAAAATTTTAAGAAGAAAACAAAAAGAAAGTTAAAAGGGGAAAAATTATTCTTCGCCCATTCCGCCCGGCATTCCGCCTGGGCCACCTGGACCGCCTTTTGGTGCTTTGGATGTAATGACGTCGTCGATGCGCAGTATCATGGCTGCTGATTCGGCTGCTGATTTGATGGCTTGTTCTTTGACCACGATTGGTTCTACTACGCCGTTTTCGATGCTGTTTTGGAGTTTGCCTGTGAATATGTTGATTCCCATGTATTTTCCGATTTCTTTGTCATGTACCTGTCGCAATTCGACGAGTATGTCGATTGGTTCTAAGCCTGCGTTTTCTGCGAGTGTGCGTGGAATAACTTCAACAGCATCTGCGAATGCTTCAACAGCTAGTTGTTCTCTTCCGCCGACTTTGGTTGCGTATTTACGCAGTTCTTTTGCAATCTCGATTTCGACTGCTCCGCCGCCTGCAACGATCATGTTGTTTTCTATGACGTCTGAAACGACTGAGAGTGAATCGGTCATGGCTCTTTCTGCTTCGTCCACCATGCGTTCTAGTCCTGCACGAATAAGGATCGCAACTGAGTGTGGATCTTTGCATTTTTCAACAAAAATCATTTTGTCGTCGCCGATTTTGCGTTCTTCAACGTGACCCGCCAACCCTAAGTCTGCTTTCTTGAGGTCGTCTAAGTCGCTGACTATTCTTCCGCCGGTGGCTCTTGCGAGCTTTTCCATGTCTGATTCTTTTACTCGTCTTGCTGCCATTATGCCTGCTTTAGATAGGAAATGCTGCACCATGTCGTCAATGCCTTTTTGGCAGAAGATAACGTCTGCACCTGAGGCTTTAACTTTTGTAACCATGTCTTGCATCATGTCATTTTCTTGGTCTAAGAATGCTTTCATCTGTGAGGGATCTTTAATTCGGATTTCAGCAGTGATTTCGGTTTTTTCAATTTCTAAGGCTGAATCTAAGAGCGCAATCTTTGCGTTTTCTTTGATTTTTGGCATTCCTGGGCTAACAACTTCTTTGTCTATGATTATGCCTTGGATTAGTTGTGTTTCGAGGAGGCTTTTCCCTGTTTTCTTAACGAGTTGGATATTGTCTATGTCAGCGATTGTTTTGTCTCCGCGTTTCTCCGCAATTTGTTTGACTGCGTCAATAGATATTTCTGCAAGATGATCTTTTGCTGAACCGACTGCTTTACTACTCATGGAAGTTAAGGCGACCTTGAGGAGTGCTTTGCGATCGTTAACGTCGAGAAGTACTGCCATTTTACCTATGGCTTCAATTGCTTTCACTGAGGCTTTTCGGTAACCGCTTACAAGAATAGTTGGATGTATGTTTTGGTCAAGGAGCTCTTCAGCTTTCTTTAGTAATTCGCTTGCGAGGACAACTGCCGATGTTGTTCCATCGCCCACCATGTCATCTTGAGTTTTAGCTATTTCAACCATCATTTTTGCCGCTGGATGTTCAACGTCGATTTCTTTGAGGATAGCTGCGCCGTCATTCGTTATTGTAATGTCACCTAGACTGTCGATAAGCATTTTATCCATGCCTCGTGGTCCAAGGGTTGTTTTAAGTACCTCGCCGATTACACGTGCTGCCATGATGTTATTTCTTTGGGCTTCTTTGCCTCTGCTTCTTGTTGTTCCTTCTTTAAGGATGAGGACTGGTTGTCCTGAACCTGTTGTTGTTAAATACGCCATATTATCATTCCCTACTTACTAGAACTTGTTTAATTCGGAAATATGCAAAAACCCAACGGAAATATAAACTTTTACCCTTAAACAGCACTGTCCCTATTTCCATTGAAGATAAAGAGCTCATTGGAAGAAACTGCAGAACCATAAACAGTTATGCTAGCAACGAAAAGTTCCTACTTAATAGTTTGATTTCGAAAATGAGGAACCATTTGGGCAAAAACAAAAATAACCATTCTACATTCTTTCCTTTTCTGGACGTATTTAAATGATTAACGGCTTCAACCTTATAGCAACCACTTCCCGTGGAAACGAACGCCCAATGATTAACGAAATTCTATATCTACTCAAAGAAGAAGTGGGCGACTCTGAAGCGCAAGCTGCAAAAACTAAAATTCGAGGTTTAATCGTTGCCAAAACTACACTTGATCCATTTACGGTTATGGAGAAATTCCATGCAATATTGAAAGAGCGCCCATATGAGTTCCGTTATGCGCTAAGAATCCTGCCCATTGAGAGAGTTGTCCCTACCGATTTGGATAAAATTAGAGAAGCTACTTCAGAATTAGCCATAAAAATCCGTGAAAACGAAACTTTTAGAGTTACTGTTGAAAAACGCTTCTCTACTTTGCATACAAAGGATCTTATTGAGGCCGGGGCAGGAAACATTAAAAATATAGTAAACCTTGAAAACCCAGACAAGATTTTGCTTATTGAGGTTCTGGGTGCCTTGACGGGATTGTCATTGTTGAAGCCCAGTCATATATTGGGTGTTGTTAAAGAAAAATTGCTCTAACTTTAGAGTTGAGTTGCTAACAAAGCGACTTGTTCGATAACTATGTTTATTATTGCTTTCTCTTGATCATTATTTTCCGCAGTTTTTAGTTCTTCATTGGTAATCTTAAAGACTTTTTTGATTTTTGTTTCTTTGGTTTTAGTCATCTCAAGAACATTTGGGTCTGGTTCAGAACCGAGGCCTTTGGTTAAAGCTTCAATTGTGTTTTGCATTTGTTTCGGATCCTCACCGATTATTGCTACAGCCATGTTTTTTGTTTGCGGCTTTATTCCGCAGATTTCAATGGCTTTTTGTATTTGCCCTTCAGCCGAAGCGTAAAGCAATGTTTCCATGGCTGGGCTTTTTGAAAGGTTAGTCTTGTTCTTAAATGCTTGTAGAGCGTTTAGAACTGCGAAGTATAAGTGTTCTTGTGTTGCAATTACTTCGGCGTCAAAGAATTGGATATCGATGTTTTGTTTGGTTTGTTTACGGTTGGCTTTCAAAAATGTTTCTGCATTATCAAAAGCAATGTTTTTGTAACCAGTTATTTCCACGTATTTTCCTTGCTCTTTTAGGTATTGCAACATTAAAGTTTTCCTCAGTACATATCTTTAAGAAACCTTTCCGCTAGCTGTTTTTGCAAGCCAGCCTTTACAAGTTTAGCAACTTCTTGATTTATTGCCCGTTTACTCTGATTTTTCTGGATAATTTTCCGCAGTGTTTCTTTGGTGTCCCAAGGAAAAACTACCCAGTGGCTTGTTTGTTTTTCATAGAAGTCAGGAGTTATTTTGGAAAAGGGTTTTTTGAATAGGGTTGCTGTTTTGATTTCTTTGGTTCCTTGTTCTTGGAGGTGCATTTGGGCGAGTTTTAGGCTTTCTCCACTGTCTGCTATGTCGTCTACTAATAGGGCCTTTTTTCCTGCAAAATTGTTAGATAAGGAATACTTTAGTGTCGGTTTCAGCTGAGTTTGGTTGATGCCAGTGTAGAATTCTATTTGCAGAATTTCGATTTCCGGAGTTTCCAATAAGTCGGTCATAATACGAGCGGAAATTAGGCCGCCTCTCGCGATGCCAACAACGACATCGGGTTTGTAAGATTTGGTTTGGATTTTTTGGGCTTGGCAAAAAAGCAGGTCGAAGATTTGGCTCCAAGTGGGAACTTCATATTCGATGTCGATTGACAAATTTCTCCCTCTATATGCCGAAACTACATTTTTGGTTCTGTTAAGCCTTTCGATAGGCGGGCAACGATGTAATTTAGTTACACACTATTTTTTGGGTTTTCGCTAATTTAAAGTGCTATTGTGAATGCGATTCTATTTTTATGTTAAATTTTGGTGTGCTTGATTTGTTTTTTGCTTGCTTGGTTGCAGATTTATTAAGGGGTTGCTATTAATTGTGTTATTCGGGAGATTGGCGTCTGGAGATATGTGTCGCGTTTCGTAATATAGTTTAAATGCTTAGACGTCTTTTCCAATAACTAACAATGAAAGGAGACATAAAAAAAA
>JGI20214J51088_10000487_pt1 | contig 27753 bp, 24 predicted proteins | sample WetSurMetagenome_FD_51088 | JGI IMG/M metagenome (IMG submission 51088) | reverse complement strand
ACGAACGAGCGTGTCGAGGTGATGAGCTACAAGCGTTACAAGATGGGAGATTGTGTAAAAGTGCTGACGGGGCACCCTACTGAATTCTCGCGTTTGTTCGACCCCAAAAAGGGTGAGCATTGCAACTGACCGCGGCGGCCATTATTTTTTCTTCATCGCCGCTTCGATGCGCTGGCATAGTGTCTTCAGGACCTTGATGCGGGCGAAGTTCTTGTCGTTGGCTTCGACCAGCGTCCAGGGTGCGGCTTCGGTGCTGGTACGGTCCACCATGTCGCCGATGGCCTGCTCGTAAGCGTCCCACTTGTCGCGGTTGCGCCAGTCCTCGTCGGTGATCTTGAAGCGCTTGAAGCCGATCTTTTCGCGCTCCTTGAAGCGGCGCAGTTGCTCCTCCTTGCTGATGGTCAGCCAGAATTTGACGACGACGGTCTGGTGGCGTGCAAGTTGCGCCTCGAAATCGTTGATCTCGTGGTACGCGCGCATCCAGTCGAATTCCGAGCAATATCTTTCCACACGTTCGACCAGCACGCGTCCATACCAGGAACGGTCAAAGATCGTGATCCTGCCCTTGCGCGGTATGTGACGCCAGAAACGCCACAGATAAGGCTGTGCGCGTTCCTCTTCGGTCGGTGCGGCGATCGGAACGACCTGGTACTGGCGTGCATCGACCGCACTGGTGATACGGCGGATGGCGCCGCCTTTGCCCGCCGCGTCATTGCCCTCGAAGACCGCCACCACGGTGATGTCCTTGAACCGCGGATCGAGAGTCAGCTGGGCCAGTTTGCCCTGATATTTTTCCAGCTCCTTGTCGAATTTTTTCTTTTCCAGCTTTTGCGTGAGATCGAGCGTCTCCAGAATGTTCAATTTGTCGATCGAGGGCAGCAACGGCGCGGCACGGACATTCGATTCCTTTTTTTTGTCCGTTTCCGTCAGGCGCTTGCGCAAGGCTTCGAGCACGACTTTCCCCACGGTCAGGTTGCGATAGCGCGCGTCCGATCCTTCGATGATGATCCACGGTGCTTCAGCGGTGCTGGTGTGCCGGATGACACTTTCGTTGACGGTCAGGAATTTGTCGTAGCGTTTGTAATGCTCCCAATCGCGCTTGTTCACGCGCCAACGGGTCTTGGGATTGCCCTCCAGCAGCTTGAGGCGCTTTTCCTGCATTTCCTTGGACAAATGCAGCCAGAATTTGATGATCAGCGCCCCCTCGTCCGTCAGCATCTTCTCCAGCCGCTTTGCGCGTTCCAGACTTTGGTCGAGCTCGGCGGGTTTGGTCAAACCCATCACACGATTTAGGATCGGCCATGTGTACCAGGACCCGAGAAACAAGCCGACCTTTCCCTTGGGCGGGAGTGCGCGCCAGAAACGCCACATCATGGGCCGTTCCATTTCCTCGTCGGAGGGATCGCCCATGCCGTGAGTCTGGATGAAACGCGGATCCATCCATTCGTTGAGCAGGTTCACGGTTTCCCCCCGACCAGCCCCGTCGACGCCGCCCACCAGGATGATGACCGGGAATCTCGCCTTTTCTGCCAGATCGAATTGGGCATCCAGCAGCGCCTCGCGCAGTTTTGGCACTTCCTTGTCGTAGGTCGCCTTGTCTATCTTGTGTCCGAGTTCGGCAGATTCAAACATGAAACCCCCTTGCTGAATTACAGTTGATCCGGCGCGATGACGAGACGCAGCACGGTCTGGAAATCACCCTCGCGTTCGCGTCGGCTGAACCACCAGACAGCGCCCTTTTTGATACTCCAGAAATCCGCGTGTTCCGTCATCAGGAACGAGGCCAGTTCGCCCATCCACGGTTGGTGACCGACCAGCAGGACTGCACCGCCTGCCATCGGCCAGCCGGCGGCAGCAATGGCAGTCTGCGGGGTGGCGTGTACCCCGATGTTGGGGGCAGTGATGAAATGGGGGGTGAGTGCACCGGCAGTTTGTTGCGCGCGCAACGCGGGACTGACCAGGATACGGGTATCCTGCGGCAAACGCCCGGAAAGGAAGTTCGCCATGTGTTCGGCTTGCCGCCTCCCTTTTTCAGTGAGCGCGCGGCCAAGATCAGGCTGCCCTTCGGCCGCTTCGGCATGTCGCCAAAGTATGAGCTCCATCGGTTTCCCCGTTTATTACACTATCGGCCGCCAGAATATACCGTATATACTGTTCAGGCTACACTCAAACCAAGGAGTTCGACATGAGCAATACAGCCCCGCGCAAACCAGCTGTCAGAAAATCCCCTGTTGTACGCAAGCCTGTTTCGGCGAAGGCGGCGGTAGCCAAACCGGAAAAAAAACAGAAAAAGAAGGCGGACGCCAAGGTCAAGGTCGTGCGCGACAGTTTTACAATGCCGCAAACAGATTACGACTTGATTGCAGCGCTCAAGCAGAAAGCGCTCAAGGCCGGACTGCATGTAAAGAAAAGCGAACTGCTGCGCGCCAGCCTGCAGGCTTTCTCCAAATTGAACGCTGCCCAATTGAAGCGCGCGATCACCAGTCTTGAGAAGATCAAAACCGGACGCCCAAAGAAGGACTAATCCGTATCTGCCGCCGCAAGCGGCTGTGCAAGCTCCTGAAGCAAGGTGGCTTGCGCGCAGTTTGTGGCCCCGCGCGTCGGTAATTTGCGATGCCAGAAGCCATTGCAGTCCATTTCCCAGGCCTGGTAATTATCCTTCAGGTAGCTCTTTAGGCCTTCGTCCAATACCCGTTTCTTGAGCTTTTCATCGAGCACGGGAAAACAGACTTCGATGCGGCGGAAGAAGTTGCGGTCCATCCAGTCCGCGCTGGCCAGATAGACATCGTGCGCCAGGTCGTTGCGGAAGTAGAAAATGCGGGTATGCTCGAGGAAACGCCCGATGATGGAGAGCACGCGGATGTTCTCGGACAGGCCTGCGACACCGGGGCGCAGGGCGCAGACCCCGCGCACGATCAGTTCGATCTTAACCCCCGCTTGCGATGCCTCGTACAGCGCGGTGATGATCTCCGGCTCCAACAGCGAATTCATCTTGGCGATGACGTGCCCGCGTTTGCCTTCTTTGGCGAGCTTGGTTTCGTTGCGGATGGCTGCCAGCACATTTGTATGCAGGGTGAACGGAGATTGCCACAAATGGCGCAGCTTGCTCGCCTTGCCCAAGCCGGTGAGCTGCATGAAAACCTGGTTCACGTCGGCACACATCTCTTCGTTGCTCGTGAACAAGCCAAAGTCGGTATAAAGTTTCGCGGTACGCGGATGATAGTTGCCGGTACCCAGATGCACATAACGGCGCAATTTGTTGTCCTCGCGCCGCACCGCCATCAGCATCTTGGCGTGCGTCTTGTGTCCCACCACGCCGTACACCACGTGTGCGCCGACCTCTTCCAGGCGGCTGGCCCAGTTGATATTGGCTTCTTCGTCGAAACGCGCCAGCAGTTCCACTACCACCGTGACTTCCTTGCCGTTGCGTGCGGCAGCAATGAGCGCTTCCATCAGCTCCGAGTCGACCCCGGTACGGTATACCGTCTGTTTGATGGCGACCACGCTGGGATCTGCTGCGGCCTGCTGGATGAAATCGATCACCGGTTTGAAGGATTGGTAGGGGTGGTGCAGCAGTACATCGTTCTTGCGCAGTACCTTGAACATGTCTGCGCCCTTCTTTTGCATCAAGGCAGGCGTGCCGGGTGCAAAGGGGGCGAACTTGAGATCGTCGCGCGCGACCTGGTCAGGGATGCGCATCAGGCGCACCAGATTCACCGGGCCTTTGACCCTGTAGAGATCTTCCGGCTTCAATTCGAACTGTTGAAGCAGGAATTCCGACATGGCTGGCGGACAATTGTCGGCGACCTCCAGACGCACCGCATCGCCGAAGTGGCGCTGCGGCAATTCGCCTTGCAGGCTGATGCGCAGGTTCTTTACTTCTTCCTCGTCCACGAACAGGTCGCTGTTGCGCGTTACGCGGAACTGGTAGCAGCCCAGAACTTCCATGCCGGCAAACAGTTCGCCGACATGCGCATGCAGGATGGAAGAGAGGAACACGAAACCGTAAGGGCATTCCGAGATATCCGGCGGCATCAGGATGGCGCGCGGCAACACGCGCGGCGCCTGCACGATGGCTCTGGCCGAGTTTCGTCCGAAAGCATCCTTGCCCTGCAGCTCGACGGTAAAGTTCAGGCTCTTGTTGAGGACGCGCGGGAAAGGATGCGCCGGATCGAGACCGATGGGCGTCAATACCGGCATCACCTCGCGCAGGAAAAAATCCTTGACCCAGTCTTGTTGCGCTTCATTCCAATGCGTGCGGCGCAGGAACTTGATGCCCTGTTGCGCCAGAGCAGGAACGAGTTCTTCATTGAACAACTGGTATTGCCGGGAGATGAGCTGGTGCGTTGGTGCGTATAAACGCTTGAGGATCTGGGTGGCCTCCAGACCGTCCGGCCCGGCCGCGAGGCCACCCAGCTTGGCTTGTTCCTTCAAGCCGGCAACCCGGATCTCGAAGAACTCATCCAGATTGCTGCTGACGATGCAAAGATATTTCAGCCGCTCCAGCAAGGGAACCGATGCGTCTTCCGCCTGCGCCAGAACTCGACGGTTGAATTCGAGCAGGCCGAGCTCGCGGTTCAGGAAGTTTTGCGGCGGAAAGGTTTTTGCCATGAGCGGGGATGTCAGCGTGCTGCGTGTTTACGATGATTCAGTTTTTTGGCGGAACGTATCCTGTAGGCATCTGGGTGCCGGCACCGAAGAAATAATTCTCCATTTGCTCGGCAAGGTATTTGCGCGCCTTGGCATCGGCGAGGTTGAGGCGATTTTCGTTCACCAGCATGGTCTGGAACTTGATCCAGCCTTGCCAGGCTTCCTTGGACACGCTTTCAAAGATGCGCTGGCCGAGCGCGCCGGGATAGGGTGGACGATCCAGCCCTTCCGCTTCGCGTCCGAGTTTTACACACTGTACTGTTCTTGCCATGATGAGGTTCACTCCGAGATTATGCTTGAGGAGTGTGACATTACCGTGAATGCGCGCCTAAATCCAGCGCCAATGAACCTTGAAAGCATCCGGCCTGCGGTGGACGCCGGTCCGGACACCTGAGCGGTGAGTTCTTCCGAAACGCACCTTACCGCAAGGCAAGGACAAAAACCTTGGAACGCCGCTGGTAGTTGTAGAGTGTTTTTTTCTGTGCCGGGAGTTGCTCCACGTCGACTTCCTTGAAACCGCGCTCGATGAACCAGTGCGCCGTGCGCGTGGTCAGCACGAACAGCTTCTGCAACCGCATCGACTTTGCTCTTGCGGCGATATGCTTGAGCAGGACGTCACCGTAGCCGTGATCGCGGGCGGCGGGCTGCACCGCGAGGCAGGCGAGCTCACCCGCCTTTTCATCTGCAAAAGGATAAAGCGCCGCGCAACCGATGATGCGATGACCGTGTTCCAGCACCACGAAACGACTGATCTCGCGTTCCAGCAATTCGCGCGACCTTCTCACCAGAATGCCTTCCGCTTCCAGGGGTTGCAACAGCTGCAGAATGCCGCCGACGTCCTTGATGGTTGCATCGCGCAAGGTGTTGAGCGTGCTTTCCACCACCATCGTGCCGATGCCTTCGTCGCTGAACAGTTCCTGCAACAGCGCACCGTCGGTGTGACGGCTGACGAGATGCGTCCGTGCCACTCCAGCTTCGCAGGCACTCACGGCACAGGGCAGGAACAGACCGACATCGTCCGGAAGCTTGCGTTTGCCGGAAAGCAACTTGCTTGCCTCGGCGATGGTCAGCTCCTTCAGAAGTACGCCATCCTTTCCGTGCACGCCATCCGTATCCGTCAGGAAGATCAGCTTGTCCGCGTCGAGTGCGACGGCAGTGGCAGTGGCAATGTCTTCCAGCGTCAGGTTGAAGACCTCGCCCGTGGGCGAATAGCCCAGCGGCGACAGCAACACGACTTCGCCGAACTCCATACGGTCCTTCAGCGCCGCGACATCCACCTTGCGCACGCATCCGGTGTGCATCAGATCCACGCCGTTGATGACCCCGATGGGCTGTGCAGTGATGAAGTTGCCGCCTGCCACGCGTATATCGGCATTGGCCATGGGCGAATTTGCCAAGCCCATCGACAGCAGGGCCTCGATCTCCACACGCACACGACCGACGGCCTCCTTCACACACTGCATGGTCTCGGCATCGGTGAGGCGGATGCCGCGGTGATAACTGCCCTCGATGTTGTCCTGTGCCAGTCTTTGTTCTATCTGCGGTCGCGCACCGTGCACCAGCACCAGTCGTATGCCCAGCGCGGCCAGCAGATTGAAATCATGGGTCAACTCGACGAATTTGCCATCCGCCACGACTTCGCCGCCGAACGCGATGACAAACGTCTTGCCGCGGAACGCATTGACATAAGGCGCAACAGAACGGAACCATGCAACGAAATCGGGAGGAGAACTGGCGGGGACGGTGGACATAGAGATCGGTTAACTCCTTAAAGTCGGTGAAGCAGCACAAAAATTAAGCAGGGGGATTATATTTCAAATCCGTGCGGATAGCGGCTGCGGCACGGAGGGCGAAGCCGCCGGCGCGGGAACGGCCGCGCACACCGTCACTCCTCGTCGAGGAGCTTGCCGGCGATCGCCCAGTTCTCGTCCGGTAGCTCATCGAAGGCGATGTAGGTGTATGACTTGGGCTTGTGCGCGATGCGTTCCAGGGTATCAGTGATCTCTTCGGCGATTCTGGCTTTTGTTCGCGGCTGAGAATCCCCGCTATACGTATATTGACATAAGGCATGGCAGCTTCCTTTCGGTTAGTTGAAATCACCCCACAGCGTTTGCAACGCAGCGATGCCGGCGATAGCCGCGGTTTCGGTACGCAATACGCGCGGTCCGAGCAGGACGGGGACGAAACCGGCTTGTTGCGCGATGTCGGCTTCGTCCGCCGTGAAGCCGCCTTCCGGCCCGATGAGCAGAGTCACGCGGCCTTGCGGTTTGGACTGGGATTGCAGGTTGCCCGTGCCGCCTGGCAGCAGGATGAATTTACTGCCTGGCGCGTGGCGTATCTCGTTCAGCCATGTGCCCAGTTCTTGTGGCTGATGCAGTTGCGGCAGGGTGTTGCGGCCACATTGTTCACAGGCGGAGACCGCGACATTGCGCCAGTGTTCTGCGCGCTTATCGGCACGAGGGCCGGTGAGCTTTGCCACACTGCGCTGTGTCTGTACCGGTACGATCTCTGCTGCGCCGAGCTCGGTGGCCTTCTGCACTACCCAGTCCATTTTCTCGCTTGTACTCATGGCCTGTGCCAGCAGGATGTGTAGCCCAGATGCGGCCAGTACAGCGACGGCCTGCAGGTTGTCGAGCATGACATGCTTGCCCTGGATGGAATTGATGGTGGCGTCGAGCGCATTGCCCAACCCATCGAAGATCTGTACCGCATCACCCGAGCGCAGCCGCAACACGCGGCTGGCATGGTGGGCGGCTTCGGGCGGCAACTCGCAGCTGGTGCCCGGGGGGAGCGGCGGCGGGCAGTAGAATCTTGGCGCAGACATGGTCAGTAAGGGCGTCGGGACGGGCATGATAATATAATGCCCAGAACAATATCGCAGGCCTTTAGAGAGGAAAAATCATGGTCAGTCTGCAACCCCCGCTTTGTGATTTCGGCTGGAAAGCCCGCCCGTTCGTCCTTCCGGGTGTGGACGGCAAACGCCATACGCTGGAAAGCGCGCGCGGCAAGAACGGCCTGCTGGTGATGTTTATCTGCAACCACTGCCCTTACGTCAAGTCGATCCGCGACCGCATCATCCGCGATGTGCTCGAACTGCAGCAGCATGGCATCAACAGTATCGCCATCATGTCCAACGATCCGGCCGACTATGCCGAGGATTCGTTCGACAATATGAAACTCGTAGCGCAGCAGTACAGCTACCCGTTCCCCTACGTGTGGGACGAGACGCAGCAGATTGCCAAGGATTACGGCGCCGTGTGCACGCCGGATTTCTTCGGTTTCAACTCGGATCTCGAACTGCAATACCGCGGCCGTCTGGATGCGTCGCGCAAAGAGGCCTTGCCGGACGCCCCGCGCGACCTGTTCAACGCTATGCTGCAAGTGGCGAAAACCGGGCAGGGGCCGCGGGAACAGATTGCCAGCATGGGTTGTTCGATAAAGTGGAAGCAGGCTGAATGAAGTCACTCGATCCTGTGTCGCGGAAACGCTGATGCACCAAGAGGCGCGGAAACATTGAACGCACGAGGACAAATGCGGTAGCATCTGGGGTACGGGGAGTCCGCGGTAAAAGGGACGTAGATCAATCAGGGAAAAGGTGACGACGTGGCTGAAGGTCTGGCTGGTATCCGTGTGGTGCTCATTGACGACAGCAACACCATACGCCGTAGCGGCGAGATATTTCTGTCGCAGGCCGGCTGCAAGGTCTTTCTTGCGGAAGACGGCTTCGACGGACTTTCCAAAGTAGTCGACAACAAGCCCGACATCATCTTCGTCGATGTCATGATGCCCCGTCTGGACGGTTACCAGACTTGCGCGCTCATCAAGAACCATCTCGAATTCAAAAATACGCCGGTAGTCATGCTGACCAGCAAGGACAGTCTGTTTGACCGCGCGCGCGGCAAACTGGTCGGTGCCGATCAGTATCTGACCAAACCGTTCAGTAAGAAAAGCCTAATTGAAGCAGTGACTATGCATACAACCAAACATAGCGGGGGAATGGAATATGGCAATTAACAAGGTGATGGTCGTGGATGATTCCGCAACGGAGCGCCACGTGCTGGGGGATATCCTCGGCAAGAAAGGTTATTCGGTGGTGTATGCCGAGAGCGGTGAAATGGCCGTGGAGAATTCCAGGACCGAATTGCCAGACCTGATACTGATGGATGTGGTCATGCCGGGACTGAACGGTTTCCAGGCTACCCGCGCGATCACGCAAGACCCGGCGACCAAACACATACCTGTCATCATCTGTACCACCAAGGGACAGGAGACCGACAAGATATGGGGCATGCGCCAGGGAGCGAAAGACTACATCACCAAACCGATCGCTGCGGAAGAGTTGCTCGGTAAAATCGCGGCTTTGGGCTAGGTACCGGGCCGATATGTCGAAGCGTTTCAATCTGCGCGAGTTCCAACAGAATGTGCTGGACCGTCTGCAAGCCCAGGTAGCGGGCGGAAGGAAAGGTGTATCCACCCTGGGGGTGCAGGTGGGTGAAGATTTCTGGCTGGTCGATATGTCGGACATCAACGAAGTTCTGCCTCCGCCACCATTGACACACGTGCCATTGACCAAGCCATGGTATTGCGGCGTCGCCAACGTGCGGGGCAATCTTTACAGTATCGTCGATTTCGGCGTTTATACAGGCGGGGCGGTGATTCCGCACGAAGGGCAAAGCCGTGTGTTGCTGGCGGGCCAGAAGTTCTCCTTCAATGCGGGATTGCTGGTGTCGCGCGTACTGGGTCTTCGCAATGCAACGGACTGGGAGCGTAGCGAGGATGACGGTGAGGTTCGCCTGAAGGACGGCAGCGGACAAGTGTGGCACAAACTGGAAATGGCAAAGTTGCTGCAACAACCGGAATTTTTACAGATCGGGGCGTAAATCACGCCCAGAAGGAGAAAGATATGGCATTTAAGTTACCGTTCAAATGGCCGAATAAAAAATCGCAGAGTTTCGCCAGCAAGAGCGAACTCAAGGCGAAAGACGTCAAGACGATACAAATTCCGTGGTTCAGCAAACAGTCTTTCGACAAACAGCTGCGCGTCCTGGGCGCTTTGCTGCTGTTTTTTCTGTTCATCGCGGCGGCGTTTACCTATATCGACACGCGTGACACATCCTACAGCTCGCACTATGTAGCGAGGTCTTCCAAATTGCTGATGTTGTCGCAACGTCTGGCGAAAGATGCGGCAGCCAGTTTCTCGGGTGATTCGGCTGCGTTCGAGGAATTGGGAGATACCCGCACCGAGTTTTCCTCCATCCTTGAAACGCTGGACAAGGGCAGCGAAAAATTTCCCCCTACCGAAGGTGCTGCGCGTGACCCGCTGAATGATCTGCTGGCTCACTGGAAGCGCATGACCGGCTTGATGGACGAACTGGAAAAAGGGCGTCCGCTGCTGGTGACGTTGCAACGCGGTGCCGCAGGGCAGCGCGACATGATCAATCTGGCCAATCAGGTTGCCGACAGGGCCGCGCCCGCTTATAAACAGAAAGCCGACCGTCTGAACCTGCTGGTGGAGCAGATAACCAGCGCGGTGCAGATGGTGCTGACTTCGGCCTCGACGGAAGATTTGCCGGGCCTGGACGCAAAGATGAGCGAAGCGCAAACACTGATCAGCGAGATGCCGCAGAGCGATGCGACAGTGTTGCTGCTGAAGGATGACTTTGAAGGCTACCAATCGGTGGTGGGCTTCATTGCCGCCAACGCGGGCGATGTGCTGACGTCACGCCTGGCGGGTCGACGTGTCCAGGAAGAAGGCGACCAATTGCTGACAGCGACACAAAATCTGGTGAACAGTTATGAAGGTTCAACGGCCGGTCGTTTGTCCAGCTTTGTGGTGTTCTTTTCCGGCGGCATGCTGCTGTTGCTGTTGCTGATGCTTTCCAAGATATATCTGGATGAATCCAAGCGCCGCGAACGCGAGGCTGGACAAACCAACCGCAACAACCAACAGGCCATTCTTCGACTGATGAACGAGCTGTCGGACCTGGCCGACGGCGACCTGACAATTCGCGCGACGGTGTCTGAAGACATCACCGGCGCGATCGCGGATTCGGTCAACTACACGACCGACGAGTTGCGAAAACTGGTCTTGCGCGTGACGACGGCTTCGAAGCAGGTGGAACGGGCCACCGGCGAAGCCGGCGCAGTCACCAAGGAGCTGCTGAACGCGACGCTGAAACAGGCGTCAGAGATCCGCGATGCGGGCGGTGCGGTCGAACTCATGACGAAATCCATTCAGGAGGTCGACAGCAGTGCGGCCCAGTCATCGGAAGTGGCACGGCGAACGCTGGAAGTGACCGAGCAGGGTGCCCGTGCGGTGCAAAATTCGGTATCCAGTATGGACAGCATCCGCGAGCAGATCCAGGAGACATCCAAACGCATCAAACGCCTCGGCGAGAGTTCGCAGGAGATTGGCGAGATCGTGGACCTGATCTCGGACATTACCGAACAAACCAACGTGCTGGCGCTGAACGCGGCGATCCAGGCGGCATCGGCTGGCGAAGCGGGACGAGGCTTTGCGGTGGTGGCGGAAGAAGTGCAGCGGCTCGCGGAACGTTCAGGCGAGGCGACCAAGCAGATCGGTATGCTGGTAAAGACCATTCAGGGTGACACGCAGGATGCCGTGACGGCGATGGAAAAGAGTACTCAGGGTGTGGTCGAAGGAGCCCAGTTGTCCAATGCTGCGGGTCAGGCGCTGCGCGAGATCGAGAAATCCACGCACGAACTGGCCGATCTGGTGAACAGTATCTCGGTCTCCACGCAGGTGCAGACGGATATGGCGCGCGAAGTTGCGGGCTTCATGAACGACATCCTGAAGATCACCGAACAGACGTCGCACAGTACTCAGCGCACAAACGCATCGGTTGCACAGATAGAAAGCATGGCGACAGAATTGAACAGCTCCGTATCCGGTTTCAAGCTGTAAAGGTCGAACGTGCAGGAGCAATTCAATCCCTTGCCGTTGTTGTCAGTCAAGCCCGGGCTGGACAGCTCGCTGGCGAACATCAGCCGGGATCTGGAGAGTTATTTCTCGTCCGCAGGAACCAACCGGCAGGCGTTGAAGAATGCGCGAGAAGAGCTTCACCGCACCGGCGGTGTATTGCGCATGCTGACGCTGACAGGACTGTCGGTATTCTGTGCAGAGCTGGAAAAACTTCTGCTGGAGCTCGAACAGACGGAGGATGTTAGCGCCTCTCGTCGCGAGACTATCCGCCGTGCGTTGTTTGGGTTGACGCATTATCTGGATGCCCTCGCGGACGGCGCGAGCAATGCCACCTTGCGCCTGTTCCACGAGTACCAGGAACTGCTTCAGGCGCGCGGACAGGAAATGGCCTTCGAGGTGGACCTGTTTTTCCCTTCTTTGCAGGTAGAGCTGCCTGAGACCTTGCTGCTGCAGCCCCAGGCGAGCGATGCACCGGCGCACATCAAGTCCGCCCGCATGCAGTATCAACAGGCGCTGCTGAAATGGCTGCGCCATGACGGCACAGCGGAAGCATTGCAAGCGATGATGTCGTCAGTGCGCAGCGTTATCGTCTGCGTGCCGCAGAATCTGCAGCGGGCCTATTGGTGGGTAGCGTTCGGCCTGCTGGATTGTCTTCTCCATGAAGGTATCCCCCCGGAGTTGAACGTCAAAAAATCGCTCAGCCGCATCGACCTTAAAATGAAGGCGCTGATTGACGGCAGCGCTTTCGACGAAGAGGTTTCCATCAGCGAAGCACTGTATCTCATCGCGCGCAGCCATTCCGTTAGCGATACGGTCGAACAGATCAAAAATACCTATGCACTGGATGTCTACCTGCCTGAAGACCAGCCCATGCCGCCGAGCGAGACCGCGGCCTTGCTCGACAACATGCGCGCCGAACTTAACGTGGCCGAGGCATCCTGGGAAGAATGCATAGCCGAATCCGGGGGAGCCTGCCAGAAATTTGCCTCGGACATGGAAAGGGTGCACGGATTGTCCGAGCATCTCGACCGCAATACCCTGCAATTTCTGAGCAAGCAGATCCATGCCGCGGCGTTGCAAGCCGATGTGCCGGAGCGGGCGCAGCGCATCTCCATGGATATGGCGATGGCCCTGTTGCTGCTTGGCAGCGGGATCGAACATTACCAGCATCTGGGTAGCGGTTTCCAGGAACAGGCGCGTATCCTGAGTTCGCGCCTGCAGGGCGGCATGATGCGCATGCCGGAGGACGCGAACAAGCTGTCCAGCCTGATCTCGCTTTACTGCCAGATGGAACAGCAGGAAGTCATGGTGCCGCTGGCAGTCGAGATGCAGGGAAATCTGCAAAACATCGAACAGAATCTGAACGCTTTTTTCAATAACGCAGCAAAACGGACCGAGTTGTCGCAGATCGGGCGGATGCTGAGTCAGGTGCGGGGGGGGCTGCATATTCTCTCGCTGGACGATGCGGTGCAGTTGATAGGCCTGTTGCGCCAAATGACCGAGAACTACGTACAGGGCGGGACGCCTTCGGCTTCGGAGATGCGCAACGTAGCCGCCGCCGTCAGCACATTGGAAGAATATGTGCATAGCCTGGTGCTAGGCCACAAGCCGGACCCCTCGGCGTTGAGCGGCGTCTTGCACGATATGGCGGAGATGCGCACAGCGGCGGGACAAGAGGAAGCGGCAGTGAAGCAGGAAGAAGCCGTGCCGACCGGCGTCTCGATCCGGACGGGCGGCGAGGACGAAGAGTTGCTCGAGGTTTTCCTGGAAGAAGCGCGCGAAGTCATGGAGACCTTGCGCAGCAATCTTGAGATCAGCCGCCTGCACTTGGACAGCCGTGAGCCGCTGGTGACCATGCGCCGCGGGTTCCATACGCTCAAGGGCAGCGGCCGCATGGTCGGGCTCACCGAACTGGGCGAAGTCGCCTGGGCGGTGGAGCGTGCGATGAACAAATGGTTGCAGGAAAACAAACCGGCCACCCCTGCGTTGCTCGACATGATCGGCGATGCCGAGGTCCTGTTCCAGCACTGGGTGGACATGCTGAGCAGCGGCAGCACCAGCGCCATCATCGACACCTCGTATTTGCTCACGGTGGCCGACTGCATTGAAAACGGCAAGCCTGTTCCCCAGTCCAGGCTTGAACTGCCGGCAGCCGAAGAACAAATCGAAGCGATCGAGAATCCCGCGATCGAAAGTAAAAGCGAAGGTCCCGTCGAGGTCGGATCGATCAGCCTGTCTCTCGCATTGTTCAACATCGCAACCGAAGAAGCAGCCGGTCATGTGCATGCGCTGTATGAGCAACTTGCGATATTGCATGAGACAGAATCGCATATCGTCACGTACGAGTTCATGCGCGCCGCCCATACATTGGCAGGCGTGAACCGCACCATGGGTTTTGCGCAGGTCGCCGAACTTGCATACGCGCTGGAACAGTGGCTGGAAGAGCGTATCGACAAGCCGAACATCGTGAACGAGCAGCAGATGATGCTCATCGACCAGGTGGTACAGCAGCTGGACGAAATGTGTGTCATGGTGCGAGAACACCGCCAGGAACCCTCACCGCAGCTGGAGTTGATTGCCCAACTACAGGCGAATCGGGAGATTTCCGAGAACGAAGTTGTCGCAGGGGAACTGTCGGCCGTTCCGGTACCGGAAATTCAATTCTTGTCCGCGCCGGTTGGAAATATCTCAGAAACTGCAGCAACGCCTGAAACCATGGCGGACTTTGCATTCACCGCGGAAGCTCCAGCGAAGGTAGCGGAGGAATTGCAGGCACGGGAAGTGTCGGAACCCGAAGCGGAGACAGTTGTTCCTGAAAATATAGCCGAGACCGGGTTGGACTTTGAATTGCAGCCGGAAATCGCACCGGTTCCGGAAACGGAAAACGAAAGGCTTGCGGCAGCGACGGAAGTTGAACAACCGTCCGGGCAACGGTCTGCACACGTCGAACGCGGCGTACACGACGAGGTGGATGAGCAATTGTTGCCCATCTTTCTGGAAGAGGCCCACGAACTGTATCCTCAGATCGGATCCACGTTGCGCGCCTGGCGCGAACATCCGGGCGATGCACAATTGGGCCGCAACCTGCAGCGCAGCTTGCATACACTCAAAGGCAGCGCCCGCATGGCAGGTGCGATGCGCCTGGGTGAACTGACACACCGTGTGGAAGATCGCGTGGAAAGAACGATGGCCGAAGGCGGCTATGACGCGGACCTGTGGGGTGAACTGGATAACTATCTGGATCGTATCGGTAATGCCATCGAGCAACTGCAAACCCCGCAAGCAGCAGTAGACACGGGCACTCCACAGCCATCTGCCGAGAAGGCCGCGCAGCTACAGTTCGAAGTCACGCAGATCGTCCCGGCCCAGGCATTGGAGGTCGGCGCCGAGCGCGCGATGCAGGCGGCCTTGCTGCGTGTGCGATCCGACACGGTTGACAGGCTGGTGAATGAAGCGGGTGAAATCAGCGTGGCGCGTTCGCGTGCCGAGCTGGAATTGCGCGAATTCAAGAACAGCGTGCTGGATCTGACCGACAGCGTGAACCGGCTGCGCAAACAACTGCGCGAGATCGAGATTCATGCCGAAGGACAGATGCAGGCACGCATATCGGTCAGCGGCGAAAGCGCGGAAAAATTCGACCCGCTCGAGTTCGACCGTTTTACCCGATTCCAGGAAGTCACGCGCTTCATGAACGAAAGCGTGCACGACGTCCAGACCGTGCAACAAGCGCTGCTGAAGAACCTTGCCGAGACCGAGGCCGCACTCAGTGCGCAGGCTCACCTCAACCGCGATCTGCAACAGGGTTTGATGGCCATTCGCATGGTGCCGTTTGCCAGCATCAGCGAACGTCTCTATCGTATCGTGCGCCAGACCGGCAAGGAGCTAGGCAAGCGCGCGAACCTAGAACTGTCCGGTGTAGAAGTCGAGCTGGACCGCAGCGTGCTTGAAAAGATGACTGCTCCGTTCGAGCATTTGCTACGCAATGCCGTTGCGCACGGCCTGGAGACATCGGAACAGCGTGTAAAAGCGAACAAGGAGCCGATAGGCGAGATTCGCCTGTCCCTGCGCCAGGAAAGCAACGAAGTCGTATTCGAGTTCAGCGATGATGGCGCTGGACTGGATATTGCGCGTGTGCGCCAAAAAGCAGCAGAGACGGGCGTGTTGCAGGAAAATGAAGAAATCAGCGACGAACAGGCGATGCAACTGATATTCACGCCCGGGCTCTCAACCGCACAGGAAGTGACCGAAATCTCCGGTCGTGGTGTGGGGCTGGATGTAGTGCGCAGCGAGATCACCGCGCTGGGCGGACGTGTCGATGTCGTATCCGTTCCCGGGCATGGCGTGCGATTTACCATCCACTTGCCGTTGACGCTGGCGGTTACCAAGACCCTGATGGTGCGCGTCGGGCAGTCTATCTACGCCCTGCCTTCGACCATGGTCGAAAATGCCCAACAACTCAAACCGGCCGCGCTGGAGGCGTCTTATAAACAGCAATATGTCGATTGGCAAGGCGCCCGTTACCCGCTGTACTTCCTGGCGCGCCTGTTGGGCGACGACGAAGCAGAGATCGTAAGTCAGCCGCACAACCCGGTGCTGCTGTTGCGTTCCGGCGAAAACCGCATCGCAGTACATGTCGACGAACTGCTCGGCAACCAGGAAGCGGTGGTAAAGAACATCGGCCCGCAATTGGCGCGCTTGCCCGGGATAGCGGGGGCTACGGTGTCCGGCAGCGGCACGGTCATTCTCATCATCAACCCGATCGCCTTCACCCAGCGCATCGTCGTGACGCGCAAGATCGCAAAGGCAGCCAAGCCCGCGGTGCACAGTTTGCCGACAATTATGGTCGTGGACGATTCGCTGACGGTGCGCAAGATCACAAGCCGCTTGTTGGCGCGTTCGGGTTACCAGGTCATTACAGCCAAAGATGGCGTCGATGCGCTGGAACAACTCGCCGATGTGTTGCCGGACGTGATGCTGCTGGATGTGGAGATGCCGCGCATGGACGGCTTTGAACTGACCAAGCGCTTGCGCCAGGATGCCCGTACCCAGGACTTGCCGATCATCATGATCACCTCGCGCACTGCCGATAAACACCATCGCTATGCAATGGAGCTGGGCGTGAACGAGTATATGGGCAAACCCTATCAGGAAGAAGAATTGCTGGAAAACATCTCCCGCTTCGTTGCTGCCGGACCGAAGCCAAATTGAGATTAGGGCGCAGGCAGATTACAATGCACCCATGTCCGGGTTGAATCTCACAAATCACTTTCTGATCGCCATGCCGGCGATGACAGACCCCTTTTTTGCCAAGTCCCTTACCTATGTGTGCGAACACAACGAGCAGGGTGCGATGGGCATCGTGGTGAACCGCCCGATCAGCCTGACCTTGAGCGAACTGTTTGCCCAGATCAACATGCCGCTCAAACCGGTCGAGCTGGAAGACGTACTGGTGCACTTCGGCGGACCGGTGCAGACCGACCGCGGGTTCGTTCTGCACGATACGGGCGGGCCTTGGCAATCGACCCTGCAAGTCAATGACAAGATCGGTCTGACAACCTCCAGGGACATCCTTCAGGCGGTTGGGGAAGGACAGGGCCCGAATCATCTGTTGGTGACGTTGGGTTACGCCGGCTGGTCCGAAGGCCAGCTGGAACAGGAGCTTGCGGACAATGCCTGGCTCAGCGTGCTTGCTTCCGAGCATATCCTGTTCGAACTGCCCGCCGAAGAAAGGCTGCCGGCGGCGATGGCGCTGCTCGGTATCGATTTCGCATCCCTTTCCGATGAGGCCGGACATGCCTGATAAGGCAGGAATCAGGATCGAGGATTCAGGATTGAGCAAGGCGCAGGAAATTGAGAAACCAGCAATAACACCAACACATAGTACTGCCGCCAGTTCCCCAATCCCCAATCCACAATCACCCGCAAGGGGTACGCCGGTGGGTTTCCCGCTGCTCCGCAACGACCCTTCCGCAGCCGCGATCTTATCCGGCACGCTACTCGCATTCGATTTCGGCACAAAACGCATCGGTATCGCGGTCGGGAATACTGTATCGCACACAGCTCAGCCGCTCACCACTATCAACGACGAGAAGAACGATACGCGCTTCGCCGCCATTGCCGCGCTCCTGGAGGAATGGCAACCGGCGGCGCTGGTGGTCGGCCTGCCGTGCAACGACGACGGAACGCCGCACGAAATGACCGCATTGTGCCGCCGCTTCGCCAACCGTCTGAAAGGACGCTTCAATTTGCCTACTTTATTGGTTGATGAGCGTTATACTTCCGCTGCCGCGAGCTCAGTGCTGGATGAAGCGGGAATACACGGCAGAAAACAGAAACCCCTCATCGACCAGTATGCCGCGCAACAGATACTGCAGGCATATTTCGAAGAACCCGGCGCAGGAATCTACGCATGAAAAACCCTCAGTTAAACAAGAACGGCGAGCTGCAGCACCTGCTGACCACCGACGGCCTGCCGGCGAGCATTCTCCGCCACCTTCTGGACCGGGCGACCGAATTCGTGAATGTCGCCGAAGGCCGCGAGATCAAAAAAGTCCCGTTGTTGCACGGCAAGTCGGTATTCAACATCTTCTTCGAGAACAGCACACGAACGCGTACCACCTTCGAGATCGCGGCCAAGCGTTTGTCCGCCGATGTTGTGAATCTCAACATAGGTTCGTCCAGTACCAGCAAGGGGGAGACCCTGCTGGATACGGTGGATAACCTGTGCGCGATGCATGCCGACATGTTCGTGGTGAGGCATTCATCCAGCGGGGCGGTACACCTCATCGCCCAGCATGTCGCGCCGGAGATCCATGTCATCAATGCCGGCGACGGGCGCCACGCGCACCCCACGCAAGCGTTGCTCGACATGTTTACCATCCGCCACTACAAAAAAGAATTCCACAACCTGCGTGTCGCCATTGTCGGCGACGTATTGCACTCGCGCGTGGCGCGGTCTCAGATCCATGCGCTGACCACCCTGGGCGTGCCGGAAGTGCGCGTGGTAGCGCCAAAGACGCTGCTGCCCACCCATGTCGAAAAGCTCGGCGTGCAGGTCTATCACGACATGAAGCAAGGCCTGAAGGATGTCGATGTGGTGATGATGTTGCGCCTGCAGAACGAGCGCATGCAGGGAGCGTTGCTGCCCTCGGCTCAGGAATATTTCAAATATTACGGACTGACCCAGGAGCGGCTGGCAGAGGCCAGGAGCGATGCCATCGTGATGCATCCGGGACCCATGAATCGAGGCGTAGAGATCGACTCCAGTGTGGCGGACGGCACGCAGTCCGTCATCCTGCCGCAAGTCACGTTCGGGATCGCGGTGCGCATGGCAGTCATGAGTACTCTGGCGGGGGCAAAATGAACATTCATATCAAGAACGGTCGTCTGATCGACCCCAGGAACGGGATCGATGCGCGGCTGGATGTATTCATTGCCGACAAACATATCGCGGGGATCGGCAAGGCACCACAAGGATTTGTCGCAGGGCAGGTGATCGATGCCGGCGGATTGATCGTGATTCCCGGACTCGTGGATGTCGCCGCGCGTCTGCGGGAACCGGGTTATGAATACAAAGCCACGCTCGAGTCGGAGATGGATGCGGCGATGGCGGGAGGGGTTACCTCGCTGGCCTGCCCGCCCGACACCGATCCGCCGCTGGATGAGCCTGGACTGGTGGAGATGCTGAAGCATCGCGCCCGTTCTCTCAATCAGGCGCGCGTGTTTCCGGTTGGCGCGCTGACCTACGGTTTGAAAGGCGAAGAGCTGACCGAGATGATCGAGCTGACGGAAGCCGGATGCAAAGCTTTCAGTCAGGCCGATGCGCTGCTCACCGATACGCGCGTGCTGATGCGTGCCATGCAATACGCGGCGACCTTCGGGTACCGCGTGTGGCTGCGTCCGCAGGATGCGTTCCTCGCCAAAGACGGTGTGGCGCACGACGGCGAAATCGCAACGCGTTTTGGCTTGCCGGCGATCCCGGTGGTTGCGGAAACCATTGCCCTCTCAACCATGTTGCAATTGGCGCGGGAAACCGGCGTCAAACTGCATGTCTGTCGCATCTCCAGTGCCGAGGGGGTGGAGATGGTCCGGGTCGCCAAAAGCCAGGGACTGGCAGTGACATGCGATGTATCCATGAACCACGTGCATCTGACGGAAATGGATATCGGTTTCTTCGATTCCAACTGCCATCTGATGCCGCCGCTGCGCAGTCTGCGCGACAAGGCGGCGTTGCGCGCGGGTTTGCTCGACGGAACGATAGACGCTATTTGTTCAAACCACTCGCCGGTGGATGAAGATGCAAAGCTATTGCCATTCGCCGAGGCCGAGGCGGGGGCAACCGGCATGGAGCTGTTGCTGCCGCTGGTATTGAAGTGGGCGGAAGAAGACAAGGTATCACTGTCCGATGCGCTGGCTCGCGTCACCACCAATCCGGCACAATTGCTCGGCGTAAAAGTGGGACATCTTTCGGTCGGGGCGCATGCAGACGTGTGCATATTCGATCCCGCGGCCGCGTGGAAGGTAGAACCCTCCGCGCTGAAGAGCCAGGGCAAGAACACACCGTTCAACGGTTACACCATGCAAGGCCGGGTGAGACACAGTATCGTCGAAGGTCACCTTGCATATTCAATCTAGGTCGTCATTAATGAATCCATTGCTTGATATCTCCGGTCTGCCGCGTTTTGCGGAGATCAAACCCGAACATGTCACTCCCGCAGTCGAAGAACTGCTGACGCGCAATCGCGCGCTGACGGCAAAATTGCTGGAAAATGCGGCGCCGCCAACCTGGGAGAATTTCGTGCAGCCGTTTGAGGATGCCAACGAGCATTTGTCCCGCGCCTGGGGGCAGGTCGGGCATCTGAACATGGTGATGAACGGTCCGGAATTGCGAGAGGTCTACAACGCGAACCTGCCCAAGGTCACCCAGTATTATGCCGAGCTGTCGCAGAATCTCGCCCTTTATCAAAAATACAAAGCCATCCGCAACGGCGCCGCATACGAGGCATTGAATGTGGAGCAGCGAAAAGTAATCGAGAACGAATTGCGCGATTTCCGCCTGGGCGGAGCGGAGCTGCCGGAGGAGAAGAAGGCGCGTTTCATGGAGATACAGGAAGAGCTTTCCGAGCTGACGTCGAAATTCTCCGACAACCTGCTGGATGCAACCAATGCCTATACCTGCGTGGTCGCAGACGAGAAAGAGATCTCGGGCATCCCGGCAGACGAAAGCCAGGTGGCTGCCGAAGCCGCGCAAGAGGCCGGAAAGAAAGGCTGGCTGTTCACGCTGAAAGCTCCTTCCTACGGCCCGGTGATGCAGTATGCCGACAACCGTTCTTTGCGTGAACGTTTGTACCGTGCATATACCACGCGTGCCAGCGAGCAATTGTCGGAGGGGAGCAAGTTAGGCTGGGACAACACGCCGCTGATGTCGCAGATATTGAAACTGCGTGCGGAGTTGGCGCAGATGCTGGGTTTCGACAACTACGCGGAGTTTTCGTTGGCAAGCAAGATGGCCGATACGCCGGCTCAGGTGGCCGAATTCCTGCTCGAATTGGCACAACGCGCGAAGCCGTTTGCGGAAAACGACCTGAAAGAATTGCGTGAATTCGCCGCTGCCCAGCTGGGGCTGAAAGAATTGCAGGCTTGGGACATCGGTTACGCGAGCGAGAAGTTGCGCCAGCAGCGTTATGCGTTTTCAGAACAGGAAGTGAAGCAGTACTTCCCCGAGGACGCCGTGTTATCCGGGTTGTTCGGCTTGGTAGAGACCTTGTTCGGACTCGACATCAAACCTTCCACGGCACCGACATGGCACGAGACCGTGCGTTTCTTCGATATCCGCGACAACCTGGGCAAACTGGTCGGCCAGTTCTATCTCGACCTGTATGCGCGTGCCAGCAAACGCGGCGGCGCATGGATGGACGATGCCATCACAAGGCGGCGCACTGCCACGGGCATCCAGACTCCGGTGGCCTATCTCAATTGCAACTTTGCTTCGCCGCTCGGGGGCAAGCCCGCGATGTTCACCCATGACGAGGTCATCACCCTGTTCCATGAGTTCGGTCACGGTCTGCACCATCTGCTGACGCAAGTGGAAGAACTGGGCGTATCCGGCATCAACGGTGTGGAATGGGATGCGGTCGAATTGCCCAGCCAGTTCATGGAAAATTTCTGCTGGGAGTGGGATGTGTTGCAAGGCATGACCCGGCATGGCGAAACGAAAGAAAAATTGCCGAGGGACTTGTTCGACAAGATGATCGCTGCGAAGAATTTCCAGAGCGGATTGCAGATGCTGCGCCAGATAGAGTTCTCGCTGTTCGACTTGCGCATGCACAGCGATTACGATGCGAACGGGAAGCAGACTGTGCAGCAGTTGCTGGATGAGATACGGAAGGAGGTTGCCGTGCTCATACCGCCTCCATTCAACCGCTTCCAGAACAGCTTTGCACATATTTTTTCCGGTGGTTATGCGGCGGGCTATTACAGTTACAAGTGGGCGGAAGTGTTGTCGGCAGATGCATACAGCCTGTTTGAAGAGAATGGTGTACTGGATGCGGCGACAGGCAGTCATTTCCGCGAACAGATACTGGCGGTGGGCGGCAGCCGCGATGCGATGGACTCATTCATTGCATTCCGCGGACGAGAGCCCAGGATCGATGCGCTATTGCGGCATAATGGCCTGGCAAGTGCTTAAGTCAAGGAGGAGATGATGAGAAGCGCATTTCTATTGATCTGTCTGGCGATGCTGGCGAACGCCCAGGCTGCCGAACTTTACCGCTCAATCGACAAGGACGGAAAAGTGCATTACAGCGACAGCCCGCTAATGGGCTCGGAGGATGTGGAAAAGCTGAAGCTGGGCAGTGAACCGGTGCCGGATGAAAGCCTGCCTTATGAGACAAGGGTTGCCATGCAGAATTTCCCGGTCACGCTCTATTCCTTTCCCGATTGCGGTTCACTTTGCGCTGAAGCACGCGATCTGTTGAGCAAGCGCGGCATCCCGTTCACGGAAAAGAGTCTGGTGAAGAAGGAAGACATCGACGCGTTCCGCCTCGCGTCCGGAAACAGCCTGTTGCCCGCAGCGACCATAGGCAAGACCTGGCTTAAAGGCTTTCTTGCCGAACAATGGAGCAATGAACTGGATTTTGCGGGCTATCCTAAAAGCGTACCACCGACCTACCGTCCTCGTCCTGCCGCATCGGCAGTTCAACCTGCGCAATGAAACTGGCGACCTGGAACGTCAATTCGCTCAAGGTGCGTTTGCCGCACCTGCTGGAATGGTTGGCAGCGAATCCGGTCGATGTAGTGTGCTTGCAGGAGACCAAGCAACAGGATGCCGATTTCCCGCAGGCCGAGTTGCAGGCGGCAGGCTATCGCAGTGTCTTCAGCGGCCAGAAGACCTATAACGGCGTGGCGATCCTGAGCCGCGAACCGATCAGCGACGTGCAGTATGGCATTCCCGATTTCGAGGATGAGCAGAAACGCGTCCTTGCAGCGACCGTCAGCGGTATACGCGTGGTGTGCGTGTACATCCCCAATGGTCAGGAGGTCGGCTCCGACAAGTACCAATACAAGCTCAAGTGGCTGGGTGCGCTGACCGCCTGGTTGAAGGACGAGCTGGCGAGGTATCCAAAACTCGCCTTGCTGGGCGACTACAACATCGCGCCGGAAGACCGCGATGTGCACGATCCGGTCGCTTGGCAAGGCAATGTGCTGGTCAGCGAACCGGAACGTGCGGCGTTCCAGAGGATACTGCAATTGGGTCTTGTCGATACATTTCGGTTGTTCGAGCAGGAAGAAAAAAGCTATTCATGGTGGGATTACCGCATGATGGCATTCCGGCGCAACATGGGGCTGCGCATCGACCACATTCTTGTCAGCTCCGGCCTGCAGTGCAAGGCATGTCATATCGACAAAGCGCCGCGAAAGCTGGAGCGTCCGTCCGACCATACGCTTGTGGTAGCGGAAGTCGCGTGAAGCATTACTGGCTGCTGTCGCTGTTGTTGATTGCGCAGTCCGTGATCGCCGGCGAACTGCCGCGCCCGGATCATATTGTCATCGTGATCGAAGAAAACAAATCGTTTACGCAGATCATCGGCAACCGGGAAGCGCCATATATCAACGCGCTGGCCCAGCGCGGGTTGTTGTTCACGCAGTCCTACGGCGTGGCGCACCCGAGTCAGCCCAATTACCTTGCATTGTTCACTGGATCGACCCGCGGCATTGCCAGCGATGTCTGCCCGCTTGAGCTCGGCGGCGACAATCTGGCCGCTGCGTTGCAGGCGAAGGGACACAGCTTTGCCAGTTATGCGGAGTCGATGCCGGAAGCCGGTTACGAAGGTTGCATGTACGGCGCGTACATGCGAAAACACAATCCGCTTGCCAACTGGAAGGAGCTGAAGCATTTGAATCAGCCATACAGCGCGCTCCCCCAGCATTTCGAGAACCTCGCTACGGTTTCGCTGGTGATACCGGACCAGCGCAACGACATGCACGACGGCAGCATCGCCCAGGGTGACGACTGGCTGAAGCAGCATATCGAGCCTTATCTACAATGGGCACTGGCGCACAACAGCCTGCTGATCCTGACGTGGGACGAGGACGACGGCACTGCCAACAACCATATCGTAACCATCATGATCGGTCCCATGGTCAGGCGCGGCAGCAGCGCCCAACGCATCAACCATTACAACATCCTGCGCACTCTTTCAGAGATGTACGGCCTGCCCAGCCTGAATGAAAGCGTCCACGTCCAACCGATAGTCGGAGTGTGGCAATAACTGCCGAGCCACCGTTCTATTCGTTTGCACCGTCCAGTCCCAATTCCTGAATCTTGCGCGTCAATGTATTGCGTCCCATGCCGAGCAAGGTCGACGCATCGATACGGCGACCGCCCGTGTGTTGCAAGGCTTGAGTAATGAGCGTGCTCTCGAATTGCTTGGTAAGGGTATCGAGGATGTTGGGCTCGTTGCGTTGCAGGGCTAGCGCAACCTGCTGTGCAAGCGCGGTGCGCCAGTCCTGATTGAGAACGGTGCTGGCGTGCGTGTCACGCCATTCCGCGGGAAGGTCGGCGATTTCCACCATACGGGTGGGTGTCATGACGGTGAGCCAGTGGCACAGGTTCTCCAGCTGGCGCACGTTGCCCGGAATGTCCTGCGCGGCGAGGTAGCTCAGCGCTGCCTCGCTCAGGGTCTTTTGTTCGACACCCAGTTCTTTCGCACTTTTCTGCAGGAAGTATTTCGCCAGCAACGGGATGTCCTCGCGCCGTTCGCGCAGAGGCGGCAGGCGCAGGCGAATGACATTCAGGCGATGGAACAAATCCTCGCGGAACAGACCCTGTTTTACGCGCTCGTCCAGATTCTGGTGTGTGGCCGCGATGATGCGCACGTTGGCCTTGATCGGCTGGTGACCGCCGACGCGATAGAAGTTCCCGTCCGACAAAACGCGCAGCAAGCGGGTTTGCAGCTCGGCAGGCATGTCGCCGATCTCGTCGAGGAACAACGTGCCGCCTTCGGCCTGTTCGAAACGCCCGTGCCGCGTGGTAGTCGCGCCGGTGAATGCGCCGCGCTCGTGCCCGAAGAGTTCCGATTCCAGCAGATCCTTGGGAATGGCAGCGGTATTGATCGCGACGAAGGGTTTGTCCGCGCGCGGGCTGTGACGGTGCAAAGCCTGTGCGACCAGTTCCTTGCCGGTGCCCGATTCGCCGTTGATGAGCACGGTCGCGTTGGATTGGGCCAGGCGCCCGATGGCGCGAAACACTTCCTGCATGGCGGGGGCATGGCCGAGGATGTCCGGGGCGGCCTGTGCATCATCCGACTGGGTGTTCTTGCGCTGGCTTTGTTCCAATGCGCGGCGTATCAGCTCGACCGCGTGATTCACATCGAAGGGCTTGGGCAGGTATTCGAACGCGCCGCCCTGAAAAGCCGACACGGCACTTTCCAGATCGGAGTAAGCGGTCATGATGATGACGGGCAGGTTGGGATGATCGTTGCGCAGTTTCTGCAACAACTCCAGCCCCGAGCTGCCGGGCATGCGGATGTCGCTGATCACCATCTGCGGCAGGTTGCCGGGAAGTTCTTCCAGCGCCTCGTCGGCGGAAGCGAAACTCTTGTATTCGATCTCTTCGCGGGCAAGCGCTTTTTCCAGCACCCAGCGGATTGAGCGGTCATCGTCGATGATCCAGACAGGTTTGGTCATGTTTGTTTCCCTAAATGTGTGAGCGGCAGTATCACTGTGAAGCAGGTACGTCCGGGTTCGCTTTCAAATTCAATGCTGCCCTGATGCTGGCTGACAAAATCCTGAGCCAAGGTAAGCCCAAGCCCGTGGCCGTCGGCACGGCCGGATACCAGCGGGTAGAATATCTTGTCGCGCAAATGGGCGGGGATGCCGGGGCCGTTGTCGATGATCTGCACCATCACAGCGAGGCGATGCAGTTTCTTCATCAGGGTGACCTGGCGGGTGATGCGCGTGCGCAACAGGATATGTCCCTTGCCGTGCATGGCCTGCGCCGCGTTGCGCACGATGTTGAGCACGACCTGGATGAGTTGTTCCTTGTCGCCATGCAGTTCCGGCAGGCTCAGGTCGTAATCGCGCTGGATGAGAAGCCCTTCGGGCAATTCGGCCAGCACCACACTGCGCACGCGCTCCAGCACCTCGTGGATATTTAGCGCACTGAAATGGGGCGCGTGTTGCGGAGTGAGCAACTTTTCCATCAGGGAACGCAAGCGATCGGCTTCCTGGATGACGACCTGGGTGTATTCGCGCAGGGCCGGTTTTTCCAGTTCCTGCTCTAGCAACTGCGCCGCGCCGCGTATCCCTCCCAGCGGGTTCTTGATTTCGTGCGCCAGATTGCGCAACAACAGGCGGTTGGCCTGGGTCTGGTCCAGCATCTGTTCTTCGCGCGCCAATTTCAGCGGCCGGTCGATGGTATGAAATTCCAGCAACAATGCGTACGGGCTGAGCTGCAGCGGGGTGGCGGTACAGCTCAGGTGCAGCTTGTTCCCGGTGGCATGTGTGCCGAGCGTCAGCTCATGCTCAATGTGGCTGGCGTGAGTGGCAAGCGCGTACTGGATAGTTCCGAACAGTTGTTCTGTAAGCGTGAAAGCATATTGCAGCGGATGACCGATCAGGTTGGTGTTGCTCAGTCCGAACAGGTGTTCGGCTGCGGGGTTGATATAGGCGATACGCGACTCGTCGTCCAACAGGATGACTGCAGTGGAGAGGTGTTCTAGCGAGGGAAGATTTGCGGTTGACATGACTGTCTACAAAGCAGAAAACATGCCATGCGGTTTGCTATTTGAGGTGGGAAAGCTCGGTTTTAAGCGCTTCGATATTTTTCTCGTGCAAGCTTACATCTTCCTGCAAGTTATTTGCTTTCTCTTGAAATTTGGTGACATCCGGGTTCGGCTGCCCGTTAGCATCTTTGAACATTTCGGGAAAACTCTGGCCTTCTTTCTGTTTGGCACGCGCATTTTCAAGCGCCTTTTCCTCGGTCGCCAATTCGTCTTCCAGTATCTTGCGGCGGGTGCTGTCGCGACGATTCTGGGTTTCAGAATTCACACGGAAATCCGAGGAACCTTCATTGTTGCGCGGCTTCGCCGGCGGAGCCATGGTGGGCAGTGGTTCGAGGTGGAGTTTCTTCGCACCCTTGATGGGAACGCTGGAATAAGTGACATGACCGTCTTCATCCACGCGCTTGTAAATATCTGCATGGGCGCCAATAGCAAATGTCGCCGAGCAACACAAAACGAACAGATGACGTAGTTTCATGGTTGTACCCGAGTTACGATGGGCGCAGTATAGGTTAAGGTGCGTGCGCTGAGAAGACCGCCATAAAAAGAAACGGGGCCATGATGGCCCCGTTCTTTACAACAATTACTTCGCTTTAGAGACTGTAGTACATATCGAATTCGACAGGGTGTGTCGTCATGCGGATACGGTTGACTTCATCCATCTTCAGGTCGATGTAGGCATCGATGAAGTCGTTCGAGAATACGCCGCCACGTGTCAGGAACTCACGATCCTTGTTCAGGTTGTCCAAGGCTTCATCCAGAGAAGCGCACACAGTCGGGATCTTTGCATCTTCTTCGGGTGGCAAGTCGTACAGATTTTTGTCAGCCGGATCGCCGGGGTGGATCTTGTTCTGGATACCATCCAGACCGGCCATCAGC
>JGI20214J51088_10000486_pt1 | contig 27753 bp, 22 predicted proteins | sample WetSurMetagenome_FD_51088 | JGI IMG/M metagenome (IMG submission 51088) | reverse complement strand
CTGGTTGCCGATTTTGCTGAGAGAATTGAACCTCTTCTGCCTGCAGGAATTAAACTGCATAGCCTGAAACTCTATGAAACAGCCACTTCATTTGCAGAATGGTTCGCAAGTGATAACGGAAAACAAGTTTAAAGTGCCTAGAGTGCCTAAAGTGCCTAGAGTGCCTAAAGTTATTATGTGAAATGGTAAGCCTGTCTTCTTTAACTTTAGTCACTTTAGCTCACTCTAGTCACACTAGTCACTTCTGATAGAAAGCGATAACTTAAGAATATCTACATATGAATGAATCTCCTAAGAAACTCTTCCTGCTTGATGCGTATGCTCTGATTTTCAGGGCATATTATGCTTTCATTAAAAATCCGAGAATAACCTCAAAGGGCTTGAATACCTCCGCTATATTTGGATTCCTGCTTGCACTCGAGGAAGTCCTGCAGAAACGAAAACCCACTCATATTGCCGTGGTTTTCGACACTCCGACTCCTACATTCAGGCATGAGATGTATCCTCAATATAAAGCCCACAGGGATGAAACGCCTGAGGATATAAAAAAGGCAGTTCCATACATTAAACGACTGATAGAGGCTTACAAGATTCCTGTCATCGACTGTCCGGGTTTTGAGGCTGATGATGTTATAGGAACGCTTTCCAGGATGGCTTCTGAGAAGGGCTTCATAACTTACATGATGACTCCGGATAAGGATTATGCACAACTTGTTTCAGATAATATTTTCATGCTAAAACCTTCAAGAAGCGGCAATGAGTCACTTTTATGGGGCGTTGAGGATATTCAGAAAGAATTTAGTGTTGAACGCCCTGAACAGGTAATTGACATACTGGCACTTATGGGCGATACGGCGGATAATATCCCCGGAGCGCCTGGTGTCGGACCCAAAACCGCAATGAAACTGATAGGAGAATACGGATCTGTTGAGGAACTTTTTAAAAACACTGATAAGCTTAAGGGAAAACTGAAGGATATTATTGAAGAAAACAGAGCCCAGATTGAGTTATCAAAGATACTCGCCACTATTGAGCAGCATGTACCAGTGGNACTGGATGAGAAAGCGCTTGAACTGGAAGTTCCTGATCCGGTTAAGCTTAAAGCCCTTTTTGAGGAACTTGAATTTAAAACCATAGCTGCAAAAATATTGTCAGAAATAGATAAGTCGGAGAAGCCCAGAACTTCTGAACAATTATTCAGCCAGCCAGCCGGTTCCCAGCAGGGTTCTCTTTTCGGGACTGAGGCAATGGCTCCTCCTCAGGTAACAAAATCCATTGAAAATGTTGAACACAATTATATTCTTCTTGAAAGCAAATCCGATATAAAGGATTTTGTAAAAAAGGTCATGGCTCTGGATGAATTTTGTTTCGATAGTGAGACAACCAGCATAGATCCCCTTGAGGCGGAGCTTGTGGCACTGACATTTTCCTGGGAAAAGGGGACTGGCTATCTTGTCCATTTTCCCGAATCACAGGAAGAAGCAAAAAGCATACTTGAAATTGTCAGACCATTATTCGAAAATCCGAAGATCCTGAAGTCGGGACAGAATATGAAGTTCGATATACAGGTTCTGGCTAATTATGGCATTGAAGTTAGCGGACCTTTATTCGACACAATGATAGCTCATTATCTGCTCGAACCCGATATGCGTCATAATATGAACCTGTTATCCGAATCATATCTTGGTTACAGTCCGGTTCATATTGAATCACTGATAGGAGAAAAAGGAGTGGCTCAGAAGAATATGCGCCAGGTGCCTGTCGATAAGCTTATGGAGTACGCAGTGGAAGATGCGGATGTTACATACCAGCTGAAAGAGGTTTTCGAACCGCAGATCAGGGCTGAAGGACTTGAACCACTTTCAAAGGATATAGAGATGCCTCTTATCAGCGTACTGGCCACCATGGAAAGGAATGGGGTGAGGCTCGATCTGGAAGATCTCAAATTAATAACAGTTACGCTACGCGAGGATATTCTGGCACTTGAGAAAGAAATTTATACCCTTGCAGGTACCGAATTCAACATATCTTCCCCGAAACAGCTTGGCGACATTCTTTTCATCAGGCTAAAGCTCGACGATAAGGCCAGGGTTACCAAAACAAAACAGTTCGTTACCAATGAGGAGATCCTGCAGAGACTCACAAGCAAGCATCCTATCGTTGATAAAGTACTTGAATACAGAGGCCTTAGAAAACTATTGTCCACATATGTTGAAGCCCTGCCACTGCTCGTTGACAAAAAGACAGGAAGGATTCATACATCCTATAACCAGGCGGTCGCAGCAACAGGAAGACTTAGTTCAAATAATCCAAACCTTCAGAATATCCCTGTAAAAGATGCGAGGGGTAGAGAGATAAGAAAAGCTTTTGTTCCTGAGAAAGGCCATATTTTCCTGTCAGCTGACTATTCACAGATAGAATTGCGACTTATGGCCCATCTGAGCAAGGATAAGAGTATGATTGCCGATTTTCTTTCGGGGAATGATATTCATGCTGCAACTGCAGCAAAGATTTTCGGTGTCGATATCTCAGAGGTTACCCGGGAAATGCGCAGCAAGGCCAAGACAGCAAATTTTGGTATCATTTACGGGATATCGTCATTCGGACTTTCAGAACGGCTTACTATCGGCAGAAAGGAAGCAAAGGAGCTTATTGACGGATATTTCAACTCCTATCCCGGTGTTAAGGTTTATATGGACGAAAGCATAAGAAAAGCCAGGGAAGTTGGTTATGTAACAACAATGTTCGGACGCAAACGATATCTGAGGGATATCCATTCACGAAATCAGGTGGTAAGGGGAAATGCTGAAAGGAACGCTATTAACGCGCCAATTCAGGGTAGCGCTGCAGATATCATTAAAATTGCAATGATCAGGATTTATAAAAAGATGAAAGAGGAAAAATACCTTTCAAAGATGATCCTTCAGGTGCATGACGAACTTATATTTGAAGTTTTAAACCCGGAATTTGAAAAGCTTAAGGAAATGGTGCTTTTTGAGATGTCAAATGCAGTAAAGCTTGACATACCTCTGAAGGTGGATTGGGGTAAAGGAAATAACTGGCTTGAGGCACACTGAACGCTACTGATTATTGAAAATATGGAAGTAAAAGTCTTATTTTTCGGAGTGCTGACAGAAGTATCGGGTACTGCCATAAAACATTATCACGATATCAGATCTGTTGGAGAGCTTAAAATCAGAATTCAGGACGATTTTCCCGAGATTTTTCATTATAACTTCAGAATCGCTGTAAACGGGGAGATTACCGATAATGATCTTATTTTCAAGGCAGGAGATGAAGTTGCTTTTCTGCCCCCTTTTGCAGGAGGCTGAAGCCTTCAAAAAAGAATGAATGGAATGGATACAACTTATTTAACAGAAGGAGCAATATCTCAGGATTTAATTTCCCGGATGATAGGCTGTCTGAGTGAAAAAACTGATTCAGGAGGACACATGTTTTTCCTTGGACAGGTAAGGGCTGACATGATAGAAGGAAAGAGAGTCAGGGCGATTGAGTATTCTGCATATCCTGAAATGGTTCAGGCTGAAGCAGAAAAGATTAAAGCAGAAATACTTAAAGATTTCACTGATGTAAGATCAGTAGATATAATACACTCTGCCGGACTTGTTAAAGCGGGTGAAATATCCCTGGCGGTTCTGGTTTCAGCGGGTCACCGGCAACAGGCATTTGAGGCCTGCAGTAAAACGGTCGAGCTAATCAAAGCGAATCTGCCGGTCTGGAAGAAAGAGATCTTTGAAGATGACTCTCATCATTGGAAATAGATACAGATTCTTGGCTGGCGCCGATTTGTAATCGGTGCCAGAGGAGATCGGCGAAGCCAAATCCGTGCCAGCGAAGTATCGTTAAATAGGCTCCATGTCCTTTCTCACAACAACTGATTCAGGTTTTGGATTGGACTGATCAGTTTTCCTTGTAACAAGAATTGCTCCTGCTGTACCCTTGAGAATAGAAGCGTATTCTTCTTTATTGTTAAGTACATCCCTGGCTTTAAGGATCTGTTCATCATTCTTTATTGTCCACTGGATAGCTCCGCTTTCATAAAAATAGCGGCTTATGATCTCATCTTCAAGAAGGTCTGTAATTTCAGGTCTGAACATCCTCAGATCCTGATCAAGACTGTGAGCCACATCCTTCTGAAGTTCGGTAAAGAGATCCTTGTGAATGTCATAGTATTTTTCCTTTTTAGCATTGACTATTAGTTCATTAAGTGACTCTTCAGTGCTGGTTTTATAACTGAATTTATGATCAGTTAAAAATGCCTTGAAGTCATCATAATCCTGGTCAGTAAACGAGAATTGATCGGGTGAGCTAATGTTGGGATGCGACCAGTAATATTTCGTGGCAAAATCAAAAATAAAGTTTCTGATAAATAGTTCGGAAGAGATCTGGCTAAGTGGTTCCGGCAAGATTTCAATGTCGGGAGTTATTCCACCTCCGTCCTTTACGGTACGACCGTTTTTAGTCTTGAATTCGGATATCAGCGAATCGGGAATGATCCCGACGCTTCCGTCTTCATTAGGATGAGAGAAATCACGCGCCTGGATGCACCTGCCGCTGGGGATATAATACTTTGCAGTTGTTACCTTTAATTGCGTATTGTAACTCAGCGGACGGGTAATCTGAACCAGCCCTTTGCCGTAAGATCGCTGGCCTACTATAACACCCCTGTCGAGATCCTGAATTGCGCCTGCAACGATCTCGGAAGCAGAAGCTGATCCTCTGTTTATTATGATTGCAAGAGGTATTTTGTCATCAATTGGTTGTTTGGTTGTTTTGAATGCTTCATCAAATTGTTTGACTTTCCCCTTTGTTGAAACGACCTCAGTTCCTTCGGCTGTAAAAAGATTTACTATTTCAACAGCTTCGGTCAGCAGGCCACCCGGATTACCCCTGAGGTCAAGAATGATTTGTTGTGCATTCCTGCTTTTCAGATCAGTAAGGGCATTCTTTACATTCTCAATACAATCCTGTGTAAAATCGGTGAAGCGGATATAGCCTGTTTTTGAGTCGAGCATACCATAATAAGGAACCGGAGGCATAAAAATNTTTTCGCGCTTTATAGGAAGTTCAGACTCCTTTCCGTTACGTTCAATAGTGACTCTGATTTCTGTTCCGGGATTTCCCTTAAGCTTATCACTTACCTTGGTATTAGACAGTCCTTTAAGAGAAGTTCCATCAACTTGTTTAAGGATATCGCCCGGTTTAATTCCGGCCTTATCAGCCGGATATCCTTTATAAACTTCGGTTATTACAGCATAGTCACCTGAATTTCTGACCATTGAACCGATTCCTCCATATTTACCGGCAATCATTACTGCAAAATCGTCAGCTTCCGATTCAGGGAAATATACTGTATAGGGATCAAGGGTTTTAAGCATATTGTCTATACCTGCTTTGACAACTTTATCGGGGTCAATATCCTCGACATAGAAAGTATTCAGTTCCCTGAAGAGAGAGAAGAATATATCGAGATTCTTTGCGATTTTAAAGTCTCTTGTCTCCTGCGTTGCAAGAAATCCGGTGCTTATTCCGACAACCAGAAGCAGTGAGACAATAATTATAATTTTTCCGGTACGTATCTTTTTCATATTTCGAAATGCTTTATTAAGAAGGCGAAATTAGCAAGATTATTCGGGAAGTGATTTGACAGAGAAACAATTAAGACATATTTAACATATTAAGAAACTGGAAGACGGAAGACCGAAGACTGTGTTGAGAAGGAAATACATAACTTTTTAAGTTTCAGCCTTCCTGTTTTGGACTTTGGTCTGCGGACTTCTGACTTGTGAGAACTATAAGCTTGTTTATCACAACTTTCATTGATTTTTCAATGGTATTATAATCCGGGACAGTGTTTCCCTTAATTATAACAATAAACACAATCTGACTGTTTTGCGATAAAAGGTGATTATAGAGGACCTGTTTATTTTTCCTGTAAGCTTCTCTCATTCTTCGTTTAATCAGATTTCTGGTTACCGCGAGCCGGAAACCTCTTTTTGATACACTGAAAGCGACCTGGGCAGGAGCGGGCAGCGTTGGAGGAACTTTTACCCAGACGATTTTAAAGAGGGAATTATGGAAAATGTTTCCGTTTTCAAACAGTGAATCTATGATTTTCCTGCTGCAAAGCTTTTCGGACTTATCAAAAGTCTCCCTGTTGCTATTCATTCTGTATCAGTTCGGATGTACCTGAAAGTGATCATTTTTTTATATAAGTAGGGACGTAGCATGCTACGTCCCTACATTTAAAACCGGTATTGTAAGTACTATTTTAAATTTTTATTGTAGTCTTTAAGAAAATCATCTAAAGCCATTGTCATCGACGGGGCTTTTGGGTTAGGAGCATTGATATCGAGTCTTAATCCTTCATTTTCTACAGCATATGCTGTGGTAGGACCGAAAGCGGCAATTTTGATATCACCCTGAACAAATCCCGGGAAGTTTTCTTTCAGTGATTTAATACCTGACGGGCTGTAAAACACAAGAATATCGTAATCGAATTCCTTTATGTTGGAAAAATCTGTACTGATTGTCTTGTAAAGAGTACCGATTGTGTATTTAATACCGTTTTTATCGAGAGACTCAGGTATTTCTGCATTGTGGGGTTCTGACAGGGGGACAAAAAAATTATCTTCCCTGTGTTTTATTATAACATCAATGAGATCCTGAAACTTTGCTTTGCCGTGAAATATTTTTCGTTTTCTGTATACTATGTATTTCTGAAGATAAAATGCAACATTTTCAGTGATACAGAAATATTTCATCGTATCGGGAACCACAGCGCGCAATTCAGTGCATATTCTGAAAAAATGATCAATACCAGTTTTACTGGTGAAGATTACCGCGCTAAAGTCAAGTATGTTTATCTTCTGAGAGCGGAAGTCTTTGGATGATACTCCCTCAACCTGATTAAACGGTTTAAAATCTACTTTCAGATTATATTTTCTTGCCAGTTCGAAATATGGAGATTTCGGATTCAGTGGTTCTGGCTGCGATACTAAAATCTTCTTTATTTTCAACTCTTTACGGTTTAAGTTCAACTTCCTAAGTAACCCAAGCCAATCTAAACAAGACCTGTAAAATACTTTACTATTATCAAAACAGGCAGAATTTCCAGCGCACAAAGGTATAAAATCAAATAGAATATTGAAACACTCCTGTTTAGAAAAATTATCAATAGCCTTATTACCCTTATCAGATATATAATAAAAAGAATGATAATACCTGATAAAATATAATCCTTCTCAGGAAGTATTTCTGTATATGACATCATTATGATAAAGACAAAAAGGAACACAGCACCGAAACGATAAGAATGATAGATTCCCAGCAGGTATTCCCTGAATAATTCCTTCTGGCCGCTTGCTGAACCTGTTATGATACATACAGTATGTCTGATAGTTACAGCAAGACTGATTATTCCTACCGCTATCAGCCATGCTGATATTCCCCTGAAGCCGGAAGGGATTACTTCATAATATGTTGCGACTGTATATCCGAAAAGAGCAATAATAATAAATGAAATCAGATTCAGAATAGTGGATTGCCAGTGAAAAAGACCTGTTACATCACGTGTTGAGGAGTTATTTAATCCTTTAAAAACAAATACCCTTTCAAAATAGGTCAGCATCCTGCGGGAGGAACTCTTTACAACCGAAAACAAAAAAGCTGCTGCTAGAAGGATAATTATCATCCAGTCAGTGTGCAGCGGGTGTGGTGGAAGCTCTTTCCCTGGCTTAAGTTTTTTCAGGAGAATTGCATGTTCCTCCATCCTGAACTGATTGGTCCTGGTAATGAAAACGAACGGGAATTCTTCGGTATGACCATATCCCAGGCGACGAATGAAATTATTAAAGTCGTAATAAGTCACATCAGCAATAATGTTCCTTGTACAAATGGAAGTTGTATCGGCGGCATCAGGAAGTACGTTCTGATTCAGGGAAATTATTCTTGGTCGCGATGAGTCAGTCGACGGAATGGCGATAATGCCTGAAGCTGAAACCGTTTTATTCAGGGAGGAATCCTGACCGGAAACAGTTTTACGCGGGATGGTATCTTGTTGTAAATCCTGGCAGGAAATTATCATCGTTTTGGTCAAATCAAAACACAAAAGTAATGATAATTACCAGAGATAATTCAAAAAAGCCGGATAGCCGGTTCAAAAATGATTGCTCGGACAGCCTGAAATTTCTGTGAGTATATTGTTAGCCAGCCTGCTTGCACCTATTCTGAAAAGACGGTTATTCAGCCATTCCTCTCCAAGGCAGTATTTAACAATCTCATAATATTTAATAGCATCAGCTGCAGTAACAATGCCCCCGGCTGCTTTAAATCCTACTTTTATTCCGGTTTCAGAATAGAAATCCGAAATAGCATGACACATCACAAATGCTGCTTCCGGAGTAGCAGAGACCGGTGTCTTCCCGGTAGAGGTTTTTATAAAATCTGCACCGGCATCCATTGCAATCATTGAAGCCCTGAAAATGTGTTCAAAATCGCCAAGAAGTCCCGATTCAACAATCACTTTTAATTGTCTTTCTCCGATTGCTTCCTTGATCTCCCTTATTTCATCAGCAACAGTTGCAAAATCATTCCCAAGGAATGCACCAACAGGAATAACAATATCTATTTCATCTGCACCTGCCTCAACAGCCATTTTACATTCAGTAACCTTTATGCTCCGGAATGTCTGAGATGTAGGGAATGACCCAGCCACAGAAGCTATTTTAACATTTCTTGCAGTAAGCTTTTCTTTAACAACCGCAACATAGTTCGGGAAGACACATATGGCTGCTACATTCGGAATGTTTGAAAATCGTCCGGAAAAGCTGTTTACCTTGCCTGTAAAATGTATTATATGACTCTTATTATCAGTCGTATTGAGACTTGTAAGATCAATTGTATTCAAAATACTCATCAGGAGATGCTTGTCCGGAACTTCCGGAACTGCAGAAGTGACTTTCTTTAAACCTCTTTTTACTTCCGCATCAGAAGGACATGATTTGATCAGTTTTTGATAAAGTTTTGTCATTTAATTAGTTATTAAACTAAGAATATAGCTAATACGAAATAAATCCGGGGGTTAATATAATGCTTTTTGTTTTCATATTGAATCTGACATGAATTTTTATGATTATTGTGAAGAACAATCAGAAAATCATTAAAATTCCGGATTTATTATTCCTGTCTGCCGTGTCTGGCAAGTGAGGAAAAGACACCTATTACAGATAATACGGAAAAAATTATAAAACCTGTTCTCATAGCTGCTATGAGGCCCGGAAAGGTTGCCGGGTTTATTGTCTGTTTGCCTATATACAATGCAATAAGCATCATTGCAATTCCCATACTCATCATCTGTCCGACCATCCTCATTGTCCCAACAACTCCTGAAGCAACACCCAGGTAGCGTTTCTCAACGGAACTCATTATGGCATTTGAATTGGGCGACGAAAAAAGGCCGAATCCGATTCCCATAAGCAGCAAAAGTAAAACTATTACATAATCCGGAGTGTCCTCCTTTATAAAACAGAGCAAAATCAGACCAAGTGCAGTAATGCCCATTCCCGCAGATGCTATAATTCCGGGATTTTTTTTGTCAGATAATTTACCGGCAATAGGTGACAGAAGGGTCATTGCAACAGGCTGTGATATCATTAATAAACCAGCGGTACTGGGACTTAGACCTTTTAGATACTGAAGGTAAAGACTTATGAAAAAGCCGATTGCACTCGTTGCAGAATAATTGATCAGAGCCGCAATCCCTGAAAATGCAAAGATTCTGTTCCTTAATATGAGGCGGATATCAAAAACAGGGTTGGAGACTTTATTTTCAATGACCAGAAAAAGAACTGCCGTCACCATGGCTATCAGCAAACAAATCCAGCCAGTCGATGAAGGGAGCTTCGAAAACCCGTACATAAAGGATGCCAGAGCAATACCATAGACCACCGATCCGCGCCAGTCAAATTTTTCGCCGACAGCTTCAGCCCATTCTGTTTTAATCTTTCTCTTGATAAGTATCAGGGAAATGACCCCGAACGGTACGAGAAATGCAAAAATACTTCTCCATCCGAGATAACGCGTCAGCAAACCGCCTATAACAGGTCCAAGTGACAAACCCAGATAGGTGGCTGTAATATTTATACCAATGGCCCGGCCTCTCTCTCCGGGCTGAAAAACCGAAGTTAAAATTGCCATACTGGTTCCGAAAATCATCGCACTCGAAAACCCCTGAATGATTCTCAGGATAATAAGAGATCCTATATTCCAGGAGAATATTATCAGAAATGTTGTTACTGTAAAGAGCAGGATACCAAGAGTAAAGATTTTTTTCCTGCCTGTTATATCGCCCAGCCGCCCGAAAGGCAAAAGGAAAATTGCCGATGTCAGGATGAAACTGCTTATCACCCAGCTCAGACTGATGGCATTGGCATGAAGCTCTTTCCCGATGGCAGGCAAAGCCAGGTTAACAGCTGACCCCAGAAAGGGTGTCAGAAAAGCCGCAAAAGTCGAAACAAGGAGTACTGACTTTTTAAAGCTTTTTTCATCATAACTGGTGTCAGTGCTGCTCATTCCTTTTCACGGGTATCAATGATTATTGTTACAGGTCCGTCATTTATCAGCTCCACCTGCATCATCGCACCAAATTCGCCGGTGCCGATTTGCTTTCCTGAAAGGGTGGAGAGCCTGGCAACAAACTTATTATATAAGGGTATTGCTGTTTCAGGAGCAGCTGCTCTTATGTAAGAAGGCCTGTTACCCTTTTTTGTCTTTGCATGCAGGGTGAACTGGCTTACCGTAAGGATCTCACCACCAATATCAAGAACCGACAGGTTCATAACCCCGGAATTGTCATCAAAAATCCGGAGATTGGTAATTTTATTGCACAGCCATTCGATATCTGTCTCATCGTCAACGGTCTCTATGCCAAGCAAAATAAGAAGGCCCTGACCGATACCTGATCTTATGCTTCCTTCAATTGAAACAGATGCTTGCCTTACCCTCTGAATGACAGCTCTCATTTAGGTTTTATTTATCTGTTTCAAATATATACAATCGGGGTCAAAATCATTTGAGTGATGATTTATATTATATTTGCCAGCTCATAATTGTAATATGGATTATTTTACAATTCTGGTTATCGCCCTTGGTTTGTCATTCGACACATTTGCCGTATCGTTATCTTACGGAGTGATCCGAAGCGGAATTCTTTTCAGNCAGGCTTCCTGGATTGCTATTGTACTTGCTGTTTTCCAGGGAGGTCTGACTGTAGCAGGATATTTTCTGGGCTCAATATTTACAGACGCACTGAAGGCTACCGACCATTGGGTTGCACTGGGACTGCTTTCCTTTCTCGGTGTGAAAATGCTGGTTGAGGGTCTGAAAAAAGACACAGATGATGAACCCAAAGACTATAGCAGTACTATCGTTCTTCTTACAATTGCCCTGGGCACAAGTATCGATGCATTTGCCGTCGGGATCAGCTTTGCACTTCTTGAAGTGAGGATCTGGAGTGCAGGGATAGTCATTGGGGCAGTAACTTTCCTTGCTTCCATGACAGCAATTCGCATTGGCAAATCGGCCGGAGCCAGATTAGGAAACAAGGTTGAGGTAATAGGGGGATTGTTATTGATTGCTATAGGGTTAAAGATATTCCTCGAACATATTCTTGCCTAGAGGCCATCCTCTCCATGATCTGACCTGAGCGTTGAGTTTGCTTCGTCGCTGCACGTCTCGCAATGCCCTCTGAATAATATTATTTCCTTATGGTCCTCACTCCGAACACTGGTCCCGCCATATTCCCCGGATGAGCCTGGAACATTACAGTGATCTTCGATTTATTTTTCAGCAGCTCCTCGGGGATGTCGTATTGAACAGAGATGAACTCTCCTTCTTTCTTGTTCGAAATATTCTCGGTTGCAATTATTTTATCGTTCACAAGAATATCAAATGTCTTTGCCCCGGGAAATCCTCCCCAGTAATCTGTTACCAATGCTGTATTAATACCGGGTATTACCTTCAGTTCGAATGAAAACCATCCGCTTCTCGAATCTCTGCATCCACGCTCCTTGTAAGTATATGCTGAACTTTTCTCTCCTCTGAAATTATGGTTTCTCTCGGGCTGCATCTCTCCGGGCTGTACAAAATCGATCTGGGCTTCCTGTATCTTTTTTTGCTTCTCCAGATCTGCTTTGTATTCAGCCTCTCTGGCTGCCCATTCCTTCTCATTAAAAAGGTCCCAATAGATGGAATATCGTTTATTGTACACAGTATAAAAAGGTTTCAGTTCAATATCGCGAGGCCTTCCTGTATTGAATGTCATGAATGTATTTTGTTTCCCATCTACGGGTTTAAGCCATGCTGCAGGATCCCGTTTCTCTGTCATCATTACAGGAACAAACATAGCATCTCTTGGCAATGAATCCTTAACCGGGCCCAGTTCTCCGGCCAGGATCAGAGGTCCATACATTAATGCAACCCGGTTACTGTCGTCAGGCATCGGTTCGCTGCGGAGAGTGAACGGAATCCTGACTTCAATTTTATCACCGTCTTTCCAGGTTCTTTTTACCGGCACGAATGAGCCTGGTTCCGCTTTAAAACTGACACTGTTCCCGTTGACCTTTATTACAATTCCATTTATAGCCCAGGACGGATACCGTATCATCATTGTCAGTGCCAGAGGCTTTTCACATTTAAAAGTAAGTGAAGTGCCATGTTCTACCGGGAACATGGTATTCTGATCAATTACAAGCCCCTTTTTCTTCCAGGTTAATTCTGAGGCGATGTACTGAAAAACAAACAGTTCATTATCATTATGATAGTAGATGTTTTTTCCATATTTCGAATGGTTCTCCATTCCTGAACCGACACAGCAGGTAAAAGAAAAAGGATCCTGAAAATCTTTAAAGCCTCCCATTTCAAGTGAGAGATTATATGTTACATTTCCTGTTTCCGGATTCTGTGAGGCGAGAATATGATTAAAGAGAGCTCTTTCGTAGAAATCCGCCACTTTTGCAGAGGCATTCCATTCAAAAAGATGCTCTGAGAGTTTCAGCATGTTATACACATTACAGGTTTCTGTTGTCCCTTCCCCGAGCCGGTTCCTGAGCTTATCTTCAGGACCGAAATATTCTTCATTGCCATTTCCTCCGGTTACATAGGAATGATGTTTCACAACTGTTCTCCAGAAATATTCAGCTGCACTTTTATCAGTCGTATCGCCGGCAAGCTCATAAATTCTAGCCAGACCGATCACTTTCGGGATATTCGTATTGCAGTGTTTTCCCGGGAGAACGTCTTTTCCAGCTTTTAATGAGTCAAGTATGATTTTCTGATAAAATAACTTTGATGTTCTCAGGTACTTTTCATCCTTCGTGTCGGCGTAAAGATCAGCAAGTGTTTCATTGATGCCGCCGTATTCACACCTGAGCATTTGCTGGATCTGATCATCATTTAGGTCAGATACTATAAAGCCAAGCCAGTCAGCAAAACGTTTTTCCACAATCAGGGCAGTATTATTTCCGCACAGTTGATAGGCATCCCTTAATCCCGCCATTATTTTATGTTCAGTATATAACGGTGACCAGATTCCGTTCAGATCAAATCCCTGTGAACGGATATTCCCTTTTGCTACTTCCTGTTCAAAGACCTTTTTTCCACCGGGAATGGCGCCGATATATCCGTTGCCTCCTTTTTCCTGAAGACTCTTAAGTTCCCCTACAATATAATTTACTCTTTCCAGAAAGCGTTTGTCACCTGTGGTCTGATACATCATAGAACAGGCGCTCAGGTAATGACCCAGACTATGTCCGGCCAGTGATTCATTTTCCCAGCCCATGTAATGATCGGCTTTAGGTTTCAGTCCTGTTTCAGAATAAAACCTTGAAAGCAATCGGTCGGGTTCGTACATTAAAAGTGTTTTGGCATCAAGCTGTGTAGCGCGAAGAAAAGGACCATCCAGGAGTCTGACGTCAGTAAGTTCAAATGGCAATACCCTGAAGGATATAACCTCTTTTCCTGAAGTTCTGATGAAGGTGGTTTTGGGAGAGGAGCAGCCTGAAAAGAATACTCCGGGAATCATAATGAAGACCAGAAACCGGATAGAAAATTTCATGATATAGATTTTATTTTACCTTCTGTCTCTAGCCCCCTACCTGCCTGCCCCCCTGCCCCCCTAAAGGGAGGTCAATTCCCGTTCTTAATTAAATTTTATTAACATCTGAAGATTAGCCCCCCTTTAGGGGAATGGGGGGCAAAACATAGTTAAAATGGCACCATAGTCCTCACCCGCTTATCAAATACAGCCATTTCTGTAAAGCCAATATATCTGAGCAATTCGTATGCTTCATCGAAATATTGTCCGACACGCGATGGCATATGTGCATCGGAATTGACACAAACAGGGACATTCTCCTCCCTGAAGACATGCAGAAACCTCCGATCGGGGTAAAAGTCAGCAAGGGGGCGGTTGCGGCCATTAGTATTAACTTCAAAAGCAACATTATTTGCCTTCATTGCTTTTGCCAGCTTTCTATACAGCGGTTCCATGTTCATAGCCGGTTTGTAACCGTAAATCCTTATCAGATCACAATGTCCGATAATATCAAAAATCCCTGAACTAACTGCTGTAATTACAGATTCAAAATATGATTCAAACAATCTGTCAATGCTTTTTCCTTCATAGAACTCAGGGCCCACATCAACAGTTTTTTCTCCGAGATAATGAACTGATCCAATAATATAATCCAGAGGTAAAGGCTTCAGATATTCACTTATCTCTTTCTCCCTGCCGTCGTAAAAATCAACTTCAAGACCAATCTTAATTTTTATGCTGTCAGTTATATTCTGAAGCGACTGAAGATGATTTATATATGGAGAAATATTTACAGGTTTCATATTCCAGTCCTCCAGATCCCTGAATAAAGTCAGATGCTCGGAGAATCCTATCTCATTGATACTTGCGGCTATCGCAGCAGTAATATAATCTTCAGGAACTGACCTTCCATCGCTGTAAATTGAATGCATATGGTAATCAGTTTTGTAGATCATCTTTTTTAAATAGTGAAAATGGAGTACTTTTGCAGATTCAAAATAGGCCCAAATTTGGGAATAAAACAAATTGAATTTTGATAATGTGAGAAGGAATTTGATAAATTTGTGAAAAACCAAAAATAGTGAACGAAAAGAAAAAGCCTTGCTCCTGTGTAAATTGTGATTTCCGTGCAGTAGTATTTTCCTACCTGGAAGATCCTTCTGTTGAAGAGCTGTGTGATTATAAAGAGGAGCAATTTTTCCGCAAAGGGGAAATTATAAATCACGAAGGGGAGAAAATAACCAATTTTAAATATCTGAAAAGCGGACTGGTTAAGCTCTACAGGAGGACTCCCTCAGGTGATGAACAGGTGATAACCATTACCCGCCCATTCGAATTTGTCAGTAACATGAGCATATTTTCCGAGGAGCGATACCAGTACTCGGTTTCCGCCCTTGAGGATTCTGTTGTATGCATGGTTAAACTCGACTTCATAAAGGAACTGTTCCTGAAAAACGGGGGATTTGCTATGAGTCTTCTTACCAAGATTTCAAGGATTAACGATAAGATCATATCGCAGACACTTGATATACGCCAGAAAAACCTGATAGGCAGAGTGGCCTTTGTATTGCTTTATTTCACCAATGAGATTTACAAATCGCGGGTATTCGACCTGCCGGTCTCACGTAAGGAAATCGCCGACTACATCGGGATGAGCACTGCTAACGTCATCAGGACTCTTTCGGATTTCAAAAAAGAAGGAATAATCAGGGTTTTTGGAAAGACAATCGAAGTGGTAGATGTAGCCAAGCTTGAAGTTATATCCAAACACGGTTGAGAACTGCCTGATTCTGCTATTTTAAAACATCCTTAAAAGCCTCTTCAAGGGTTCCGAATTGGAATTTATAGCCGGAAGCAATTATTTTTTCTGAGGATACCCTGCTTCCGCAGAGTATAACTTCCGACATTTCACCCAGAACTGCCTTTAGAACAAATGCCGGAACTGAAACCGGAAAAACAGGTTTTTTAATTACTCTTCCCAGTACTTTCATGAACTCCCTGTGGGTGACATGCTGAGATGCTGTAGCATTATAAGCTCCCTGAATATTGTCATCCCTCAGAGCTTTCAGGTAAATATTGCAGAGATCTTCAATATGAATCCACGGCATATACTGATTTCCTGAACCGGTTCTGACCAGAAATCCGAATTTGGCTGGCATCAGGATCTTGGAAAGAGCACTGTCGTTTTTTTCGAGAACAACAGATGTCCTGATTTTTACGGTTCTTATTCCCGAATTGCCGAACAGGTCTGCCGCATGCTCCCAGAGACTGCATACACTGCTTAGAAATCCTTCTCCTGCAGGATCGGTTTCATTAAAAATCCTTTCTGAAGTTGTATTTCCGTAAATGCCTGTTGCTGAGGCAGAGATAAATGACTTTAAAAATATTTTGTTTTCTTTTATCGTATCAAAAAGGAACTTTGCTGAATCATAACGGCTAGTAAGAATTTCATCCTTTCTGGCTTCAAACCATCTCTTTTCTCCGATATTCGCGCCTGCAAGATGAATTATGGAATCAATACCCCTGATGGCTTCGTGATCAATTATCTTTTTCGCTGGATCCCAATTGATCATTCTGACATTTCCATTACTTCCGGGTTTTCTTGAAAGATGAGACACTGAATATCCTGCAGAAAGGAGTAATGATGTAAGATGTTTCCCTATCAGGCCGCTGCCGCCTGTTATCAGAACGGATGAACTATTCTTTACATTTTTAGAGATTTTATCTTCTGACATACAAGAAGTTATTGTGGCTTATTTTCAAAATTAGCTAAATCAGGAAGAAATTAGGACTTTTTAACACATTAATATTGAAAAGATATTTTAATATTGTGTCCTTGAAAATTTCTGTAGCGAAAACTACAAGGGATAAAATTAATTAATCATCAATTGTGTAATCTGTAATGAAAAAAGAATCTATGAAAGATGCAGTTGCTATACTTTGCGCGGGCGGTCCGGCCCCGGGAATTAATACAGTAATAAGTGCCGTAACTAAAATATTTTTACAGAACGGGTACAATGTACTGGGTATTAATGGTGGCTACAAATCACTTTTTTCCAGTGAGCCATCCTATGATTATCTTGATTTTGAATTTGCTGATCATATATACAGTCGTGGTGGCTCAGCTCTTAAGATGAGCCGTCATAAGCCAAAGGATGACGAATTTAAAGTAGATTTTTTCAAGAAGAATAATGTAAAGCTCCTTGTTACAATCGGAGGGGACGATACTGCCAGTTCAGCCAACCGTCTTACAAAATATCTTTCGGAACAAAAGCTGGACGTGAAAAATATTCATGTTCCCAAAACTATTGATAATGACCTTCCTCTTCCTGAGGGAACACCGACCTTCGGTTATCATTCGGCAAAAGAAGAAGGAGTCCGTCTGGCAACAACAATATATGAAGATGCCCGTACCAGCGGGAACTGGTTTGTTGTTTCAGCAATGGGACGCGAGGCAGGTCATCTAGCATTTGGAATTGGCACAGCATGCCATTACCCGATGATCATCATTCCTGAGATGTTTAACAAGACCAAGATCACATTCGATAAGATTACCAAACTGGTTATTTCATCAATGGTGAAAAGAAGATTGCTTGGGATTGACTACGGTTGTGCAATTATTTCTGAAGGAGTATTCCACTTTATGACCCAGAAGGAAATAATCGATACAGGTATTAATTTCACTTATGATGAGCATGGGCATCCCGAACTGGGAAACGTGAGTAAATCGCACATTTTTAACATGCTTACCCAGCAGGCTCTCAAAGGTTTGAGGATTAATGTTAAATCAAGGCCAAATGAAATGGGTTATGAGTTACGATGCTGCAGGCCGGTTGCTTATGATCTTAACTATGCCACACGGCTCGGACTAGGGGTTTATAAACTCTTTAAGGAAGGGTTGACAGGTTGTATGGTAACCGTCGAACGTACAGGCAAAATCGAGCCTTTATTCCTTAAGGATGTGGAGGATGAACATGGAAAAGTAAAACCACGTCTTGTCAATGTGGAAACAGAAAATGTTCAGCTCATCTTCAGAAATAATCTTCACTATATTACCAAGGCTGACTACCGTGGAGCTAAGAAATATGTAGAGAACCCTGAAGAGTATGATTTCTATAAGATCCTTGAATGGGATGAATCTCCTATTAAATAATATTTAAGCAAAAAAAGATCAGAAGGGATGGAATTATTCATCCCTTTTTTTGTTTATATATTCGTAACCAGAAAGCTATAATTGCTTCTTTCGCTATTTTATTTTAAATTTATAGACTATTCTGTTTTATTAATTTAAATAAAAATCAGATATCATGGCAACTCAGAAATCAACAAAAGGTATTATAGCTATTCTCACTGGAGGTGGTGACGTGCCCGGGCTTAATCCTGCCATCAGGGCGGTAACTATCCGTGCAAACCGTGAAGGATACAAAGTAATCGGACTTCGCAGGGGATGGGCTGGTATAACCGAGTTAATCCGGGATACCAAGGCAGATAACAGCAACAATTTTCAGATTCTTACTGATGATATAGTAAATAAAGCCGGCCGGACCGGAGGTACATTCCTTCATACATCAAGGACAAGGCCCAGTCATATGTCAAAGTCAAGTGTCCCTGATCATCTTCAGGCGACTTACAATGCTGAAACCAACGACCTCACTCCCGAGATCATAAAAAACCTGGAGTGGCTGGGAGTGGACTATCTTATTCCCATAGGCGGTGATGATACTCTGAGCTATGGAGTTCATCTTTATAAGATGGGAGTTAATGTCGTTGCAATTCCAAAAACAATGGACAATGATGTTCCCGGAACTGATTATTGCATAGGATTCAGTACCTGCGTTACCCGGACAATACAGATGACTAACAGCCTGCGAACCTCTGCAGGTTCACATGAGAGACTACTTGTACTGGAGGTTTTCGGGAGATATGCCGGATTCACAGCTATGCTGCCAACAATGGCCGGCGCAGCAAACAGATGCGTTATTCCTGAGTATGAGTTCGATATTGAACAACTCACAAAACTCCTTGTTGAAGACAGGAATCATAACCCAAGCAGGTATTCGGTAGTATTGGTTTCTGAGGGTGCAATGTTCAAAGGAGGAGAGATGATCTTTTCAGATCAGGAAAAAGATGCCTATGGTCACGCTAAACTTGGAGGAATCGGCGACATGGTCTCTGCGAAACTAAAAGATCTTTCCGGGAAGTATAATAATGGAAAAACTATAAATATTATAAATCAGAAACTCGGATACATGGTTCGGGGCGGAGATCCGGATGCTCTCGATTCAATAGTGCCAATGGCTTACGGAAACCTGGCTCTCGACCTTATTCTGAAAGGTGTTCATGGAAGAATCGTTGTTCTTAAGAACGGTCGCTACGATAACCTGCCTATTGATGTTGTTACTTCATCTAAGAAAATCGTGAAAGTGTCGGATTATTACAACACCGAAAGACTAAGACCATACTATCACAGCTTTGAGATGAAACCTTTTCTTCTCATGGCCTCTGATAATTAAACAAGAAAAACCACAAACTTACAGAAGTTGTCTCAAAGTTTATTTTGGGACGGTTTTCCTTTGTGTTCCCTGTTGATTACCTTATTTTTGCTGTAAATGATTTTCTATTGGAAAAGGGAGTTATCTTAAAATCCACGGGCAGCAGATACAGACTTCTCACTGAGAATGGAGCTATTTTTGAATGTTCAATCAAAGGCAAACTGAGGATTAAGGAATTCCGGACCACAAATCCTGTTGCCGTAGGAGACAACGTTCTTTTTGAAACAGACGGAAAATCGGGTTCGGGTATAATAACCGAAGTTCTCGACAGAAGGAATTATATTCTGAGAAAAGCATCAAACCTTTCGAAACATTCACAGATCCTGGCAGCGAATATTGATCAGGCTTATCTTATGATAACAGTTGTTTTTCCTGAAACCCCCGTAGAATTTATCGACAGGTTCCTTATCACTGCTGAAGCATATAGGGTTCCTGCAAAAATAATCATTAATAAAACCGATCTCTACGGAGAAGATGAAACAGCCAAAATGGAGTTTATAGAGGCTCTGTATAAGAACATAGGCTATGATTGCAGGCGACTGTCGCTGAAAGAAGATAAAAACCTTGAAGAGCTGAAACGTGAAATGTCGGGAAAGACGACCCTGATTTCAGGATATTCAGGCGTTGGAAAGACAACTCTGCTCAATACACTTAACCCTGATCTTAATCTGAAAACAGCAGAGATATCAGATTATCATAAACAGGGAAAACATATCACCACTTTTCCTGAAATGCACCAGATGCCCTTTGGCGGTTTTGTGATTGATACACCCGGGATAAGGGGATTTGGTGTTGTTGATATGGACAGGAATGAGATTTACCATTTTTTCAGAGAGATATTTATAAAATCAAAGGAATGCAGATTCAATAACTGCCTTCATCTTGATGAACCGGGATGCGCTGTCAGAGACGCAGTGGAGAAGGGGGAAATTGCTTTTCTCAGGTACAGAAGTTACCTGAATATCATGGATGGGGATGATGGTAAATACAGATAATGGCGATATTTATTATTAATAAATTATCTTTAGCCTGATGAAGATAAATACCAATTCCTGATGAAGAGAATCCTAGTTCTTGTTTATTCGGCGTTTTTAATAATACTCATAGCTAACTATATCTATTACAAGAGTCTGTATAATAAACAGATAAATTATATTGTTGAGCTTCTTAACCGGCAGGTTCAACTGGTAGGACTGGCAGTTGACAGTACCAACAATGGTTTTGTAAGCGATTTTAACAAGATCAATTTCTCAGCTGATATCAATTCATTTTTTACAAATCATGATGATCAGGTCAATGTAAAAGAAAAGATGAAGACCTTCTTTTCAAAATATCATGAATTTGTGATAGGGATAAAATTGTACGATAATAACAAGAATGAATTCACACTGAAAAGAGATGAAAATGCTGACTGGCTTGAACAGCCTTATACACTTCATGTTCAGGGCGAAATTTATGCCAGGGATACTCTCACCCAGGAAAACAAAAAATTCAATTATTTTCTTCCCATTATTAACAAAGACGATAATTCTATCTCCGGGAATCTGGAAGTTACCGTCGACTTCCAGAGATATTTTAAGGCTCTTTTTTCGGAATTTAATCTGAGGGACTATCAGTGGCAATGGGTTTTAAGCGATTCCGGTGAAATTGTTTATGACAACAGTAAGGATAAAACCGCTTATTCACAGATCGATAAGATAATTAAGGGCCTTTCTTCAGGCTCTGTGGAGAATATCACACATTCAGCCCGGGTTAATGGCAGGTCGAAGGAAATAATATCCTCATATTATTCAACACAGCTTCTTTCAAGAAACCTTGGGATCGTTTTTTCGGCCCCCACCGACCGCTTCCTGAAATATATTCTCAATAATTCTCTACTGATTGTACTTGGAACACTTGTACTGATACAGATTATTATATTTCTGTTCTGGCGGTTCCTGAAATCGCAGTCTATCGAAATTGAACGGTTGAAGACTTCTGAGAAGATGTTCTTCAAACTGATTGAAGAAATGCCTGTAGGAGTGATAGTTCATAACAAGAACAGAGAAATACTTAAAGCCAATAAGATCGCTGCAGCTCAATATTCCTATCATAATGAAGCTGAGATGACGGGAAAGATTTTTCCCGAATCATCACTGCCCGGTGAGAGCGAATATTATTCAAAACACCTGGGAGGTACATTTAATCCCGACCAGTTTGTTATTATTAAAAAAGAGATTGGAGAAATAGTCCTTTACAAGAATAGCATCCAGGTTAAATTCCTGGAAGAAGATGCCACTATGGAGATTCTGATCGACGTCACATTACTTGAATCGGCCAGGATGAAAGAAGAAAAAGCGAACGAGGCGAAATCGGAATTCCTGGCAAGAATGAGCTACGAGTTGCGGACTCCGCTTAATGGCATCATCGGAATGACCGATGTTCTTAAAAAACATGAACTTACAAGAGAGGTTAAAGAAATTGTCTCCCTCCTTCACCGCTCGACCGAAGTTCTGCTTAGCATAATCAATGATATACTTGACTTTTCAAGAATTGAATCAGGAAATATGATCCTCGATGAGGTGCCTTTTAACCTGCGGGAGGAGATTACATACTGCATCGACCTTGCTAAAACAAATAACTCTTCCGTTGAACTGAGTGTTACCAGCGTTGTTGATGACAATGTACCTGAGAGCATCATTGGCGATCCGTTCCGACTGAGACAGATCCTTACAAATCTTATAACACATTCGGTCCAGAATACTGAAAATGGCGAAATCCGTCTCAGATGCCATGTAAAAAACAGCAGGGATGGTTTAATAACTCTGGGATTCGACTTACTCGACACCGGGAAAAGTTTCGACTCTGTAAGCCTTAAAAAGATCTTCGGCGAATTTGTGAATATCGAATCCAAGAAAGTCAGGGCAAACGACGATTCCGGATTCGGAACTATTCTCGCAAAACAACTTGTTGAGCTGATGGGAGGAGAGCTGACTGCAGTCAGCCCTTCCGGTCTCGCCGGCGACCAGGGTACTAAAGTATCATTCACAATTCGTACCTATTCTAATGACAGACAGATCAAAGAACTTTCTTTTGAAAAGATAAGAACATTCGACAGGATCAGAACACTTGTAATTACAGGTAACCAGACACGTGATGAAGAAATTCTCGGAGCGCTTCACCGGCTGGGATTAGCAATCACTGTTACAACTTATCAGAAATCAACAGTGAACCAGATAAGGTCAAACATGAATTTCCCCGAGGATAAATATAACCTCATTATCATCTTTGATGATGAGGAATTTAACGGGTTTGATGCCGCAACGGCAATCTGGGAAAATAAACTTTCAGCCTACTTCATAATGATGATGATAAGCTCGAATGACAAAAAGGGAAATTATCTGAATTGTATCACCCTGGGGATTGACCATTATCTTATTAAGCCTTTTGATACCAGCGACTTATTAAGTATTGTAAAGAATAGTTTTCCATTTCTTGAAGACAAGGGCACCGTGGTTGAAATCGGAACTGTTAGAACTGATATCAGCATCCTTATAATCGAGGATAATAAAATGAATCAGAATGTAATAGGAACAATGCTCAAGAGCCTTGGCTACTCGTATGAAGTGGCTGATGACGGATGGGCAGGTTATCAGCTTACACGGACAAAGAAATTTGACCTGATTTTTATGGACCTTATCATGCCTGAAATGGATGGATTTGAGTCATCGCAGAGAATACTTAAAAATGATAAGACAGTTTTAATTGTCGCCTTTACTGCTGACAATCTGCCTGAAACAAGGAGAAAAGCCGAATTATCAGGAATAAAGGATTTCATTTCAAAACCTGTAAGAATAGATGAACTTAAAAGACTCTTTGCACAGTATTTTAAGAAGTAAGGGGGTCATCTGATGATTATGAACATTCCAATAGAAAGATTCCTCGACCTTTCTGATACTACTCCTGTTGTTGACGTACGATCTCCATCAGAATTTACCATGGGGCATATCCCAGGGGCAGTTAATATTCCGCTTTTTGACGACAGACAGCGGGAGACAGTTGGGACAAAATATAAGAAGGAAGGCCGCATTCCTGCAATTCTTGAAGGTTTAAAACTCTCCGGTCCGCAGTTAGAATACAAACTTAAAGAGGCTCTTAAGATAATGCACGACAACAAACTCCTTGTCCATTGCTGGCGAGGTGGGATGAGGTCGGAATCAATGGCATGGCTCTTTTCAATGGCAGGTATAGATGTAAGCCTGCTGGAGGGAGGCTATAAATCCTATCGTCATCATGTTCTTGAAAGTCTTTCTGTTAAAAGAAAAATGATTGTTCTGGGAGGAATGACAGGGAGCAGCAAAACCCATATTTTAAGATACCTTAATGGAATAGGAGAGCAGTTGCTTGATCTGGAGAAGATAGCAAACCACAAAGGCTCTGCATTCGGCGCTCTGGGCCAACCCCCTCAGCCAACCACCGAGCAGTTCGGTAATGTGCTTTTCTCCCAATGGAGAGAGCTGGATATGAACAAGCCCTTCTGGGTGGAGGATGAAAGCCGGAATATCGGGACCGTATTCATACCTGACGAATTCTACCTCAATATGCAGGATAGTCCAGTAATTGTTCTCGAAATGGATCTTAAAACACGCCTTCCCCGACTCATGGAAGAGTACTCTGCCTATTCACACGAATCTTTGAAGGAATCTATCTTGAAGATCAGCAAGAGGCTTGGCGGCGATAATACCCAACTGGCAATTAAAGCGGTTGAAGAAGGTAAAATTGACCAGGCGATTGAAATTTCCCTGATCTACTATGATAAGGCATACCAGTATGGACTGAAGAAAAAAATCAGTAAAAATCTAATATATATCCGGACCGATACCGATGATATAAAAACCAATGCCTTGAAGGTGCTTGATGCGGCAGGGAATATTAAGTGGGAGTAGCTTATCCTCCATGTTTTTTGCCCCCCTGCCTCCCTAAAGGGGGGTAAAATTCAGGAGGCAAAAAAAGCTTTAGTAAGGGCCTGAGTTTTCCCCCTTTAGGGGGAAGGACGCGCAGCGGCCAGGGGGCCAAGATCTTTTGCATCGACCCATTTATACACTTTATCTGACCGTCTGAGGAAGTCGGGAGTTTTAATTGAGCATAGTTCTCCTTTCAAAGCTTCTTCTGTCACTTTCAGATCCACTCTGATCTCATCCGCTACATACTCGACAACGCCTGTTGTAGGTCCTGTAATCAATATTGTATCTCCTTTTCTTAGATCCCCGTTCTCGAGTTTTATTTCAGCAACATTAAGTTTGGAAAAATAGTTCGTGATCTTTCCGAGGTAAATTTTTCTCTTGGTTGCGTTTGAACCGTAGCTGGTATTCCATTCCCCCATTGTCTGTCCCAGATAATAGCCATCCCAGAATCCCCGGTTAAAAACACTGGCAAGCCTTGCTCTCCAGAGGTCCGTTTTTTCCCTGCTGTATGTTCCGTCTTCAATTGCTTTTATTGCTTCGCTATAGCAGGAGGAGACTTCTTTTACATATTCCCCGGAACGTGCCCGGCCTTCTATTTTCAATACCCGTACACCCGCATCGATCATCCTGTCAACAAATCCTATTGTGCAGAGATCCTTTGGCGACATTATATATTCATTATCTATCTCCAGCTCATATCCGCTTTCCATATTGGTTGCCAGATATGATTTACGGCATGTCTGGTAACATTCCCCCCTGTTTGCCGATTTATTATTTTCATGGAGGCTCAGATAGCACTTTCCTGAAATTGCCATGCATAAGGCCCCATGTGCAAACATCTCAATCTTTATAAGCTCACCACCCGGACCGGTTATATTCTGATCACTTATACTTTTGTAAATATGAGAAACCTGGGAGAGATTTAACTCACGGGCCAGGACAACTACATCTGCCCACTTTGAATAGAACTTCAACGACTCAATATTGGTGATATTAAGCTGAGTTGAAAGATGAATTTCAATACCGGCTGACGAAGCATAGTTTATTACTGAAAGATCGGAGGCTATAACTGCTGTAATACCGGCTTCAACGGCTGCATCAATAATCCTGTGCATCTGATCAATTTCATGATCATATACAACAACGTTAACAGTAAGATAGCTTTTTAAGCCGTTTTCTTTACAGACAGATGCAATATTCCTGAGATCATCAATTGTGAAATTATTGGAGGATGCGGCTCTCATATTCAACTGCTCCACACCAAAGTAAACAGAGTCAGCACCACCCTGTATTGCAGCCATGAGCGATTCATAAGAGCCCGCAGGGGCCATTATTTCAATATCTTTTCTTTTCATAAGGGGCTGCAAATATAGCAATTAGAATTTGTTTTTGTTCATTACAATCCTGATGGTAGAGCCCTTTCCTACCTCTGAATGCCTAACAAAGATCTTCCCGTTATGATATTCCTCCACGATTCTTCTTGCCAGAGAAAGGCCCAGGCCCCAACCTCTTTTTTTAGTGGTAAAGCCCGGATGAAAGATCTTATTAAAGGCGGATTTTGGTATCCCCTTTCCAGTATCAGAAATATCAATTAAAGCAGCCTTTTCCGTTTCAGAAATTTTTATTGTAATCGAACCGCTTCCTTCCATTGCGTCGATAGCATTTTTAGAAACATTCTCAATGACCCATTCGAAAAGTGCTGGGTTTACAGGTACAAAAACTTCATTATCTATGTCGTAATCATAAATGAATTTAACCTTTGATGAAGCTCTCGACTTCAGATAATCAATTGTACGTGTGATTATGATAACGATATTCTCCTCTGTAAGAGAGGGTTTTGAACCGATACGAGAAAACCTCTCTGTCACTTTCTCCAGCCTCTCCACATCACGGGCAAGCTCAGCGGTTATCGGGATTTCAGGATAGTTATTCTGAAGAATCTCTATCCAGCCGGCCAGCGATGAAGTTGGTGTCCCTAACTGATGGGCTGTCTCTTTTGACATACCAACCCAGACCTGATTTTGCTGTGCTTTTCGCGACGACCTGAATGCCACGTAAGAAACAAGTATAAACAAAACAATTATTGCCAGCTGAATATACGGATAGTAGATAAGCATTGTAAGAATAATACTGTCCTTATAGTATATGAGATTGAAGTGGCCGTTTTCAAGATTGTTGATTATCGGCTTGTTTTCCTCTTTTATCCTTTCAAGCTCCTTTCGGATATACTTGTAGTCATTCGTTTTTGCGCTGTTGAAATTCCTGGTTGAAATAATACTGTCAGATTCATCGGTCAGAATCACAGGGACGGTAGTGTTGTTTTCAATAATTGTTGAAAGAAACTCAACATTCTGAGTTGTATCGGGGAGAGAAAGCAGCCTTGTAGCCTCAGCCCATAGCTCGACATTTTTTCTCTCTTCTACTTTTAGCTTCCTTACAAGACCTTCTGTGTAAATCAATGAGCCCATGCCTATCAGCACAGCAAAAAGCAGCAAAAAGTACTTCCCGAATGTTTTATAATTGAAAAATTTCAAGCTGTTTATATTTATTTCTTTTTCCTGATTACTGAAGTGTCGGGTGTCGGTTTGGCTGCTTCTCCGTCATCCCAGGTAATTTTAAACCGGGATTTCTTCTGGACAGGTTTTTGATTCACTGCTGAATCATTTTTATACCATCCGTATTCCTCATTAAGAATTGTTTTTAGCGTCTCCTTTTCCTTCCTGAGACTGGTTTTTACCTGTGTCCCGGCTGCCTTCATATCATAGCTTACCTTAGCCTGTTCTCCCTTGCCGATAATTTTTAGGAGAAGGGATGTCCGGCCCAATCCGTCATCTTCAATCACTCCAAATTCCGTCGGGTTGCCTTTGTTTTTTGTTCTCTTTTTGGAAAGTATCTCAGACAACAGCATTTTAACATGATATTCATAGTCATTGTCAAAACTGTGTTTCCCGTTAACAGACAGATCAACTGCTGACGATTTTACTTCCATCTGCGGAACATAGAGGTAATTATTCCTGATGAAAAATTCATTATCAAGTTGTTGAAAATTAATGGTCTCAAGTTCTGAGAGCTCAATGAACCTTGAAAGTTGCTTTACCGGGTCAAAGTTGATGAGCGCTCCGTTAACCAGATGATAATTACCCTC
>JGI20214J51088_10000484_pt1 | contig 27791 bp, 21 predicted proteins | sample WetSurMetagenome_FD_51088 | JGI IMG/M metagenome (IMG submission 51088) | reverse complement strand
TCACTTTTAATCATAATCCTGGCAAGCGGCAGCGAGGGGACGATGTACCTCTACGGCGGCAGCGACGCCTATGGCCAGGGACTTGGCTATCCGAGCTACGGCACACCTCTCACCTTCAGCGCCATTGTTCCCGGCAACAACACCACCACAATCTCCCCGGTCCTGCTGATGGCCACCATCTACCGGCCCGAGGCCAGGTTCCAGAGAGATCAGAACGCTACCAGCCATTATCATTCCATCCTGCCCGTCTGGAATCAGTTTTCCTTCTATCTGCCGTTTCTGAGCGGAGAGGACTGGTCTTTTGGCAGCTACACCGGCTATGCTCCTTCCATGAGAAATTTCCTGAAAGAGGACTGGAGTCCGGCTGGCGCTGACTATGAAACCTCTGCGGTAAGGAAGTTTATGCAATCGGACAGCTTTGATGAAGGCGTGCAGCCGCACAACGATCCGACCCGTCTGGGCATGAATCATTTCCTGGATAGCGATGAGCCGCCGGGCAGACCTCTGTTATGATGATATCTCGAAACGGTCTCCCCTAGCCGGAATCGCGATGTCTCCGAAACCCCTCTTGTCCAGGCCCGCCGCCAATGCGGCTGCGGCGTTAGGCTCGCCGTGAACCACGAACACCTTTTCAGGCTTCTTGGGTATCGCGGAGATGAAATCGAGCAGCTCGCCCCCGTCCGCGTGGGCGCTGTAGCCTTCAATCTCCTCGATTCTGGCCCTTACCTCGTACTCCTCGCCGTATATCCGTGCCGTCCTGTCTCCGGAGAGGAGCTTTCGCCCCAGAGTGTTCTCCGCCTGGAATCCTACGAAAAGAACCGTGGTCCTGGGATCGCCGATATTGCGGCGCAGGTGATGGAGCACCCTGCCTCCCTCGCACATCCCCGAAGCGCTGATGATTATCGCCGGCCTTGGAGCATCGTTGAGCTTCTTTGAGTCCTCAGTGCTGTGAGTGTACACAAGCCTGGCAAAGCCAAACGGGTCCGTCCCACCGTCTTGCAGCAAAAGCCGCTCAGTCTCCTCATCATAGCACTCTGGATGCTGCCGGAAGATCTCAGTGATATTGGTTGCCAGGGGGCTGTCCACATAGACGGGCATGGGCGGAATCTGCTTTGATTCCATCAGTTCGTGCAGATGATATACCACATCCTGGGTTCTGCCCACGGCAAATGCGGGTATTATGAGCAGGCCTCGATTCTGCGCCGTCTCGTTAACGATTTTGGCCAGCTTTTCTTTGGCCTCATTCATCGGACCGTGATAGCGGCCCCCATAGGTCGATTCAGTGATGAGGACATCGGCCCGATCAAAGACCACGGGGTCACGAACCACGGCAGCACCTTCTCGCCCCAGATCTCCGGTGAAGGCAAGCCTTGTCACCTTCCGTTCCCCCTGTCCCTCGGCGATATCCAGCGCGACTGTTGCAGAGCCTAGAATGTGTCCCGCATTTCTGAAGGTGAGCTTGAATCCGGGAAGAATCTCAGTTGTTCGCTCATATTCGAGAGTTTGAAAGAGGCGCAGGGAAGCAGTGACATCACGGGTCGTGTATAGCGATTTGATGAACGGCAGTCCCATCTTCGCATTCAGCTTATTGACATATTTTGCGTCCATCTCCTGAAGGGAGGCCGAGTCCTGCAACATGGCGCTGCAGAGATCGCGCGTCGCCGAGGTGGAGAAGATGGCGCCTTCAAATCCTTTTTTTACCAGCATGGGCAGTTTGCCGCTGTGGTCGAGATGAGCATGAGACAGCACCACGGCGTTGATGCTTTTGGCGTCAAAGGGAAATTCCGAGTTCAGCCTCCTTGATTCCTGCCGTCTGCCCTGAACCATTCCGCAGTCCAGCAGCACACGGTACCCATTTGCCTGCACCAGATGCATAGATCCGGTAACTGCCTGCGCTGCCCCAAAGAATTGCAGTATCAATGTAGATCCATCCTCCCCTAACGCCTCAGTTTCATTTTTTATAGATGATCGGTATTGGCAATATTAGTCGGATCAAGATAAATATTCTCTGCCCGGGGAATAGAGAAACTATTAATGAAAGAAGAGAGATCACCAATATTCAGGCTGGTGAAAATCATGATTCATCCCGAGCGCGTTTTCTCATTTAAGGAGCTGGAGAGCGAAGACGATCTGGTAGAGGCTATGATTAACCATAAGTGGCCGATATGTTACGGTTTCTACTATGGAAATCTCCTCTACCTGGGTGACGGAGAGAGCGAGGACCATCCGGAGTATGCTGCCATGACCGTTGACAAGACACAGGGCCACCACGGTGTGATAGGCCGCGAGGTGGGAAGAATCAAGCCTTCCGGAATGTCAGCGGAGCAGGTCCATGAATTCATTCGGAGGATGACAGAGGGTCGCTACGACAGCGAGAATCCCGTTCAGATAGAGGCCGAGCCGATATGGCACCATAGCTGCCAGTACTGTCGGTTGGAAGAGGAATAAAGGCATTTTGCGTCCGGCAGGTGATCTCTGTGCCCATAAGCAATTACGGTGTTCTGAAAGGAAAGGCCAAAGATGGAAGAGAGGGGCAGGGCAATAGCCCGCACTTCAATATTCTGGTCAGCAATCAGGAGAAGTTCCGCATCGCCTTCAATGTCAAATCCCAGGTAGAGCCATCGACTCTGCTCTATTACGTGGATGATAACTTCGATCATCCCATCTTGAAATACCTTCAGCAGCTACCCAGGGGTTTCAGGGAACTGGATAGCAAGGCCGGAGGCATGGCCCTGGACTTCATCCGGGGCAACATGTTCGACACCTCCAAGATGAGGCTTCTGCCGTACGACATTCCCGGCCCGGACAACGATCTGAACGATCTGGTGAAAAAATATGTAAAAAGAAGCATGGATATGCCGTCGAGCATGATCTATGCCTTTGGCCAGAGATGGGGTCCTGAGAAGGACAAATCCGACGAATTCTTTGGTTTCTTGCCAGGCAACGGCATCCACGACATCCACATGAATCAGGGGAATGCCCCGGCCTGGAAAAAGGATGATGGTCCCTGGCAGGATGGCGGGCTGATATTTCATTTTCCGGATGATAACCGCTGGGTAGCCATGTTCACGGTTTTCCAATCCCAGTGCCTGCATACCGATGACATTACCGGCCACAGAATCTCCGAAGCCTGTGATGTGCCTGTCGCAGATGGGCGGGTGCGGATAATGGCGGCCCTGGTCAATCCCATTGGTCTCGACAGAGGACTGGAGAGCATCACCATTATTAACATCACCTCCCAGCCCATTGACCTGAAAGGCTGGTGTCTGGCAGACAGCGAGAAGAAAAAAGCGCCGCTGTCCGGAATTTTAAAGGCGGGGCAGACCATGACTTTTTCCGTTCCCGGGACGGCAATTGAGCTTCCCAACGATGGTGGAATCATAACCCTGCTGGACAACAAAGGGCTGAAGGTTCATGGAGTCAGCTACACCGCCAAGGATGCTGCAAAAGAAGGGTGGACCGTGGTCTTTTAGAGGTCCATAAGCGATATCATGGGATACTGGATACCGGATACTGGATACCGGTTTCTGGTTTCTGGTTTCTTATTTTTTGTTCTATTGGTTGTTCCTCCATTTGTATTGATGACGCAGGATGCAAAATAATGGATATATTATCGGGCCGGGACAGATTCCGCGCATGCAGAGTGTTCTGCCGGGTTTTTGCGCTACACTTCAGGCTTATTTAGCATTTTTTAAGGCAAAATTCATGGAAAGTTGCCTGTCATCTAGATAAAATTAATATAATGGTATTCAGTATAACAATAATTCGAATATCATCTGTCCGAACGGGAAGCACGGAGGGAATTCAATGGCCGAGACAAGGAATTTTGCCCTAAGGGATGCGAAGGGCAATGAGATTGGTGTCTTTACGGGAAAGCAGCCCAGGCAAGCCGCTTTGAAAGCGGCCAACAGAGGCATAACAGATATAAGGCTCAGGGAGCGGGGCACAAAGAAGGTGCACATATTCTCCGGAGAAAGGGTTCAGGTAACTAAGCCCAAAGGAGCTCCTGCCTGGATGCCGGATAAAATCTGGAAGCCAAAGGTCAAAAAAATGGGCGTCCAGAAGATAGAATAACTCTAGCAAGGACGCCCGTGGCGTGTTTCTGAATAGGGTGCCTGTCCGTTCAGATCTATGAGTGGGCAGGGACCAATCGACCGATCAGAGGCCAATAGCTAATTTTTTCTGTGGTAAGCTCTGACCTCAGGCTATTTTATTTGGGCGACGGGATTGAGCTAAAAAAATCTGTGGAAAAAAATAGCATCCTGAGAGCTCAGGCGCACTCAGGCGTACATCTCCCCGCGCTCGACCTCTCGGGAGGCCTTCTTGCGCAGCTCTCCCGCCATCTTGGAGTAGTACTTCATGGTTTCAGCCGTGACCGAGGGCCCAATCTCCTGTAGCGCCGCCAGGAAATGCTTCTGGCAGATCTTCTCTGCACCCATATCCTCCCGCAGGGCCAGGCGACCAGCTTTGCGCACCACTGCGGCGATGTCCGCACCGGTGTACTGGTCGGTCAGATCCACCATATCATCGATGTTGATGTCCTCTGCCAGGGGCGCTTTCTTCAGATGCACCTCGAAGATCTTCCTGCGGGACAGCCTGTCCGGCACCGGAGCCAGGATCAGCTCATCAAATCGCCCTGGCCTCAAGAGCGCCGGATCGATGATATCCGGACGGTTGGTGGCTCCAATCACCACCACTCCGTGCAGCTCCTCCAGGCCGTCCATCTCGCTCAGAAGCTGGTTTACCACCCGCTCGGTGACATGGGGCTCTCCTGCGCCTCCACCGCCACGCATGGGAACCAGGGCATCCAGCTCATCCAGGAAAATTATCGATGGCGCCACCTGCCGCGCCTTTTTGAAGATCTCCTCCACCCTCTTCTCGCTCTCTCCATACCACTTGGAGAGCAGAGCCGATCCCTTGACGGTTATGAAGTTTGCCTCGCTCTCATTGGCCACCGCCTTGGCGAGCATTGTCTTGCCTGTTCCCGGTGGCCCATAGAGCAGAATACCCTTGGGGGCCTCAATTCCCAGGCGGCGGTAGCTTGCCGCGTTTCGCAGCGGCCACTCCACCGCCTCCACCAGAAGCTGTTTGACTTCCTCCAGTCCGCCGATGTCCTGCCAGCTCACATTGGGGACCTCGACCAGAATCTCTCTCATGGCGGAAGGAGAGATCTCTCGCATTGCTGCCTCAAAGTCGTCCTTATGCACAATCAGCCGGTCCAGGATCTCTTTGGGAATGGTGGGCTCATCCAGGTCGATCTCAGGAAGAATGCGCCGCAGGGCATTCATGGCCGCCTCCCTGGCCACTGCCGAGATATCTGCGCCCACAAAGCCGTAGGTTCTCTTGGCAAAGTCCTCCAGGATCACATCCTCGTGCAAAGGCATGCCCCGAGTGTGAATCTGGAAGATCTCCATGCGCCCGTCCATATCAGGAACGCCCAGCTCAATCTCCCGGTCAAACCTGCCAGGCCGGCGAAGTGCCATATCAAGGGCCTCGGGCCGGTTGGTGGAGCCGATTACTATTACGTTCTTTCTCTCCTTCAGGCCGTCCATCAGGGAAAGAAGCTGAGCCACAACCCGTCTCTCCACCTCTCCGGTAACGTCGCCGCGCTTGGGTGCGATGGAGTCAAGCTCATCCAGGAAGATTATGGCCGGAGTGTTCTTTTCCGCCTCTTCGAAGAGGTCCCGCAGCGCCTTTTCGCTCTCTCCGTAGTACTTGGACATTATCTCCGGGCCGTTGACGCTGATAAAGTAGGCGTCGCTCTCATTGGCCACCGCTTTGGCGAGCATCGTCTTTCCTGTGCCTGGTGGCCCGTGCAAGAGAACGCCTTTGGGCGGGTCTATCCCCAGCCGGTCAAATAGCTCGGGATGCTTGAGGGGCAGCTCAATCATCTCCCGGACCTTGGTTATCACCGGCTTGAGGCCGCCGACATCCTCGTAGACCACAGATGGCACAGAGCGCTGCGGAGTCTCTACCGCCTGAGGCAGAAGTTCAATCTCAGTTCCTTCTGTGATCTTGACTATTCCCCCAGGGCTGGTGGAGATCACCCTCAGCTTGATCTCGCCCAGACCGAAGGCCTGAGCCCCCAAAAAGCCGCGGAAAATCTCCTCAAACATGGTCTCCCGGCCCATTGAGTCGGTGGGCGGCTTTCTGACGCTGGTGGTGGAGATGACATCTCCTTTTGTCAGCGGCCGGCCGTTGAAGACCTTGGTAAGAACGTCACCGGGAGCAAAGATTTGCATTCCCTGAGTGACCGGGGCAAGTGTTACGTGCTTGGCCTCGCTCCAGACTGCCTTCTTGACCTCCACATACTGGCCTATGCTCGTTCCGGAGTTGGATCTGATCAGGCCGTCCATCCGGATCATATCCAGGCCCTGATCCTGGGAGTAGGCACTGACCGCCAGAGCTGCCGTCGGCCTTGAGCCGGACAGCTCCACTACATCCAGGGGACGGGCGCCGATTTTTTCCAGGAAATCCTCGCCAATCCTGACTATGCCTTTTCCTACATCGCCCTGAGTGGCTTCGGAAACCTTCAGCCTGACGCTTTCTCCTTCAGTCATGTATCTTTTGCACCTGCTTTTTAATATCGAGCTCTGAGCATCTTTTTATGCCAACTCAATCGTTAGTCAACGTTTTTCTTATTTCGAGCTGTATTGATCTGCTAGCGTGATATTAAGGCCTATTTTTTAAATAGTTTGCGATTTAATTCAATTAATTCGAAGGATATATCTCCAAAGAATCATCAAATCGGGTGAAGAAAATTGCTCCGCATACTGCCCGGATCTACCTGGCGTGGTCGCGGCGGGCGAAACCGAGGAGTAAGTCCTTCGTGTGATATACCCTTTCAGCCCAAGAGCTAGAACTTTGTCTTTGGGGCAGCACGACGGAGGCCGCGCAAGGAACTCCGACTGCTGCGGGCTGAAGAGCCTATTGCCCTAACAAAAAGTGATCGAGGTAGATGGCAGACGGCAATGTGCGGGGCAGTATCATTCTGTTGGGCAGTCCCGTCTGCAATTATCTCAAGTTTGCCGGGGAGTTGGAGGCAGTCAAGGAGACCAGGCGAGTGTCTTGGATCTGCAACTAATTTAACTCGATCCACTATATCCCCTATTCTTTGGCCTTGGTGAAGGGATTATTGCCTCCGTTGTACAAAGTCAGATCATCTGAACCCAACCTGATAGCTTCGTCAAGGCATTCAATAGCCTCATCATACCTACCTAAGGCGTTAAGGGCATTGCCTTTGTTTCTCCAGGCACGGCCATAGTTAGGATCAAGCTTGATAGCCTTATCGCATGCATTGATTGCATCACTGTATTTGCCAAGGTTATTGAGAGTCCCTCCTTTGTTGCTCCAATATATGGCATCATTAGGATCAATCTTGATAGCTTGATCATAGGACTTGATCGCATCACTATATTTGCCTTGCTCACCTAGAGCATTACCTTTGTTGTTCCAAGCAGGAGCTGCATCATTCGGTTCAAGCTTGATAACCTGATCATAGGCTTTTATTGCTTCGTTATACTTGCCAAGTTCTTCGAGAGCGAGACCTTTGTTGAACCATGCCGAAGATGATTTTGGATCAATCTTGATAGCTTCATCGTAAGCTTTGATAGCCTCATCATACTTGCCCTGATTGTAGAGAATATTGCCTTTGCTGGTCAGTACATTGGCATAGTCTTCATTTTGTTTGAGAACAATTCCTGCATATGCTTGTCGAAGACTATTAGCAAGATTCTCCGGGGTAGACGCATCATCAGCGTTTATGTAGTTTCCACCAATCTTTTCGGCAAAGTCAAACAATTTTTTCTCCTGGGTGGAACCTTTGCGTATGTCAAATCCAATTATGCTTACTTCTATGTCTTCCATGCCTTTATAAGTCGCCTTGTAGGGACAGGTCTCTTCCCCATCTGTAAATAGGATGACCTTTTTCTTGGTTCCATTGGCCTTCTCGTCAATGTAAATCTTAGCAAAGTCTATTGCAGCACTGAGGGGAGTGTTGCCAGTTGGTTTGATCGTGTCAATTTTAGATGAAATTACAGATTGATCGATAGTAAAAGGTAGCTCAACTTTAATATTGCCGCAGTCATAAAAAACTATTAAAGCCAACTCGTCCGAAGCAGGATCAAGTCCTGATATAAATTCTTTGACTGCAATCTTGGCATTGTTCAGCTTATTCCCACTCATGCTACTAGAAGCATCAAAAAGTAGAACTGTTGAGTTATTGATGATAGGAGTCTCTGCTATAACTCCATCCGGTGAAATATCCATCGTTGTCGAATCATTAATGGTAGGCGTCTCCACCAAATTTTCATTCGGTGTAATATCCTTTGGTATCAAGCCACCATATCCTAACTCAGTTGCTTTGGTGAAGGCTGCATCGGCTTCCTTAGTCCGACCTAGTTCCATTAGAACATTTCCTTTGTTGTGCCAGGTATCGGCATCAAGTGAATTGATCTCGATAGCTTTGTCGTAACACCTCAAAGCCAAATCATACGAACTGTTTTTATAAAAATCATCTCCTTTCTGATGCCAATAATCAGCAGTGTCCTCATGTGCCATTCCGGATGCACATAAAACTGATAGAGTTACAAGCATGAATGCGAATACACCATTAAGTGGCCACTCTACTATAGAATCAATTATCATTCTTCAAACCTCGTAACCTTTGGGGAATCCCACATCCTTTCGCCCTCAACCATTCCCTTTCATGTTAAATTCTATAATTCGCTCTTCCTATAGAGCATGATGTTTTCATCCAGTATTTTCTGACCAGAGCTTTTCTTCCACCATGCATACTTGTCTGAGCCGCCAGTATTTTTGCTTAATTCATAGATATCTGCAAATTTCTTTTGGTAGCTCTTATATTCCGACGTTGTTGGTGAAATTGATTCCGCCTTCATCTCAATGTAACTCGGCTCTATGGCCATATTTTCTCCAACTTTATTTCTTAAGACGAGCCATGTATGCTCTATGCCACTGTTATGGAAATTATTAGAGTATGCATATGTCACGTTAAATCCACGATTCTTTAGGTACCACTCGAAGAAAGCAAGTCTTTCTGGTACTGTAAAGTCTGTTGTATAAGGTCGTATGCTCGTGGCGAATCTAATTAGTTCGATAGGGCTATCAACATCAGCAGGTTTGAGATTGAAATAATAATTTTCAGGTATCCCTATATTCGTCGACTCTATGCAACCGCAAAAAAGCAACACCAAAATTGCGCTCAAGAGTAATATTCCCCTAATCATTCTATTCACCGTTGTGAAGTCAATACTATTTCATATTTATATTTTTTTTATTAATTTTCATTCATCACATTGCATTACTTGTGGTATTCCTTTGCTTTGAGCTTCTTCAAACTTGTTCTTGAATGAGAAATCAAATTCCTTCTCAAATACCTGACCGCTCTTAGAAGTGACAGTTGCCTTGATCGGAAAGCCGCCCCAGCTCCAAATCCATACCTCAAAACTGTTTGCAGCATCTTCGGAAACAGCCACAGGATTGGAAAATGAAGGATGTAGAAGATACTTTACCTGTTTTACCTTATCCAGATCTGCTCCAGTTAAAAAGATTCTGTTTCTCACAAACATGTAATTACCCTTGGGACAATAAAGCACATGTCGATCTTTATCGGAGTAAACATCACTTGCCACTTCGACACTTAGAGTTGTAAGCGTTGCGATTGGTGCTTGGTCCATGCGTGTGGCATTTTGTTGGGCTGAAGCTGTTTGTGTGGCTTTTGCCATCTGATCCGGCTTCTCATTGGTATCACTTGCGGCTTCCCTTGGGAGTTTGATGTTAGAACTTTCGAACTGAGCGGCTTCTACGTGAGCCGCCATTAAGAGACCTCCAAGTAGAATGATAAATATAAATAATATTTTGGCGTACATCTATGCTCCTTGATTTCCAACTCAATGATGTTGAAGGGATTAGAAGGTGTATCCCAATCCCTTTGCCTTTGCATATGCAGCTTTTGCTTCTCCATTGCGACCCAATTTCTCTAAAATCAAACCTTTACTATTCCATGCAGTGGCATCCATTGGATCGAGATCAACGACCTTTGAGAAGTACACCAAAGCATCTTCGTATCTCACCAGATTCATGAGGGCATTAGCTTTTCCATTTAATGCTTTCTTGTCTGCAGAATTGAGCTCAAGCGTTTTGTTATAGCTTTCAAGAGCAGCTTCATAGTTGCCCATTGCCAGGAGGTTGATTCCTTTGTTGTTCCAGACATCGGCATTTGAAGGATCTGCTTTCACTGACTTGTTATAGCAATCCAAAGCATCCTCATACTTGCCAAGTGCATAAAGTGCCATGCCCTTCCCATCCCATGTTGCTGCATCAAACGGACTGATTTCAATAGATTTGTTATAGCTTTCCAATGCATCTTTGTATTTGCTCAGACTTAGCTGGGCATCCCCTTTCCCTTTCCACACATTCGCATCGGAATCGGTATTCTCTATTTTTTCAAAGCTTGCAAGTGCCTCGCTTGATTTACCGAGCCTATTCTGAAGCTCTGCTTTCCCCTTCAATGCGACTGAATCTGATGGTTCAAGAGATAGTACTTTCTCATAGCTTTGCAATGCACTCTCATATTGTCCTAAGCCGCTCTGCGCATTTGCTTTGCCTTTCCATGCATCGATATCTAATGGACTAAGGACTATCACTTTTTCGTAACTTGGCAGTGCGTCTGCGTAATTGTGCAAATTGACTTGAGCATCTGCCTTGCCTTGCCAAGCATGAATGTTCGATGCATTATTAATAATGACTTTGTTAAAGCTTGCGATTGAATCATTATATCGTCCTAGATCACTCAAGACATCACCTTTGCCTTCCCAAGCACCAATAATAGATGGATCAATCCCTGTGGCCTTATCATACATTGTAAATGCTTCCTCATTCTTACCCAGCTTTTGGAATGTATTGCCTTTTGCAGTCCACGTATCTGAATTTGATGGATCTATGTCCAGCGATTTGTTGAAGCTGGTTAGTGCATCATTATATCTACCTAGAGCAGCCAAGGCTTTTCCATTTATGGCCCATGCAAAGGAACTATTTGGGTTGATTTCCAGGGATTTATTGCTCGAATTCAAAGCTTCCCTATATCTCCCCAGAAAAATGAGGGCTTCTGCCTTATTTGCCAATGGTGTGGCGTAATTTGGTGCTTTTTTGATCGATTCTTCATAGCATTCCAAAGACTCGTTATATCGTCCCATTTCCACCAATGTCGCACCCTTATTGTTCCATGCGGCGACATTTGATGGATCTATCTCTAGACATTTATCAAGGCTGACCAAAGCTTCTCCATATCTCTTTAGCTGCCCAAGTGCATTGGCTTCTCCATACCAAGCATCTGCATATGAGGATACGAGTTGGATTGCTTTATCATAGCTATTCAAAGCCTCTTTATAGGACACCAAATCAAAGAAAACATCGCCCATATCCTTCCATATAGATGCATCCGAGGAATTCAACCCAGAGGAGATATTGTAGCAGGTAAGGGACTCCTGAAATCGACCAAGCCCATAGAGAGCTAAAGCCTTGCCATGCCACGAATCTGCGTTTTGGTCATCCATTTCAATAGTACTATTAAATATAGAAAATGCCTCTTGATATCTCCCCAATGATAGTAACGCTACACCTTGATCACTAGGATATTCCGTATTATGACGAGCGTAATACGGACGGTTTTCTAGATAATTTCTTGATGCGGACTCGTAATTTTCTAAAGCATCTTCCAATCGCCCTAATTTGAAAAATGCATCACCCATGTGGTTTTCTAAGTAACTTCTAGCCCCTCCGCTTAAATCACGTCTAATTGTTTGGGCTTTGTAATAACATTCCAATGCATCGATAAATTTTCCCGCTCTATAAAAATCATCTCCTGCTTTTATCCAAGGTCCATCTGCAATATCGAAACTACCATAAGCACTTATATAATCATTTTCTTCTGAGTTCCAGGAAGCACCATCAACTGATAATTCACACATTACAGGCGTGATAAAAACACCAAATAAAAATATTAAAAATAATAAAATATTTTTCATAATTCCTCTAATTTTGCAGAATTTTTATATCCCAGCTCATTGGCTCTGGAGAGAGCTTTCTCCGACTCAGTTGTACTATTCAACGAATTTAACACAACCCCTTTTTCATGCCATGCCGCTGCATTTGAGGGATTAAATTCTATGGCCTTGTTATAGCTTGTCAGTGCCTCATCGTGCTTTCCAGTCTCGTTTAGGGCCACACCTTTGCCATACCAAGCCGATGAACTTGATGGATTCAATCCTAACGCTTTTTCATAACTAGAAATTGCATCCTCTGATCTATTGAGTTTCAAGAGAACATTACCACGATTTATCCATGACGCAACATTATTGGCATCAATTTTGGTAGACTTATCGAAAGAGTCCAAAGCTGCCTCGTAATTTCCTAATTCGACCAAGACTAAGCCCCTGGAATACCAAGCAGCGTTATCCAATGGGTTGATTTCCAATGTCTTTTCGAAACTCTTCAGTGCCTCTGTATTCTTCCCTAGATTGTATTGGGCATTACCCTTGTTGCTCCAAGCTTTATCATCAAAGGGATTTATTTCGATCGCATTGGTAGATGACACAATGGCTTCTTCATACATAGCAAGTTCATTTAAAACTTGGGCTTTTCTAGTCCAAATATCTGACTTAGATTTATCTAGTTCAAGAGATGTATTGTAGCTGGTGAGAGCTTCCTCATACATGCCCATTTCAGATAAAGCCATGCCTTTGCCTGCCCAAGCTACTGGATCGGATGAATTGATCTTTATGCCTTCATTGTAGCTTAAGAGAGCATCTTCATTTCTCCCTAACCCATAGAGCGAAATTCCTTTATTGGTCCAAGCTAATGCATTATTGGAGATATTTAGAGATTTGGTGCTACTGAGTCGTGCGTCCTCGTATCTCTTCATTTTGTTGAGAGCAATTGCCTTGTTAAGCCAGACTTCAGCATCATCATCTTTTAATGATAATGCTTTTTCACTGGCATCGAGTGCTTCTTGAGATTTTCCAAATAGATTAAAGATCTTAGCCTTTGCAGACCATGCTTCCCAAAATGATGAATCGAGGTCCAGAGAGTTGTTGTAGCTATTTAACGCAAGTCTATACTTGCCTATAGAATAGAATGCGTTTCCTTGACCAAGCCATGCTTCAGCATCTAATGGATTGATCTCGATAGATTTGTTAGAGGTTGTTATCGCATCCTTATAATTGCCCAATTTTAATAATGCCTTGGCTTTAGAGTTGTATGCTTTCGTATCAGTAGGATTTATCTGGATAATCTTGTTGTAGCTATCTGTGGCATCCTTATACATATTTAATGCATAGAATGAGTTTCCTTTGACCATCCAAGCATCTGCATTAGTGGGATCAATCTCAAGGGATTTATTTATTGAAAGGAGAGCTATATCAAAAGATCCATCGTTATAGTAGCTATTTGCCTTTTCTAACCAGTAATCTGCGGTATATTCTTCACTTGACGAAAGTGAGCAAATGATCAGAGCCAATATGGGTAAACCCAAACCCAGAGCAATCATGAATCTCAAAAGTATTACCTCCTTTTAAATACCACTCATATGAGTCATTTTAAGTCCATTGCTAATTATTTTAGTCTTCAAATCAAATTTCTTGCGAATTTGAGTTTCTCTAGCTTTGATGGCGTAATATAAAGTCCGATGAAGTCCAAGTATCATAGTAGTCTTTTGTCCATGTTGATGTTGAGAACCAAAATTCGTTGGCGAAATTGAACCAACACGACTCTGCAATCATCTGATTCCCATTTTGATTTTTAGCGGTAGTTCTGATAACTCGGTCAGTCTTAACTCCATTTATTTCTGTCATGGAAGATGATTGAAAAGTGCTAAAGTCCTTATTATAGCCTTTGGAAACAAGCTGACGCTTATTCCAGTCCTCCAGTGCTTTTGCTTTGTATGCTTCCTTCGAATCTCCAAAGAGATACTCCAAGCTTTTTCCGCCAGAAGTTAATTCATAAATATAAAAGTCAGTTATTCCTAGTTTATTGGTCAAATATACTCCACGAACGCGATAGCCATTTTTTTCATTCTCTAATAATTTATAATTATTTACAGAGGTGTCTTTAGGTATATAGCACGTTAAAATATAATTGTCTCCTAGATTTATGTCTTTTATCATTGAAGATGATAGATCAAACGTATTACCTGAATTAATGCAACCACTAATAAGGATAATTGCGATAGCGACTATTGGAAAAGCTGCTCTTCCCATTCCCTCACCATAATTTGTTTGATCTCTTGATAGAAAAAGATTTGCATAGATCTATATTCAACATCCACTAGCAACGTATCTACTAGATTAGATTCGCTCTCAGCCTACACGAAGCCCTATCAGTTCGCTCCAGCTTGCGTCTCATGGAGGCTTCGCTCCGTCGTTCGATCATCATAGCTTCAAGCGGTTCACACCGCGAATACCATTCAATCCTTTTTCGATACTTAAACCGTAAGATAACACATTCTGTTCGTTCCTGCAATTCGAAGGATATATCTCTGAAGAGCGCTCAGTACGCCTCGCTAGGGAGCGGATACGTTCATGCAAGGCGCTAAAGACAAATTTCCCCATCTTCCCGAAAGGATCTCTGGATTGCGAGAGCTGGCCTACAACCTCTGGTGGAGCTGGCACCCGGAAGGCCGGGCTCTATTCAAGCTCCTCAACCGCCGGGGCTGGTATCTGAGCAACCACAACCCCGTAAAGATGATCAACCGCATGGATGGCGCCGCTCTGGAGGCCGCGGCGTCCGACCCGCACTTTCTGAGGCACTATGAAGCCGTCATGATCCGGTTCAACAGCTACATGGACCCATCCACAGGTTGGTTCTGCAGTCGTGTCGATCAGCCTGATAAGTGCAAGATCGCCTACTTCTCAGCCGAGTACGGCCTTCACCACGCCCTTCCATTCTATGCAGGCGGCCTGGGATTTCTGGCGGGAGACTTTCTCAAGGAGTGCAGCGACCTGGGACTGCCCCTCGTGGCAGTCGGATTCATGTATCCGCAAGGGTACCTTCGCCAGATGATCTCGCCGGACGGCTGGCAGATGGGCGCCTGCGAGATGATGGATCGGGAGAATGCCCCCATCAGAAAGATGGAGGATCAGAGCGGAGATCCGATCACCGTCAAAGTGCCTATCATGGACCCCCCGATCTATTTAGAGATCTGGAAGGTCCAGGTGGGAAAGACCAGCCTCTATCTGATCGATACCTCCAGCGAGGCCAACGACCCCTGGAATCGCGTTATATCCGACCGGCTCTATACCGGCGACCTCGAGCAGCGCCTCCGCCAGGAGATAGTGCTTGGCATTGGAGGAGTGCGCGTCCTGCGTCACCTGGGCGAGGACTATTCCGTACTCCATTGCAATGAGGGCCACCCCGCTTTTGCCATCCTGGAGAGGATCAGGGAGATGGTCGAGGAAGGAACAAGCTACAGAGATGCCTTCGAGCGCGTGCGCAGCACCACGGTCTTCACCACGCACACGCCAGTTCCCGCCGGCCATGATGTCTTTTCCTATAAGCTGATGGACAAGTACTTCGGCTCATACCTTCCCACGCTGGATCTCTCCCGTGATGAGCTATTCCGCCTGGGAATGAATCCCTCTAACCCGGAAGGATTCAATATGACCGCTTTCGCCCTGCGCTCCAGCGTCTACCGAAATGCGGTGAGCAAGAAGCACGGAGAGGTCAGCAGGAACATGTGGCGGCAGCTCTGGCCGGAACTGGATGTGGACAGCGTCCCCATCGATTACATCACCAATGGCGTGCATGTGCCCTCCTGGATCGACCGGCGACTGGGCGACGAGATCTTCAACCAGTACATGGGAAGGACATGGCTCGATGAGCACGACCAGCCGGCCATATGGCAGCTGGTCGATGAGATACCGGACCGCGTTATCTGGGACCACCACCGCTTCATGAAGGAGATGGCAATCGCCAAGATAAGAGAACGGGCCCGCAACAAGTGGCGCAAATCCGGCTCGGACCTCAATAACGTCATGGCCTCCGGGGTGCTGCTCGATCCGTCCGCCCTTACTTTAGGCTTTGCCAGGCGATTTGCCTCCTACAAACGGCCCACGCTCCTCTTGCAGGATATGAGCCGTCTGGCCAGAATCGTGGGCGATCCGGGCAGGCCGGTTCAGATCATCTTCGCAGGAAAAGCCCATCAGGATGACCAGCAGAGCAAGCAGCTGCTACAAATGGTCTTCAAGGCTGCCAAAGACCAGTCCTTCGGCGGGCGCATTGCCTTTGTGGAGGACTACGATGAGCTTCTTGCCCAGTATCTGGTGCACGGAGTTGATGTCTGGGTCAACAATCCCCTGCCGCCCATGGAAGCAAGCGGAACGAGCGGCATGAAGGCCACCCTGAACGGCGTGCCTCAGCTCTCCATCCTGGACGGATGGTGGATTGAAGGCTACAACGGCAAGAACGGCTGGGCAGTGGAAGGCGCAGCCGAGGGGCCGGACAGGGACGCACGCGACGCAGCGGCTATCTACGACCTGCTGGAAAAGGACATTGTGCCGCTGTTCTACGATGTGGATGAGGACGGGGTCGCACACGGCTGGACTGCCATCATGAAGGAGGCCATCAAGGTTGCCGGACAGGGCTTCTCCGCCCGGAGGATGGCCAAGGAGTACACAGAAAGGTTCTACAAAAAAGCTCTGGAATCGACCATGAAGATGGAACGGGACGGCATGAGGGGAAAGGCCAAGGGGGATCTCTTCGGAGGAATCTAGATCTTTGCGAAGGGTTTATCTACCTTCATGCCAACCTGATCGTTTCAAAGGTCATCGCCATGATTTCCAAAGAGGATATTCAGAAGATTTTGAAGGGATACGATAAGAACGACCTTACCATTGCTACCATCTGCTCTCATAGCAGCCTGCAAATTTTCCATGGGGCGCGCATGGAGGGCTTCAAAACCATCGGGATCTGCATCGGACAGCCTCCCCGGTTTTACGATGCCTTCCCGCAGGCAAAGCCGGACAAGTTCTTCTCCGTGGAGAGCTACAAGGCCCTCCTGGATTATGCCGATGATCTGGTGGCCGAGAATGTGATCATCATTCCGCACGGCTCTCTGGTTGAGTATCTGGGGATCGAGAAGTTCGAGTCGCTTGCCGTTCCCACCTTTGGAAACCGGCGCGTTCTGGCCTGGGAGAGCGACAGGGAGATGGAGAGGGAGTGGCTTCTCAAGGCCGGGGTAAATGTTCCCATGCGGTTTGAAACGGCGGATGATATCGACCGGCCGGTGATCATCAAGTATCACGGAGCCAAAGGCGGAAGGGGCTTTTTCATTGCCAAGACCAAGGACGAGCTTCAGGCGAAGATGAAAGCAGAGGAGAAGTACACCATCCAGGAGTTCATCCTCGGCACCAGATATTATATTCATTTCTTCTATTCGCCCATCAGAGAGGACGGATACCGGCTCTCCAAGGGGTCCTTGCAGATGCTGGGCATCGACAGGCGCGTCGAGTCCAATGCAGACGAGATCTTTCGCATCGGAAGCATGAAAGAGCTGGCCGAGGCGGGAATCTATCCCAGCTTCGTGGTTACTGGCAATTTGCCGCTGGTTTTGCGCGAGTCGCTTCTCCCCCGTGCCTTTGAATTGGGTGAGAGGGTTGTGGAGACCAGCCTGGAGCTATTCGGCGGGATGATCGGAGCCTTCAGCCTGGAGACCATAGTCACTGACGAGCTGGAGTTCAAGATCTTCGAGATATCGGCCAGGATCGTGGCCGGCACCAACCTCTACATGAGCGGGTCGCCCTATTCCGATCTGATTGAGCCGGGCCTGTCCAACGGCAGAAGGATCGCCCAGGAGATCAAGCTGGCCAATGAAAGGAACCTTCTGCATGAGATCGTAACTTAGCATATCAAACCCTAAAAGAAAAGGCTTATCTTGGAGTGGTCAGTAGAAGAGCCTGTATGTCAGGGCTGATTAAGACCTTCCAGGAGGCCACGCTTCTTCAGTGCGGCTTTTTAGAGAAGTTGCTGGATCTGGATATGGCAAACGTTGCTGCCTTTTCCGACTCCATGGTGGAGTTTTTGAGACCGTCTCAGGACAACAGGTTCGTTTATGGCATTGCCGCAGGCCGGTCCGCTCTTGCTCTCTACAGCTTCTTGCAGCTTATCCAAAACCACTTTGATAATGTATTCCCCTTCACCCTTGAGGATCCGGTGCAGAGGCACTATCGCAAGGGCAAGAATCTGGGCATAGCCATCTCCGGATCAGGAGAAACTCTGGCCGTAAACAAATATATTGATGATATTATATCTCTGGGCGGAGAGATCAAGCTGATCACCGCCAATGAGAAAGGGACCGCCTACAGGATGGTCAGCGAGTATGAGCGCGGGTCGGTTCTGGTCTTCAAAGCAAGGACTAAAGATGCCACAGATAAGGATACCAGGTCACGGCTCTCTCCCATGGGAACCGAATTCGAGCTACAGGTGCTGGCTTTCTTGAATGCCCTTTTCGCAGATATCCAGTCCCGGCTGAAGGGGGTATGCGACCCAGGCTGTCCGCTCTACCGGTCCACGGTAAAGGACTTTGAAGAGAATGCCCGTCTCATCTCCCAGATGGACCCTGATCATCTGGAGCACTGGTTTGCCAGGCTGCTGCCCAGGAGCGGCAGGTATATCGTCGGCGGAGTGGGAAGAAGTGGCCTGGTGGCCCGGGCCTTTGAGATGAGGTTTACCCACCTCAATAAGATCAGCTACTGGGAGAGGGATTTCAATACGCCGAGCTTTCAGATTGGAGATGTTTACATTCCCATAACCGGCATTGGTAACACCTATGAGGCCCTGGAGGGAACGATTACCGCCCTGAAAAAGGAAGCGGATGTGATGCCCATTACCGCCAATCCTTCCTCCCGGCAGGTCATGATCCTCAAAAAGCACGGGCGGGAGAAGGACATCGCCGTGATACCGGTGAAGCCGGAGTACAGGGAGCTGTTTTTGGGAGACACCAGCTCCACCACCTGGCTGATGTCCGAGTACACCAAGTTCCGCTATCCGATATTCGAGATCAATGCATCCGTATTCACCAACAGCGTGGTGGCGGTGGGCGCGGAGTTTCTGGGAATACTGGAGACGGGCATGAGACGGATGCACGTCTAGGTCTTTTTTCACAGAGTGGAATGGATCCGGCGCGATGGGAATGCCCGGGTTCACTATATTTAACTATATTTATTTATCGTTTGAACGCATCTCTTTGTTCTAACTAGACGACTTAATATTATAATAATATTTCATTTTCCTGGAAGTATTTCATTATAGCACAAATTATTCGTCATAGTTTGCCTGAAGCAGAACAACGCATAGCTCTTTTTATCAATCAAATCATAAGAAAGTATATACCATTGTCCGGAAAATATCTAAACCAAGAACCTGACTGTTGGTGAAAAAATGAATGCCAAATTAGCGGTGACAATGGTGGCGTTTTCCGTCTTTATTTTCCTGGCGGCAACCGCCATAGCTCAGCCGGTACCATATGATCAATATCCTTACGGACCGGATTGGCCATCTGATCCCAATTATCCCGGGTGGGACTATCCAAACTATCCAACTGATCCCAATTATCCCGGGCCTTCACAGGATTCCGGGAGTTCTTCTGGATCAAGTGGTGATGGTGGGCACCCGTCTCAGGGACCCGCCAGTTCAGAGCCGCTCTCTGCACCATCGGCATCCACTACCGAGGCCCTGAATTATGCCGAGGGGCAGTCTCTCAGCCTGCAAGAGGTCTCAAGCAGCGGAATGATGGCTTCTGGAAATGAAATGATGGCATACGGAAGCGGAACTGCCGCCTCAGGCGGATCGATGGCCTACATGGCGACATCCGGGCTGCAGATCTGGGTACGATACAACGGCAGATGGACAACCGGTCCAGCCTCGGTCTCCCTCTGGAGGAGCACCAGCATTCTCTCTTACAACGACCAGTCTCAGAGAATATGGTCCTGGGAAGGGTATCCCAGAGGGAGGCAGGTCTGGCGGGACCTCGGCTACCGGATGCCGGGATACTTCCACGGCCGGTTTACAGGAGATGAACGGGGCTGGCACCGCCTGGCCATGTGGGGAAGCAGATCCGGCTGGAGCAATGTCCTCTGGATCTATGTATGGTAAAAAGGATCGCAAAGATGCCGGGAGCATTATTGGCTCTCGGCTCCACAAAATTTTTATATAAATCATTATGAAATTAGCAAAACCGCATAAATATTTGCAGATTTGATATCATAGTCCCCCGTACCTCTGCACATGCTCCCAGGCCCGGTGTTCCTCCGGGAACCGGTCCTTTCGGGAGTAGATCGATGCATCGGTCCGCCCGTACAGCTTTCGGTCTTCGCCCACCGGGCAGACCTTGATGCAGATTCCGCAGGGGGAGATGCCCCGGCTGTTCAGCTCTGCGCTGCGGGCGGTGCACCCCTTCTTGTCGGTAAGTGCCTGCGGATAGTCCTGCTCGCTCAGGGCCTGCACCGGGCACATTCTGACGCAGCGCATGCACCTGGTGCACAGCTCTTCTTTCATGAGCGGGCTGGATGCAAGCTCTGCCGCGGTGAGGACGGAGGAGAAACGCACGCGAGGGCCGAACTGGGGTGTGAGAAGCATGTTATTCGTCCCGAAGCAACCCAGGCCCGCCAGGAGAGCAGCATGCCTGTGGGAGAAGAAGGCCACCGGATTCTTCTGCAGGGCCTTGATGCCGAAGTATCCGTCCCTGGGAACGAAGATCGATGGATAGCCCTTTTCGTTGAGAAAATTTGCCAGGCGGTAGGTGTACTGGTCGAGAAGGCTGTTTACGGTGTTGTAAAGCTCCCGGTAGTAGATGGATGGCGCGGTTTCGAGAACCGGCAGGCTGACGGGAAGCCCAATTACTATTACCGATTTAGCCTGGGAGAATATGGACTGGGGATAAAACTCCTCTGGCATCCAGGGCTGAAAGGGCGGGTCGGCCCAGCGCTCCACACCTGCCACTCCCAGCAGTGGTATCTCCATCTTCCGGCAACGCACCCGGATGGACCTTAGTAGATCTTCGTTCATGGCAAGCATCTCACATTTTTTAGCTTTATTTTATAGCTCTCTTTGTAGCACTCTTTATGGCTCTCTTTTGCCATCAATGGATAAATAGATCTGCAATAGATCTGCATTACCTGAGCGATCCGTTTTGCGTTCTTCTATTTCGCTCGAAAGATCTATACCCGAATAAGCCCTAACACTTCCGCCATGGACTACTCATTCAAGCGAGGCTTCAAGCCTGATTTAGAGCGAATTCTAGCGGTTCTGCAAGAGGAATTCCCCACTGATATCAAGCAAGAGGATGGAAAGCTTCTGCTCAGCTATGGTGCTCTCAAGAGCATCTGCGTGTCGATCACCGGCAAGAAGCTCACCGTTACCACCGAGTCGGCGACAGGCGTAGGCGACGCAGAGGTCATGGATACCAATAAACGCTTCAGAGATTTCCTGGAGAAGGCCACCGGCTACAATGCCAAGCAGAGGCTGCAGATGGCCAAAAAAGAGGTAACCAAAGGGTAAGATTGAAGCCCTTTTTTCTTTCGGCATAATATAGTCATGAACCTAACTGATTTAAAAATACCACGCGCAGATATGTTTGACCGAAATAAAGAAAATAAAGAAGGATGCGATATAATCATGAAGATCAGTTTGAAGATCAATCGGCATCTGGTTCTGTTTGTTTTGGCCATTGCATTTATGCCATCATCTGTTCTTGCGGGTCCTCTGCCGTCCTGGAACGACGGCGCGGCAAAGACCGCCATTTTCAGTTTCGTGGCCAATGTCACCAACACGAGCAGCCAGAATTATGTTGAGCCGTCTGAGCGCATAGCCACCTTTGACAACGACGGCACACTCTGGTGCGAGTATCCGGATTATGTGCAGTCTCTTTTCATGCTCGATAAAGTCAGGGATATGGCCCCGGCGCACCCGGAATGGAATGATACGGAGCCGTTCAAGTCCATCATTTCCGGGAAGCGGTTTGCCACCAGCAACTTCAGCGCCGTCGAGTCAATGCAAATCTATCTTGCTGTCAGCGCTAACCTGACGCCTGATGAGTACCTGATTCTGGCAAGGGACTGGCTGAGCAGGTCCAATAATTCCGAATTAGGGATGCCGCATATCAGTTGCGTGTACAAACCCATGCTGGAATTGATGAGCTATCTAAAAGAGGAGGGCTTCAGGATCTACATTGTGACCGGCGGAGATGAGGACTTCGTGCGTTCCTTCTCGGAGGATGCGTATGCAATCCCTCCAGAACAGGTGATAGGCACTGCCCTCAAACTGCAGTACGTCGAGAATAACAGCAGCTGCTATCTGGTGAAGCTTCCGGAAATTCTGGTCGTCAGTGACGGTCAGGAGAAGCCCAAGGAGATTCAGCAGAATATCGGACTTCGCCCCATTCTCGCCTACGGAAACTCCGATGGAGATATCCCCATGCTGAAATTTGCTACCAGCGGGAATAGATACAGCCTTGGTTTGTTGAATCTCCATGACGATCCCGTCCGCGAGTTTGCATACGACAATACCACCGCCGTGGGAAAACTGGACAGGGGGCCGGCGCTGGCAGAGAAATGGGGTTGGCAGGTGGTCAGCATGAAGGACGACTGGAAGGCAATATTTTAGATTTAATTATTTCTAATTTTTTAAATTTGCATGATTGCACAGGACGGATTTCCCTGACTGCAAGTCTTCAAGATATTGATTTGAGTCGCCTTCAATGACCGTGGGCCTCCAACAGAAGGCCGCGAAAGGTACAAGGAGCTCCCGTCGAAGATGCCGGCAGCTTCGGAAAAGATCGTCAGGTAAAGAAGCATGCTGGCAGAGGCAAATTAACCGCGAAATCAGCAAAGGCCATGCAGGAACGGAAAGGGCTTTCAGTGTCTTTCGTGTTCCTGGTTTGGCGATGCTGATATCAATCCTGCTCAGAATATTGCTTTCTTGGGCTGCCATGCAGTCCGGCCTGGAGGCCCTTGAGAACTGCCAGGCATCAATGCAGTCCTTTCAGGGCTTGAAAGCCCTTATCCTTCAGGGGATCGGCTAGATTACCAGCTATTCATGCAATCTCGATCCGTTCTTTGCTTTTTTTCTGTTCTCCTCTCTGATCTTCTGTGCCATTATGGCCAGATTCTCTCTGGAGAGGGCCTTTGGAACCGCGGTCGATCCGTTCCCAAGAATCGACCGGGCGAGAATCCTGAATCTATCTGCTGCCGGAGAATCCGGGGCATGCTCTATCACAGTCTGGCCGTAAAGCTCGCTCTCCTGGATCATAGGATCGCTTGGTATCGTTCCTATGACCTTTGACCCGATTTTTCTGGCGAACTCCTCGACGAGGCCCAGATCATCCAGTGATCCACGAACATTGTATATGATGCCCCCCAGAGCTGATCCGCCTCTGCATGCGTAGCGCTGTATCCCCTTGCAGATATTATTGGCAGCGTAGATGGCCAGATAATCTGCGGAAGTCACCACGTACACATCATTCGCCAGCCCCTGGCGCAGTGGCATGCCAAAGCCGCCGCAGACGACATCTCCCAGCACATCATAGATGACCACATCAAGGCCGCTCTTGTAGACGCCCAGACGATTGAGAAGCTCTACTGCAACTTTTATTCCCCGTCCAGCGCAGCCCACAGCAGGCTCCGGCCCTCCTGCTTCAACGCATAGGACACCATGAAAGCCGGTGAAGACGACCTCGTCCAGGTCTATGCTCTTGCCTCTGCCCATCTCAGTCAGTTCGAGCTTATCTCCACCTTTTTCCCTCATCACATCAAGTATCGTGGGAATATCCTGATCTCCTCTCAGATTTCGGGTGCAATCTGCCTTGGGATCGCATCCCATTTGCATGACCTTCTTTCCCATCTCTGCCATAGCGGCGGCAATATTTGATGACACGGTGGATTTTCCAATGCCCCCTTTTCCGTAAAACGCAATTTGCAAAGGCCCTTTCATGCCCATACCTCCTGTTTCATGCACATATCTCATCCTTATTCCGATTCAGAATTGAATTGATGATGCTCTCACTGATAGAAGCAATTCCGGAAAAACCGGCGTAAGGCAGATTCGATAGCGATATCTGGTCGAGGACCGGGTAGGACAGCCGCACCAAAGATGCTGATAGCTCGGAAGCGATCCTCTTTTCGAAGCTCGATCCGAAGATGATGCTCACTGCTGCATCTTTCAGCGCGAGGTTCATATCATGGCGGTCAGGCTCTACCATCAATTTCCGGTAGGGCGCATCTGTCGCATTCATCCTATCCGAAGTAGAGTAGTTGCAGGATGATATGGCCAGCAATTTCACATCCATCCCCAGCTCATCGCTGAGAAACTCAGCCAGATCAAAAGCCCTGCCGCTCTCACCTATCACCGCTACGGGCGTCGAGTAGATTCCCTGGAAGAACATATGTACCCGCTCCACGGTCTTCTTTGTCCGCTCCGTCTCCCTCTCCAGGATCTGCGGATCTGCTTTCTTTCCCACCGCTTCGGCAATCATCTCAACGAATTGAATGCTCTTCTTCAGACCATAGGGATAAGGCGCATCAATGTAAGGTACATCGAACTGCTCTTGCATGGCCTTTGCGCACTCCAGGCCGTCTCCGCCCAGCAGCACATTGAGCTCTGCTTGGGGCGCTTTTTGCATCTGTTCAAAGGATGAGCCGCTCAGGACGCAGTTGACGAGCAAACCCTGATCATGAAGCATTCTTTTTATCTCGATAAGGTCTCCCTGGCTGCAGAAATCGTCGGTTTTGAAGCCCAGGAGGTTAATCCCCTTTTTTGGCTCCCCTTCATTAATCCTCATCTGGCTGACAAGCCGAAAGAGGGCTTCTTCGTAGCCAAGCCATGCCGGTCCCTCAGGTCCACCGGCGTCCATTGCGATCAGCTTTGCCTCTATCTCGTCCTCCAAAAGCATTTGCAGCCCAGCAACGTCCTCGCCCATGATGGCAGGGGCGCTGCAGTTCAGGACGGCAATCGCCCTGGGGCTGAAGGTCCGGTCGGCGAGGCGAATGGCTGATGCCAGCCTCTCCTCGCCGCTATATACCTCGTCGCTGGATTTCAGGCCGCTGAACAGGATGCGTACGCTGTTCTGCTCCGAACTCAGAGTTTGCAGGAGCAGCACCCCGCAGTGGCAGCCGTTTCTGCCGTGGATAATGGTCATGCTGTCGCTGATGCCGTGAAAAGCCCTGAGGGCTCCTACCATCTTGCAATCATGCAATGGATCATATATTATGCTCATTGAGTGCCACCCCGGCCAGGCCATGAAAATGATGATAAGAGCTCTGACTGAATTTTGTGGAGCGCAGATGATGAAACGACAGGGCAATCCTGGCCCAGTGAGGTGTGAGATTGCTGATCCCTTCGTCAAACTCCATCAGGTCGAGAAGCGGCGAGCGCATACTCACCGTTCCCATAGCTTCACGGAAGAGCCGGCATAACTTGAGAGAAGGCAGAAATCCCACGCTCATCTCCGTCTGGGCGAATTCGTTTACATCCACGGTTCTGAAACCCTCTCGATTGTAGAAGTGAGCGATCTTCGCCGGTGCCACCACCAGGTCTATCTTCAATCTCTTAAATGCCTCCAGCTCCTCTTTGGGTGTGGGGTTTATCAGAAGCTCAGGATGATAATCGTATATCTCAGCCAGGCTCAAATTGGCTCTCTCTATCTCCTGGATGGCTCTGTCCGTCACTCCGTGGGTTAGGGTCTGGGTTCGATAGATGAGTGCTGCCACATCCACACCAATATCCTTTAGCAGATTCAGGCTGAAGCCCACAGGAACTGCCACTTTGATCCCCTGCAGTTCTTTTGATGCAGATTGAAGCTTTGATAAAACTGCCGTCCGGCTCTTTTCGATGATCGGCTCGGCTTCTCCCTCCTTATCCATGATCTTGGCGATCTCCTTCAGGACACGGGTGCTTCCTGCCAGTCCATACGGGCTGATCGTCTCAGGGTCCTTCTTTTGATTATATCTGTGCCATCCGGTGATCTGGCAGTATTCCGTGCCCATCCTCTTTTTCATGAGTTCCGCCCAGGACATTCTGTAGCCGATGATGTTCAGATCGGCCCTTGCCAGGTCCAGCATGTCCTTGGTGGTGGTATGATCAAAGCAGATCTTGTTGATCTTGATCTTCATCTGAGAGAGAAGTCCGGCCATCTCCAGGAGCTTATTGGCGTTTCTCTGGGTGGGGGAGTTGATCAGATTGACAGAGCCCTCGTTTCTTTCCACTCCCTCCCGGCAGATCAGCTGGTCGGCGATAGAATTCAGGGAGTCTTGAATTCCCACCGGCCTTGATTTGCCCACGGAGTCGCCCGTAGAATAGACCACATCGCAGCCGATTTTCTCCTTTGCCTTTAGAACGGCTGCTGGGATATCGTCTCCAATCAGATCTGTGGTGCATGTAGTGATCACCAGGATCAATCCCGGCGAATACTTTTCATAGCATTCGACGATCGCCCGGCTGAGCTTCTCCTCGGCACCATAGACCACATCCACGTTGTTCAAGTTGGTGCACGGACTGTCATAGAAGGTGGATGAAAGGGTGAATGGATTTATCTTTCTTTGAAAGGCACATCCTACCGGTCCGTGAATTAGCGGCAGAGCATCTTTAATCGCATTGGCGACAACCATGGCTCCGGCGATTTTGCCGTGAATTGCTGCCAGATGATGCATGGGAATGGCGCTGTATATGCTCCTCATGGTTTCAAGGATGGGAGCTTCGTCTCTGGTGATTAAATCCAGCTCATCAGGTTGCATTCTGTCATCCTCGATATGTCAGATTGATGCTAATTAACACATATATCATATACTACATTGTTATAAGAAATTAACATTAAATATCTTTCGATTGGATTTTAAAATCATAGTTAATGTTATATATTATCTACTTAGTAGCATTAAAAGGCCTATAATATTTAGGTAATATGCATGGAGAGAGACCTGCTTACTAAATTCTGGAGGAGAAATGAATAAAAGCAAACATATGGTAGCGTTGGCATTGATCTCGCTGGGAATTTTTCTGGCAGTCAGCGTGAGCAGTGTCTGTTCAGAAGAATCGAAGTATCCTTTAACCGTAACTGATTCGGCTGGAAGGGAGGTAACCATTGCCGAACCTGTGCAGAGGATTATCGTCCTTAACACCGATTCGGCAGAGGCCGTTACCGCACTCGGCGCATCCGATCTGATTGTGGGACTTGCAGAGGGAATAAAGGATAGCTACGAGTTTCGTGACCTGAAGAACCGCACCTCCGTCGGAACCTGGACAGAAATAGACTATGAAAAGATCGGAGAGATAGTTCATAACGGCAGCCAGAACATGAGTTCCGATGCCCTTGTCTTATGCTTTGTCTATCCCGGAAAACCAAATGGAGTGGAAGCAGTCTCAAATAACCTTGCCGCCATCGGCGGGATCAATGTCCTCGGCCTTGACTTCTACAAGGAGGAGAACCTGAGCAGAGAGATGATGCTGCTGGGATCAATTCTTGGAAGAGAAAAGGAAGCAGAGGCTGTCATGGACTGGCATGATAAAAGAGTGGCAGAGGCAGAATCGACTGTAGCCGGTGTGGACCGCCCCAAGGTCTTTGTGGAGGGAAGCTCAAAGGGTTTGGGCGAGATCACCACATTCGGAAAGCAATCCGGCTCTGCAATGCTCCTGCAGAAAGCGGGCGGCGACAATGTTATGCAGAAAGATGAAGCATACCCCAAGGTGGACTGGGAGTGGGTTGTATCCCAAAATCCGGATGTGATTAT
>JGI20214J51088_10000483_pt1 | contig 27853 bp, 20 predicted proteins | sample WetSurMetagenome_FD_51088 | JGI IMG/M metagenome (IMG submission 51088) | reverse complement strand
ATCCCTGCTGCCCGGGAGCGGGGGATCGGCGTGATCGGGATGAAAGTTCTGGGTGCCGGGCAGTTCCTGTTCCCCGACCAGAATTTGTCGCCGGAGAACCTGATCCGCTTTGCCCTTGCGCAGGACGTCGACCTGGTGATCGTCGGCTGCTCAACCCCCGGTGAAGCAGAGGTCCTCGCCCGCCTTGGCAGGGAGCATGACCCCATGAAGGAAGAGGAGCAGGCGGGGATGGTTGAAACCGTACGTCCCTCTGCAGATCGCCTGGCATTTTACCGGGGCGTGATCTGAAAGATCATCACAACCGAAGGCCAGGCTTTCCTGTCACTTTTCTCGTAAGGTTTTTGAAGGCGGACTATCCCGGGATCCCGGTTGAAACAGATCCTTTAATGCCCGTGCTTTCCTATTAAAAAAAATAATAACCTCAAAAGAGATTTCCGCAATGCCTGCTACCCCTGACTCTCCTGGTATTCGTGAAATTCAGAACGAGACTGACACTTTGGCCGTCGCAGGTAACGGCCCTGCACTCCGGGATTACCTGGTCCCGGTTGNCATGGCGGTTTTCGTCACTATCTTCCTCTGGGTCATAAGTCTCTTTAATTTCNCCCTTTATCATACGACGATTGAGTTCACAACGATCGCCATCTCCGTCGCAATCTTCCTCCTCGTCTGGAAGTCCCGGAAGATCATCGACAACCACTACCTTCTCTTCATCGGGTTCACGTTCATCTTCATCGCGATCCTCGACTTTCTGCATACGCTCGTCTACCAGGGAGTTGGTATCTTTCCCGACGGGGGCGGTGTACTATCAACCCGCTTTTGGATCGCTGCCCGGTATATGCAGGCCATCACCCTGCTCGCTGCCCCGCTCTTCATTCGCAGGAATCTCCGTCTTGACCTTGTTGCTTTCATCTACCTCGTAGCGGACATTCTCGTCGTCTCCTCGATCCTTATCTTCCATAACTTTCCTGCAACGTACATCCCTGGTACTGGCCTGACACCGTTGAAAGTGGTGAGCGAGTACATCATCTCCCTGCTCCTCATTGGATCGATTCTCCTCCTCTGGCGTAACCGGGAATCCTTTGACCGGCAGGTACTCAACAACCTCGTCATCGCGATATTCCTCACCATCGCAGCCGAACTGACGTTCACCGAGTACGCCAGTTTCACCGATATATTCAGCCTCCTCGGCCATGTCTTCCGGCTTGTCTCCTACTACTTCTTCTACCGGGCGATCATCGAAGTCGGGCAGGAAAAACCCTACAACCTTCTCTACCGCAACCTGACCGAGAGCGAGAAGAAGTACCGGGCCCTCTCTGACCTCTCACCGGATGCAATCTTAGTCGTCCAGGACGGGATCATCCAGTACGCGAATAATGCGGGACTCAGGATGTCCNGTGCACCCTCCATGGAAGATCTTATCGGGAAAGAACTCCAGGACTTTGTCCATCCTGATGACAGGAGCAGTTCTTTTNCCCGGATAGCGTCGGTACAGAGTGAACTTGTTGTAGCCCCGCTTCGGGAACTGAAAGTCATTGCCGGCGGGAAAACAATCCATGTCGAAGCGACCGCGGGACCAATCAGCTGGGAAGGAAAACCCGCAGCCCAGGTCGTTATCCGTGATATATCCGAGCGCATAAGGGCGGAGGCAGCCCTGCAGGAAGGCGAAGACCGGCTGAGATTTGCGCTCGAAACCTGCCATACCGGCGCCTGGGACCTGGACCTGACAGCCCACACCGCATTCCGTTCTGAAGAGCATGACCGTATCTTTGGCTATCCTGCCAAGCTCCCTGAGTGGACCTACGAGATGTTCATCAGCCATATCCTGCCGGAAGACCGCACGGAGGTGGATGCAAAGTTTGACCATGCCATCAGGACCGGCGGAGAGTGGAATTTCGAATGCCGCATCAGGCGCACCGATAACGTGGTCCGCTGGATCCATGCGGCGGGACGCCACCGTAGGGATCGCGGGGAAACACAACCCCGTATGGCCGGAATTGTNCAGGACATCACGGAACGAAAGGTGGCGGAAGAGGCACTCAGAGAGAGCGAAGAAAAATTCCGGAAACTGGTGAAATACGCTCCTGCTGCAATCTATGAGATGGATCTCGGGGGGACGAAGTTCCTCAGCGTCAATGAAGTCCTCTGTGACATCCTCGGGTATTCCCGTGATGAACTTCTCCANATAAAACCCATTGATCTTCTGGACGNGGAGAGCCAGGCAATGTTCAGGGAGAGGATCCGGAAAAAGATGGCCGGAGAGAAAATTGCTGAACCTGTCGAATACCGCATCAGGAGAAAAGATGGTGTCTGGATTCATACGGCAATCAGCGTGGGCTCGGTCGAATATGATCAGGAAAAACCGGACCGGGTGGTGGTGGTCGGGCACGACATCACCGAACGCAAGGTTATGGAACTGGAACTCAAGCGCCGGAACGAAGCACTCAACGCAGCCTATGAAGAGATCGCCTCTACCCAGGAAGAACTCCAGCAGAACCTTGAAGAACTGTCGAGCCGGGAGAGCCAGCTCCAGGAGGCCCTTGCCGAGAAGGAGATCCTGCTCTCAGAGATCCACCACCGCGTCAAGAACAACCTCACGGCCTTTATCTCACTCCTCAGCCTTGAAGGCGCCTATGAAGACACCGAAAGCGGCAGGGCACTCAAGAAAGACCTTCAGAACAGGGCCCGGAGCATGGCCCTGATCCACGAGACACTCTACCGTACAAGAAAGTTCTCAAGCGTTGAGATGGAGACGTATCTCACCAATCTGGTCAGCCAGATCGCCGGCTCATATGCGGAAAAAGGGGTTGTCCGGACGATTGTGTCCGCCCCGGAGGTGGTCCTCGACCTAGGTCGGGCGACGACAGCAGGCCTGATCATAAACGAGCTCATAACCAATTCGTTCAAGTATGCGTTCCCGCCGGGATTCGACTGCATGCAGGTCCGGGGAGAGCCCTGCACCATCCGGGTGACAATTATTTTGGAAGATGGAGCGTATGTTATGACCGTCGCCGATAACGGTCGCGGACTGCCGCCGGGACTCGATCCGCTGACCACCAAATCGCTCGGCCTCAAGCTCGTGAACTTCCTTGCCCGGCACCAGCTCAGGTCTGATATCGAGATCCGTGAGAGTGAAGGAACGGTGTTTGTCTTCCGGCTGGACAACCCGGAGGAAAACCTATGAAAAAAGGTTCATCAGTACCTGATTTCCGTACCTCTGTCTCAATGAAGAGAATAGAAGAGGTTAAGCCCGGGTCGGCGAATATCATCTTGTGGGGCAGGCCCGTAAAAAGGGGATACAGCATTAACAGATGGTCTTCATGCAATGACCGTGCAGCGGAGAACCGGCGATGATGTAACCCGCGCCCGCCAGGAGAGAAATCTTCTTCCCGGTAATCCCTGCTATGGCGGCACAGGAATGCCGGGTTGAACGAGCTGTGTATGTTCCGGAACTGTCGGGCACTAGACGGTGAATATCATCAGGTAAAATCAGGTCCTNAAAAACCATGAACCATGGAATATATTCAATAGGTATCGTAATTGCAATCGTGTTTGCGATACTGGTCGCAGGGTGTCTTTCGAATGCTCCGGCTCCCGATGCGGGGTTGCCCGAACCAGTAACGGTTGCCTATTCGCCATTTGAATCGACCGGACTCTTCTGGATCGCAGAAGAGCGGGGGTTTTTTACGAATCACGGGGTAAACATAACCCTGAAGAAGTACGATTCAGGAGCTGCGGCCCTCGACGGCGTTGTGAAAGGAGAGGCCGACCTGTGCGTGGGGATTTCCGAGTTTCCCCTTGTACGGAAAGCATTCCAGAATACATCGGTTCGTGCAATCGGAAATCTCGATAAGGGGAATTTCGTGTATCTCGTGGTCCGGAAGGACAAGATACAGAACATTTCTGATATGAAGGGGAAAAAGATCGGGACAGCACAGGGAACGGTAGCGGAATTTTATCTCGGGAGATTCCTTATGCTGCACGGGATGGGTATGCAGGATATCACGCTGGTCGATGTCAGGGATCCGGCAGGGTGGGTAAATGAAGTGGCTGCTGGCGATATCGATGGGATCTCAACCGCTCAGCCCTATGCAAATGCGGCCCAGGCCCGTCTGGGTGCAAACGGAATGGCCTGGCCGGTGCAAAGCAGCCAGCCCGTTTTTTCGCTGGTTATTACAACCAGTGACTGGTTATCCGAGCACCCGGCAACCGGTACCGGGTTCCTGGCAGCACTTGCTGAAGCGGAGAAATATACCAGTACGCACCCTGCTGAGGCACGGGAGATCATTCAGCGGAGGCTGGAACTCAATCCGGCATACATGGATACAGTCTGGCAACAGAACCAGTTCGCCCTCACCCTCGATCAGTCGCTGATTGCTGCCATGGAAGACGAAGCCCGGTGGATGATTGCGAACAATATGACGAACTCGACGATCGTGCCGGATTTCCGGAAGTATATCTCCTCGAGAAGTCTGGAAGAGGTTAAGCCCGGGTCGATCAGGATCATCGGGTGAGGGACAACCATGAAGATCCGGACACAACTGGTCGCAGGAATCGTCATATTCGCCATCCTCCTTGTGATCATCTCCGGTTTCATTATCAGTTCCAACCAGCAGCTGGACGAGATCATGGTCCAGGAAGACCTCGCGAATACCATTGCCCTGGAGACCGGGGAACTTGGTTACCTCGCGAACGATTATATCCTCTATCGCGAACCACAGCAGCTTGAGCGGTGGAATGCAAAATATGCTGAAGTTTCCGGTGAGATAGCCCAACTTTCCGTTGTTCGGCCTGAGCAGCAGGTGATTGCCGCCGGCCTTGCAGCGAACCTGAAGAATACCCGGGCCGTCTTCGATGACATCGCTTCGAATCCGGTCCAGCCCGGGGGAAGCGGCACCGCTTTTGTGCAGCTCTCGTGGAGCCGGATGGCTGTCCAGAACCAGGGGATGATCTTCGACGCAGGGCGCCTTGCCCGCCTTCTCCGCGATGAGGAGACCGTCCTCCGTACCGAGAGAACGCTCTTTATCTTCGCACTGATGGGAATATTCGTCGTGTTTCTCCTGGCCACCTACGTCCTCTTTTACCGGCGCACGATGCGATCGATCGGGAGCCTTCAGGAAGGTTCACGCATCATCGGGTCCGGTGACTTTACGCATACCATCGATGAGACCGCCGACGACGAGGTAAGCGATCTCGCACGCTCGTTCAACCGGATGACCGCGAACCTGAAAGCCGTTACAGCCACCAAGGCCGATCTCGAGCGGGAGGTCGCTGCCCGCAGGGTCGCAGAAGAGGATCTCGTCCGGGCCAATGAAGTCCTCGGCAGGAGCGAGACGGACCTGATCCAGAAAAATATCGAGCTCAACGCCCTGAATGAAGAGCTCATGGCGACAGAGGAAGAACTGCAGCAGAACATCGATGAGCTGACCCGTTCTGACCGCGAGGTGCGCGAAGCCAACAAGCGGCTTGAAACCCTGTATGCAGCAATGAATGAAGGCCTCGCCATCCATGACATGGTGTATACCGGGGGGGAAGCTACCGACTACGTTATTCGGGACGTGAACCCGGCATATGAGAATATTACCGGCATAAAGAAAGCGGACGCAATAAACCGGCGTGGATCGGATCTCTATGGGATTGACAAGCCTCCTTTCCTTGATATTTATGCCCGGGTTGCCGGCGGGAAAGGCCCTGAGTGGTTCGAGACCTATTTCCCGCCGATGAAAAAGTACTTCGAAATTTCTGTCTTCTCTCCGGCCAAGGGAACATTCGCTACTGTGTTCACTGACATCACCGAACGAAAACGGGCCGGGGAGGCGTTGCAGGAAGCCCACCGGAGAACCGCCACCATCCTCAGAGGTATTGCGGATACCTTCTATTCGCTCGATTCCCAGTGGCGGTTCACCACAGTAAATCCGGCCGCCGAGAAAGCTCCCTTCGGCCGGCCGGCCACCGAACTGCTGGGGAACGTAATCTGGGACCTCTACCCGGCTCTCGTGGGCTCAAGGATTCACCAGCACTACCTTGACGCTGCAAAAAACCACAGCATGGAACACTACGAGGCCCAGTCCCCGCTGAACAAGCGATGGTACGAAGTTTTCATGCAGGGGCGCGACGGCGGGCTGGATGTCTACATGCGTGATATCACGGATCGCAAGCTGGCTGAGGAAGAACTGAACACCACCTTCCAGCGGTTTTACCAGATTCTTTCGGGGATGTCCTACGGGGTCCTTCTTCTCACCGACAGCAACCGTGTGGAATATGCAAACCAGGCATTCTGCGATATGTTCAGCATTAAGGATGAACCGGCCAGCCTCTCAGGCCTTTCAGCAGGTGAAATGCTGAAGAAAATCCGGCCGGCCTATGGTGATCCCTATGCTGCACTCGCCCGTATCGGGGACATTATCCGTCAGGGCCAGCCAGTAACCGGTGAGGAGGTAGGTATGAGCGACGGGCGAACGCTCCTGCGGGATTTCACCCCCCTGCGCATGGGGGAAAAAATCTTCGGCAGGCTCTGGATCCATCTCGATATTTCCCGGCGCAAACAGGCAGAGGCCTTCCAGCGGGAGAGCGAGGCGCTGGCACAGGAACGCTCGGAGGAACTCTCTCTCGTGATGGATTCAGTCCCCGCTGCTGTATGGATCGCCCACGATCCACAGGCCCTCCATGTCACCGGCAACGTCCTCTCGGACGAGTGGCTCCGTATCCCCCATGGCGCAGAGGCATCCCTTTCCGCTCCTGAGGGTACCCGGCCCCAAACGTTCCGCGTGTTCAAAGATGGCAGGGAGCTCCCGTCATCCGCGATGCCGGTCCAGCAGTCCGCGGGGGGGATCGAGGTCCGCAACTACGAGTTAGATCTTGTATACCCCGACGGGACCATTCGGAACATTCTTGGAAACTCCACGCCCCTGCGCGATGCGGAGGGGAATCCCCGGGGATCAGTCTCATCCTTCATCGATATTACGGACCGCAGGGAAAAAGAGGATATACTGCGGCTCACCGCAGAGGTTTACCGGGTCTCATCCGACCAGTCCGATCTCCGCAGATTGCTCAGGGAATACACCCGCCTTCTCCAGCACTTCTCAGGGTGCGACTCGGTTGGCATACGGCTGATGGACGAGGAAGGAAACATTCCTTACCATGCCAATATCGGGTTTTCCGAGGATTTCTACCATCGTGAGAGCCCGCTCTCGATAAAAAGCCATTCCTGTATGTGTATCAATGTCATTACCGGGACAACAGACCCGGCCCTCCCGTTCTACACGGAAGGTGGATCGTTTTTTATCAATGCGACCACGAAATTCCTTGCGACCGTGTCCGATGAAGACAGGGGAAAAACACGCAATGTCTGCAACCAGGCCGGGTATGAATCCGTAGCTCTCATCCCGGTCAGGCGTGGAGAGACCATCCTCGGCCTGCTGCACCTCGCCGATCACCGGGAAGGCATGGTGCCTGTGAGGATGGTCCGGATTCTTGAGACCGTGGCTTTCGCAATGGGATCCCAAATCATGCGCCTGAGAGTCGAAGAGTCGCTCCTCGAAACGAGCCAGTACCTCGAAAGCCTGATCACCTATGCCAACGCCCCCATCATCGTCTGGGACCCTGCATTCACTATCACCCGCTTCAACCGGGCATTCGAAGAATTGACCGGCCTTTCTGCCGGAGATGCAGTCGGCCAGCCACTCAGTATTCTCTTTCCGGAGAAATTCCGTGCCCCTTCCATGGAAGTGATCCGGCGGACCATGCAGGGAGAACGGCTGAACGTTGTCGAGATCCCCATCCTCCGGAAAGACGGGAACGCCCGGATTGTTCTCTGGAACTCTGCAACCCTCTTCGGGCCGGATGGGACGACCATCGTATCGACAATTGCCCAGGGGCAGGACATCACCGACAGGAAGATTGCCGAGGCGGAAAATATCCGTGCCCGGGCCGAGTGGGAGCAGACGTTCAACACCGTTCCTGATCTAATTGCTATCCTTGATCCTCATCACCGTATCGTCCGCGTAAATAAAGCTATGGCCGACCGGCTTGGGACAACTCCCGATCAATGCATCGGGAAACGCTGCCACGAAGCGGTTCACGGGACATCAGTCCCCCCGGAGTTCTGCCCGCATTCAAAGACCTGCATTGATGGGAAACAGCATATTGCCGAGGTACACGAACCCGGCCTTGGCGGGACCTTCATTGTGAGCACCACCCCATTGTGCGATCCGGCCGGGACCCTTCTGGGAACGGTTCACGTTGCCCATGATATTACGGATCGCAAACGGGCTGAAGAGGAGCTTCGACATCAGCACAGGGACCTGAGCGCAGCCTATGAAAAGATCACAGCCACGCAGGAAGAACTCCAGCAAAACCTTGAAGAACTGTCGAGCCGGGAGAGCCAGCTCCAGGAAGCCCTTGTGGAGAAGGAGATCCTGCTCTCGGAGATCCACCACCGCGTGAAAAACAACCTCACTGCATTCATCTCACTTCTCAGCCTTGAGGGCTCGTATGAGGACACCGAGAGCGGCCGTGCCCTGAAAAAAGACCTGCAGAACCGGGCCCGGAGCATGGCACTGATCCACGAGACCCTCTACAAGACGAGGAAGTTCTCGAACGTGGAGATGGAGACGTACCTCGGCACACTCGTCGCTCAGATCGCCGGCTCATATGCCGGGCACGAGGCTGTCCGTATCATTGTTGACGCGCCGGGTGCTTCCCTCGACCTCGGACGGGCCACAACAGCCGGCCTGATCATCAACGAGCTCGTGACCAATTCCTTCAAGTACGCTTTCCCGCCGGAGTTCGACTGCAGGGTGGAGCGGGGTGAACCCTGCACAATACGGATCACACTCGCTGACGAAGACGGGACCTGGGTGCTTACGGTAGCCGATAACGGCCGGGGGCTTCCAGGGGGACTCGACCCCCTATCCACAAAATCACTCGGCCTCAAGCTCGTGAACTTCCTCGCCCGCCACCAGCTCCGTGCCGGTATCGAAGTCAGATCGGATCGCGGCACCGCATTCATCTTCCGCCTTGAGAATACCGGGGAATCAGGATGATCCTTTTTTTTGTATAATCCCGTTCTGACGACTCATGGAATGACTGACAGAACAATTTTCCTCAATAATCGCATCGGGAGGCTCCAGCAAAGTCATACTTCCTCGCCCACGCTGGACATCCCCGATAGAATGATAGTCCTTTAGAAGGTTGACGATAAAATGGGGTCAAGAGGGAACACATCAGGGAATGCTTTCCCCTCCGGGGGGAGATGGGTTACCTTCCGGCCAACGACAAGACAATAAAAATGAGAATTTCAACAAAGCCGGAAAACGCAAAAATACTAAAATTTTTTCCCGTTTTTCCGGCAGCAATTTTTTGTCCTCTTTTTCTGGTTGTTTTTACTGATGTTCGCAACTGGAAAGAGGCTATCTCTTTTTAACCTACGATTAGTCCGACGAGGGTTAAGCCACCGACCGTTCTTATTCGTCGCGGAAGTCCTGATGGTCAAGCCAGTAGAGGTACACCGCGAGGGTAACGGCGCAGAGTGCGGCAAAGGCTATAGGCAGGTACCACTGGCCCCAGAGATATTTCAGGAGAATACAGAGTGCGATCCCGAGGCCGATCCCGAGCAGGAGCATGCTCGTCACGACCCTGGGGTTCGTAAAAGTATCGTAAAGGGCAGCTGTGTCCATGGTCATTTTGCATGTTGGGCTCACTGGACGAAAAGGGTTGCGTGATGGTCTCCTTCCGGACCGGGAGAGCCGGACGGTTACACGGGTGAACTTATCCGGAATCAGATGTCAACAAATACTTCCCCGTTTTTAACTGTGACCGGCCAGGAGGGTTCAGGTCTTGTTGCCGGGCCTCTGATCACGTTACCGGTCCGAAGGTGAAACACCGATCCGTGACAGCGGCAGCGCACGGTCTCACCCTCCAGCGTCCCGACCGAAAGACTGCAGCCCATATGCGTGCAGGTATCCCCGATAGCAAAAAAAGCCGATCCCTGTTTGGCAACAAGGATCTTTTTACCATCAGATTCCACTGCCCTCAGGGGATGGACTTCGAAATCCTGCACAAGGCCGCATTTTATTATTGTCATTACCTTTTTACCACTCCTCTCTATTCGTATCCGATCCCGGAGAAAGTGTGGCACCATAGAAAGAGGAAGTTCCTCTTTTATTTTTTTATCCCCGCATCACCGGATAAAAAATGCTTTTTTTAAACCTACATAGCAGCTCTGCCTTGTTTCATACGGAGAAACAAAATCTGCAAGAAAAAAGGTCCGATTGTTAAAGGGATTTCATCTGACGGAAGCAAGCTGATCGTACGCTACTGCCGTAATATCAACAGAATCGATAACTGCGGGAATGAGAGGGGTATTATCACTGCTGACGAGTTCAACGGAGAACGTGTGCGTTCCGGGCGACACGTTACGCCAGGTGTACAGGGTGTGAACTGAGCTCTCGAACGTGCCCGGCAGGGTTAGAGCAGGAGATCCTGGCTTCGTCGGGGGGGTAACATCCATAAAATACAGAAGATGACCTTCCGACGGCGCGAAAGGGCGTCCGGTGCCATTCACCAGGGAGAAATTGCTGACCTGGACCGTAACTGAAACATTCCCGGCACTGATTCCGCCATCGAACTCCGGGGACGTAATAAAAACACCTGCCGGTCCTGCACCTGAATATCCCGGGGTCGGGGAAAGCATGATCGCTGCTCCAGCCGAGAGTGAGGGAGGGCCGGAATTACCTGGAGAGACGGAAATGCATCCCCCAACCATTGCAATGATGAGAATCAGGAGGGGGATCAGGGTCAGGGAACTGTCACGGGGCAATGCTCATCCTCCACCGGGTATCCGAAAATCAGCGGCCGTTTTTTTTGTCACCTGCACGGCGCGGGGCTCGTGTATTCCCGACGTGGANCGCCAGGGTACGAGGCACGTTAAATCTGCAGGAAACCTGTTGTGGAATCTCATCTTGCGCAAAGTTCCAGGAGAGGATAACCGGTGGTTTTCATGGAACTATCACGATGTCCCATACGATAAGAGCTTCGGCCTTGTCGCAGATCCCAAAAAACTGAGACCCCGGAAAAGGAACCAAAAGCGGACATATTTCGTACCCGGTACATGGGAAGACGCGTGGGAGATTTTCGTCGGTACCGGGTATTTCAAAATTTGAAATTCCGCAGTACATTTATAAGAGTATGATCATTAAGCGCTCCCCATGAACAGAGGGATGAAGTATAGTTGTATTCTCCTGTTCCTGATCATAGCGATCAGCGTGATCGCCGGATGTACAGGGACTTCAGGCACGGGATCACCGACACCCACCCCGGCTGCAACTTCGGATTTGACGAACCAGAACTCTCCAGGTGCTGCGACATTTACTACCTATCCGTCGCTGACAAAACTCCAGTCCCCCGCCGTACCGGTCGGGCTTCGTTTTATCGCCGGGGGGTTCACGGCTCCCATGAATATCGCGTCTCCCCAGGACGGGAGCGGGCGTCTTTTTCTCTCAGATCAGACCGGGATTGTAAAGATCTTTTTCATGAACGGAACGGTCATCGACAAGCCATTCCTCGATATCCGTAACCGCCTGGTTGCCCTCAACCCCGCGTATGATGAACGGGGTCTTCTCTCGATCGCCTTCCATCCGAAATTTGCCGCGAACGGCAGGGTCTTTGTCTACTACAGTGCCCCGCTCAGGGCCGGTGCAGACCCGGCATGGAGCTGCACGAACCGCCTCTCGGAGTTCCGTGTTTCTGCTGCTGACAGGAACCAGATCGACCTCTCCTCAGAGAAAGTCCTTTTCGAGATCGACAAACCCTACCAGAACCATAATGGCGGCACGCTTCTTTTCGGACCGGAAGACGGGTACCTTTACCTACCGCTGGGAGACGGCGGCAGGGCCGATGACACCGGCATGGGTCACACACCGGGAATCGGCAATGCGCAGGATATGACGAAACTCCTGGGTAAAGTGATCCGGATCGATGTCGATACAACATCAGCCGGAAAAGCCTATGGCATCCCGCCGGATAATCCGTTCCTCTCGAACACCACCATCCTACCCGAGATCTTCGCCTACGGGTTCCGCAACCCGGCGTACGCAACCTTCGACTCTGCCGGCAGCCACCGGATGTTCGTCGCGATGGCCGGCCAGCGGCTCTTTGAATCCGTGCTGATCGTCTATAAGGGAGGGGCATCGCCATGGAACATCCGGGAGGGAACCCATTGTTTTGACCCGGCAAATGACTTTGCTCCCCCGGGAGGCTCCTGCCCGACTACCAGTGCGAGCGGCCAACCCCTCATCGGCCCCATTGTCGAGCTCGGTCATGATGTGGGGGATACCGTTGTCGGTGGGGCACTCTACCGGGGCACCGCGATCCCCCAGCTCAAGGGAGCGTACGTGTACGGCACCTGGTCTGATGATAACAGGATTGCCGGGAACGGGACCCTGCTTGTCTCATTCCCTCCGGCAGGTCTCGACCTTGCAAATCTTCCCGAGAGTGCTGCCCTGGTTACACCGGCACAGAACGCGATGTGGACAACCCGCCTGATAAGCATCACAAACAACCAGAACGGGAGGATCAATGCGTTTATCCGGGACATTGCCGAGAACGACGACCACGAGATCCTTCTCCTGATCAACCAGAACGGCGGTACCGGGCTTACCCCGCAGGGTTCCGGCGAGATCTGGATGATGGTTCCGGCCGACACCGCGGGGCTCGTGAGCACAACCTCGAAGACGACACCCGCTCCGACACCGCCCCCCGGGGCCGGCAGCGGGACTCCGGTCACCCTCCAGCTGACCATCCAAAATGATAAATTCAGCCCGTCCGCCCTGACCGTCCCGGCCGGCGCCTCAGTGACACTCATCTACAATGACCAGGACCTCGACCCCCACAACTTTGCACTCTACCCGTCAGCATCCGAGTCAGCGGCACTTTTCAGGAGCCCGCTCATTACCGGGCCGGTCACCCAGACCTATTCCTTCAATGCACCTTCCTCGCCGGGCACCTATTATTTCCGGAGCGACCCGAATACCGGCCTGCAGGGGTTCCTGAACGTGACTGCCGGCGCAGTTCCCCAAACACTTGTCCCGACAGCAACGGCAACGGTGGCAGGACAGCCGTTTTCCATCACCCTTACGGCCCAGAATACCGCATTCTCTGCATCCACCCTTACGGCTCCCGCCCGGTCGCTGGTCGTCATGACATTCATTAATAAGGATACCAACATGCCCCATAATTTCGCCCTCTATACAGACTCCCGGGCAACACCAACAGGAAGACTTTTTGCGGGTGATCTCGTGGTCGGGCCAAAGACGGTTGAATACACCTTTGTTGCACCGTCAACACCGGGAACGTACTTCTTCCGGTGCGATTACCATCCGGAACTGATGACCGGCACGTTCGTGGTGACGTAACATCCAGCGATGTTATCCGCTCTGTTCCTTTTTTTCACAGGAAAAAAACGCCTGGATTTGTAACGTTCCCCGGGGTTCCGGTTATCCTCTGAGGGAATTCCGAAGCATTCGGGGGATTTGCGAGGCTCTGATTTTCATGATTCCCGAATCCTGCCAGTTTCCAAAAAATGAAAAGAAAGATAAAGGTTATTAAACCTCACACGGGATTTTCAGGTGTTATTTTCGGTGATTATATGAAACAAACAACCCTTATTCTCCTCGTCCTGCTCATCTCCGCAGCTGCAATAATTGCAGGTTGCACCCAACAGTCCCAGCCAGCTCCACAGCCCACAGCCCAGCCGACTGCTGCACCGACTGTAGCAGGCCCGGACACGGTGAAGGTCAGCAGCCCATCAACTGGAATGATCATTACGGATGCAGGGGGAAAGTCCCTGTACTATTTTGCCAATGACGTTCCCTCAAAGGGGACGAGTGCGTGCAACGGGCAGTGTGCCGCACTCTGGCCGCCGTACAACGGCGGCACCGTGAGCGTCTCCTCCCCACTTGACCCCGCCGACTTCAACTCCATCACCCGGGCGGACGGGACAAAACAGACGACGTGGTATGGATGGCCCCTCTATTACTATTCGAGAGATGTAAAAGCAGGCGACATGAACGGAGAAAATTTCCTCAACGTCTGGTTCACGCTGAAACCCGACCAGAGCGTCATGGTTGAACACACCACTCCGCTCGGCCTCTTCCTTACCGATACTTCGGGCATGACACTCTACACCTTCGCAAAGGATTCAACGGGAACCAGTGCCTGCACCGGTGCGTGCATCGCCTTATGGCCGCCATTCAACAACACCCCGATCGAACCCCCGTCCTCCGTAAAAATTGCAGACTTTGGCACGGTAAACAGGGCTGATGGCATGGCCCAGCTCTCGTACATGGGTAAACCGCTCTACTACTACAGCCGCGATATCAACCCCGGTGACATGAACGGGCAGGGGTTCAACAATCTCTGGTCAGTTGCAAACATCTCCGGGATCTCGACGATTGCTATGCCCACCACGGCAGTACCCACGACACTGAAAACGCTGAGCCCCTCGAGCGGCAGTATGGGCGGTTACTAACTTTTTTTATGCTGAAACAATCATCTGCGGCCCGGCACCCAGGACTCTTCCGTACAAGAGATGGAAGGTTTATTATCGACAGGAGGACTGCAAGCCGCTTCTCCCTGCCGGATCTGTTTTCCTGGAGTAAGTGGAGTCCGGACGGACGGCTGCTCTTATCATAATTCGGAACTGAAAAGGAAGAGAATCAGTAATGACCCTCTATCGCTGTAACGTCTGCAATGTTTTTGAGTACGATCCTGACCGCGGGAACTCCCTTACCGGGATAAAACCCGGTACCGAACCAGCGGATTTTCCTCCCGGCTGGGAGTGCCCGATCTGCGCCTCGGACTGGACCCATCTCATCCCGGTCCCGCCACCGGCTCCTGTGCAGCCGGTCATCTCCGTCACCTGCCCCGTCTGCGGGGCACCCGTCAACCCTGCTGCCCGAGGAGGTGTCCCCCTGCCGGAAGCGGGATATCTCTCCGCCTGGGAACGTCATGCGGACGCGCTCGAAGGGTATATGGACGATATCCATACCATTGCCGTGACGGGAGAATCCATCATCGAGCCCATGCGGACAAAAAAGGCCGTCGTCTCCTGGGAGGAGATCCTGATTAAGGGAGCACAGATCGCCCGAATCCCGTTAAACCGGGATGTCCCCGTCAACACCCGGACAATAATTGGCCCCGGGGCACGCCAGCCTCTCGTCATCGAAAGCCCGATCTATGTGACCCACATGTCGTACGGAGCGCTGTCGAGGGAAGTGATCATCGCGATAGCGCAGGGGACCGCCGGCGTGCAGACCGCCATGGGGTCCGGGGAAGGGGGGATCCTGCCGGAAGCCCGAAGCCAGGCTTACCGCTATATTCTCGAATATGTGCCGAACCGGTACAGCATCACCGAAGAGAATCTCCAGGCGGCGGATGCGATCGAGATCAAACTCGGCCAGTCGGCAGAACCCGGTATGGGCGCACGGCTGCCGGCCGAGAAAGTCACCCCGGAGATCGCGGCAGTCCGGGGATATCCGCCGGGGATTGACATCATCAGCCCGGCGGCGTATGAGGATATTCGCAACCGGGAGGACCTGAAAAAGAAGGTACAGTGGCTGCGGGAGACCTCCGGCGGAAGGCCAGTCGGCATCAAGGTTGCCGCCGGCGATATCGAAGAGGACCTGACCGCCATGCTCTTCGCGGAACCGGATTTTATCACCGTAGACGGACGTCCGGGAGCAACAGGAGCTGCTTCGAAGTTCATCAAGGGCGCAACTTCGGTCCCTACGATCTATGCTCTCTGGCGGGCCCGGAAGTTCCTGGATGAGCATGATGCAAAAAACGTATCTCTCATCATCACGGGAGGGCTCCGGATCTCATCGGACTTTGCAAAAGCGCTCAGCCTCGGAGCGGATGCTGTTGCCATCGGGACTGCGGCGCTGATCGCATGTGGGTGCCAGCAGTACCGCCTCTGTAATACCGGGAACTGCCCGGTCGGCGTTACCACCCAGAAGCCTGAACTTCGGGAACGGATGAAGCCGGCGATCTCTGCAAAACGGCTCGAGCATTTCCTCCGCGTTTCGAACGAGGAACTCCGGGATTTTGCCCGATTGACCGGAAATGATGATATCCATGCGTTGAACCTGCGGAACATCTGTACAACCAGCTCTGAGATCTCGGGGCATACCGGGATCCCGCACGTGTAGCCAGGATATGAATCCTGATCAGGAAAAATGGGGCGGAACACCGCATAGGGCATGACCAGCAGGAATAATTCATCGCGAAAGAACGGGGCAGAAACAAAAATTCCCCGGGTTGCCAAACCATGGATTTTAGTCGTGCGGGATGGGCCGTATCTCGTCTCCGGGAGCATTCCGCTTTCAGACCAGATCATCGTAAAAGATGCCGAAGGGTTCTCCGCTGAATGGCGTCGTGGAAAGGACTACCCGGTGCAGGAAGAGTACGCTCTTTGCCGGTGTGGCCATGCAAAAACCCCCCCGTTCTGCGACGGCAGTCACGGTTGTGGAAGGACCGATCTGACCGAGACCGCCCGGCAAAAACCGTGCCCGGGCGGAGCTGAATGGTTTGAAGGTCCTTTCCTGGACCTCGCAGACTGTACACCGCTCTGTGCTTCCGCAAAGTTCTGCGACCGCGCCGGGGGTATCTGGAACCTGACGGTACGCCCGGACTCGCCGGAGTCAGAGAGTACTGCTATCACTGAAGCAGGAAACTGCCCTTCCGGCAGACTGGTACTCCGGAATACCGGTAACGACGATGCAATCGAACCGCACTTTGAACATTCGGTCGGCCTTATCGAATACCCGGAGCATGCCGGCAGGGGGCCGGTATGGGTGCGGGGGAGGATACCGGTCATATCCGCTGAGGGAAAACGCTATGCACTTCGCAACCGCGTCACGCTCTGCCGTTGCGGGAGATCCAACAACAAACCATTCTGTGACAGCAGTCACCTCGACCTTCTCTCGAAGTAACCGGAATGGCGCAAGGGAGAAGCCGGGCCTGTTGGACCGATCATCCCGATATTCCCCTGGCAGGATCGGACCGGTATCTTACTTTTTCGGACGCGAGCGAAAATTCTCTGTCAGGTGCTCCGTCAGTTTCCCGGGCTCGTTGATCGCTTCCTGCATCTTCTTCTTCTCGTGCGATCCGGGCAGGAAGAGTTCTTCGAATTCCCGGTCCGAATGGCAGATCTTCTTTCCTTTTGACTCCTTTTTTTCCATGATACATTCCTCACATACGTTTTTCGGCAACCTGCGGGTTGATCTCCCGGTCGAAGTAGGGCTTTTTCCGGATCCATACCAGGCCATCCCGTTTCGAGATTACTGCCACCTCAATGGCTCCACCGTGGATCCCGGGACTTCCGGAGACCTTCCGTTTGAGCGATGTCAGGCTGACCAGGGACTCGGCCATGGCCGCCAACTCGGATTTTGGCAGTGATACCACCACATTGATAACCGGAGCGACGTTAGAAGCCCGGTAGTTGGTCATATAGGTGGAGATCCTCGTAACGAGTTCATCGGTCTTTGGCTGGAAGCGGGTCTTCACATCGGCCTTCTCTTCGTCATTCATCGTCTCAATGCTGTCGACAATAGCCTGCGGGTACTGGTTGAATACTTCTGAAAGGCTCTCTACCAGAGCATCGGTAAGCTTCGGGTCGATCCCTGACATGAAGATGTCTACCATCTCCTGGTGCTCGAAGGGGATCACCCATGCTCCGGTCTCGAGAGTTATCTTCTTGTTCTTTGTTTGACGGTACTTCAGGGTACCCGCCAGCCGTCCTTCGATCGCATACGAGACCAGAGAGGGGAAGATCTCCTGTTTTCCAAAACCGGTTATCGCGAGGCCTGAAAAGGTTCGCGAGGCTGGATCCGTACTCGCTCCGAACGTTGCATAATACAGGAACGGGATCTCCTTCAGCTGGACCCGGGCCGCATCAGGGATCGGGAGCTGCTCGAAGATCTCGTTCATCGCCCTGGTGGTAACGGCATCGTACGTGGTACTGAGTTCCTTTACGAACGATGGAGAGATACCGGGAAGCGGGGATCCGCTCGCGACCGTGATAAAAAGTTCATTGACCTTTCCGGCAACGAACTCTCCGACCTGGTCCTCGTTGATAACCCCCAGTTCGCGGATCATCTCGGACGCACTGTCCTGAAAGATCCTGCGCAACGCGAGGTAGTAGGTGTAGATCAGGGAGCTGAAATACTGCTGCTCGATGACCGGTGTTATCAGATCCTGGTCGGTTTTCAGGAAGTTCAGAAAACGGCCCGCATAATCGGCAAGAGCCGGCAGCGGGGACGGGCCAAGGGACTCACCAAAACGGGTGATGATCGGTTCCCACGGGATACCGAGAAACGCGGCATTGTTATAGACCATGAAGGATACGGTGTGGTCCATTGGCAGGGCAAAGATCTTCGTTGCCGAAGTAACGATCTCCTGCGGGTTCTCCGGGGGGCCGGTCACGATGCGGACAGAACGGTCAGCAGCAATTGCCACAGCCTCCCGGTTCATAATTACGATTTCTGCGGTCATGGTTATCCTTCAGTCCTCCTTCGTCTTGTCTGAAGTCTGATCTTCATGCCTTGCTCCCCGACCACTCAGAATCGTTTCGGGTCGGTCTCGACATCGACGATCACCGGGCGGTTGTGAGCCATAGCATCAAGGATGGCGGTCCGGAGCTCTTCGGGACGGCTGACCCGGATCCCGATCCCGCCACAGTTTTCGGCGAACCGGGCAAAATCGGGGTTGAGGAGATCTGTTGCATAGTTCGGGTAATGTTCCATCATCTGCTCGACCTGGATCATGCCGAGCTGCCGGTTGTTCAATACGACCACGACTATCGGAAGGGTATATTTTACGGCAGTCATAAACTCCGCCATTGCCATCGAGAAGCCGCCGTCGCCGGTGATACAGAATACGGGTTTGTCGGGGAATGCAATCTTTGCAGCCAGAGCCCCGGGAAACCCAAATCCCATGGATGCAAGGTATCCGGACATGGCAAACCGCTGCTGCTTCATTCGGAAGTTCCTCCCAAACCACCACTGGTTCTCTCCGACGTCAATCGCGATGACTGCATCGGGCGGGATCACTTCGGAGAGTACCTTCATGATGAAGGGAGGGCGGAGCGGGACCGCCGCGCCATCCGCTTCGGCATCCCGCTGTGTATCCCATTCTTTTTTCAGGGACACCAGTTTGCCCTGTATCCCCCCGTCCGATCGTTCTTTAACAAGCGAAATAAGCTCCGGTATGACGAGACTGCAGTTGCCCCAGAGGGAGATCGTCCGGCTGTTCCTCGCGAGTTTGAGCGGGTCGGTATCCACCTGCACGAAGGGCTTGTCCTCAGGGACATTAGTGAATTTCGAGAAACCGACGCCGAGAGTGATGATGAGGTCGGCCTCGTTTGCGAGGGTTCTTGCAGCGGGGGATCCCACGTTTCCGAGAATGCCGATGACCCATGGGTTGTCCTCAGGAAGGATTCCTTTTGCACGAAAGGTAGTCAGGATTGGCGCCTGTATCTTTTCTGCAAGAGCAAGTACTGCAGGGCCTGCCGGGAACGCACCCCAGCCGGCAAGGATGACCGGCCTTCCGGCATTATTTATTGCGGCCGCTGCTTTCCCAAGGAGCATGGCAGAAGGAAGAATCTCCAAGCTGCTGATACATGATTCCCCGGTACAGAAGCGGGCATCGAGGGGCTGTTTCTGGATATCGTTCGGTACCGAGAGCTGGGCAACACCACGTCCGATGATCGCATATTTTAGTGCCCGCGTGAGCAGAAGGACGGCGACATTCTTATCGGCAATCGTGTTGTTGTAGACCGTAACCGGGCGGAAGAAGGCATCGAGATCGAGCTCCTGGATCCCGCCGGAACCCGTGTACTGTCCTTCCACCTGCCCGTTCAGCGAGAGGACGGTCGCATGGTCCTCCTTGGCATCGTAAAGGCCGGTGGTGAGGTTGGTAGCCCCCGGGCCGGCGATGGTCAGGCAGGCCGCTACCCTGCCGGTAAGTTTGTTGTAGGCGGATGCGGCAAATGCTGCATTCTCTTCGTGCCTGACAACGATATAACGGATGGCCGGATTCTTCCGGATCGCCTCGACAATCCCGAGCGAGGATGTGCCGGGAAGGCCGAAGACCAGGTTCACCCCCCATGCGGCCATCTCTGCAATGAGGACATCAGAAACCGTCGTTGGTGACCCGGCATGGTGGTCTTCAGCAGGGACGATCCGGAAAGCATCTTTCCCGGCCCCGCAAACCGGGCAGGTCCATGATTCCGGCAGAGTCCCAAATGTGGTCCCGGCCGGAACACCTGATGTGGGGTCCCCGAGTGATTCGTCATAAATATATCCGCACACGCTGCATTTCCACGCGGCCATAACGTTCCATCACCCCTCTGGTGCACTGTAAGACACTTCCCCTACATGAAAGGTACGTCACTTCACAAATTCAGAAACAGAGCGCAGGGGGCAGAGTCCCCGCGCAAACCTTCCTCTTAAAGATCTGTCACCCGTTCGGTCGCGGGGAGAGTAAGAACAATAAGGCAGGGATGATACCGGATACCATGGAGGATCGGTGGTCGCTTTCGGACCTGGAGAATACGGTTGCCTGGTGCAAAAAACGGAAAGGTCAGGGCATCCGGTGCACTGTCACAACGATGGCCGAGTTTGCACGGACCCCGGCTGAGGCACGGGCCGGTCTGGAGGCCGGGCTCACCGGGATCAGGACCCTCGGGGCCACCGTTCCCGGGGTTGCCTGGGCAGTCAAACCTTCAGCGATTGGGATCCTTGCCGATGCCCGGGTCTACCGGGAGAACCTCTCGATCCTTGCCCGGGAGGCCGGGGCGGCAGGCATAAGCCTCGAGATCGATATGGAAGGCAGGCCGCTCGTTGAAGCCACCCTGAGCTCTGCCCTTGCCCTTGCCAGCGAAGATATGAAGGTCACCCTGGCCCTGCAGGCGTATCTGGACCGCACTCCCCGCGACCTTGCGACCTGCAGGGAGGCGGGAATCCCGATCCGGCTGGTGAAGGGTGCCTACCTGGGAGATACCGCTGATTTTGTCGCCATTCAGAAACGGTTCCGCACAGTGGCACGGGACCTGATGGATGCAGGAACCCCGTTCTCAGCTGCAACGCATGATCCGGAGCTGATCTCCTGGCTGGAAGAAGAGGCGATCGCTCCCCGGCACCTGGTCGAATTCGCATTCCTGAAAGGCCTCGCTGACCTGACAAAGACACGGCTGATCTCGGAGGGCTGGAACGTAACAGAGTACGTGCCCTACGGGCCCGGGGGAGAGGGATACTTTCATCGAAGGGAACGGTACCTTGCGATGCTGGAACTGCTCGGCAGAGCACCGGCCCCGTGAGGGTGCGCAACCGTATTCAACACTTCACCGCACCTGCATCTGCGCCTGTTCCCGCATATATGATACGAGATAGAACGGGCCCCCTACGCCTTTCCCGGTCGATCCGCTCGCTTTCCAGCCGCAGAAAGCCTGGGTCCCCGGCCAGGCACCGGTCGTTGCCCCGCCCCGGCGGTTTGCATACGTAACCCCGGACTGGATCCGGGAGAAGAAGAGGGCTATCTCACCCTCATCCTCTGAAAAGATGCCTGCAGTCAGGCCAAAGTCCGTGCTGTTTGCCTCACCCAGAGCTTCGGCCAGCGTTGAGATTTTTTCGACGATCAAAAACGGGACGAACAGTTCCTTCCGGGCCAATGGGTGTCTCCGCGTCAGCCCGGTGACGATAGTCGGCTGAACATAGTGCCCGTGTGAAAACACGCCGCCGGACAGCACATTTCCGCCGCAGACGATCTTTCCCCCGTCTTTCGTTGCCAGCTCAACGGATTCGGTAAACACCTGCATGGCCCGCCCGTCGATCAACGGGCCGATTACCGTGTCTTTCAACCGGGGATCGCCGGTAACGAGATTTTCGGTATGGTTTTTGAGCATGGCGATGAACTGGTCCGCCACAGATTCATGCACATATACCCGGGATGCGGCACTGCACTTTTGGCCGCTGAACCCGAACGCGGACCGCGAGACACCTTCAACGGCTTTTGCCAGGTCAGCATGTTCCGTCACGATGACCGGGTTCTTGCTCCCCATCTCGGTGATGATCGGTTTTTGGTAACGCTGTTTTGCAGCAAACGTCCGGTGGAGGAGCATCCCTGCATCCCGGGAACCGGTGAAGGCAATCCCCGCGATGTCCGGGCTGGCGGTGATGACCTCCCCGAANTCCCTGCCGGGCCCGGTAAGGTACTGGACTGCATCCGGAGGTACACCGCCCTGCCTGAAAGCCTCGCAGAGTTTCAGAACCGAGAAGGGGGCAACACTCGTCGGTTTCAGGATAACCGTGTTTCCGGCAATGAGCGCCGCCCCCGCCATTCCTGTTGCGAGGCTGAGCGGGAAGTTGAAGGGGGAGATAACCGCAAATACCCCGTACGGTCGCATGACGCTCCGGCAGATATCCCCGGGATGTTCCGGACTGGCCGGGATGTTGTAAAACCCGTTCTGTTCAAGAACCTCCGCGTGGTGCCGGAGAAGATCGACCGCTTCAAAGACTTCCGCAAGGGCCTCCGCCCGGTTCTTTCCGCATTCGTACGTGATGAGAGCTGCCAGGAGGAACTTTTCTGCAGCGAGAATGTCCGAAGTCCTCCGGATGATGGCAGCCCGCTCGCCCCCTGCCCGTTCCTGCCAGGAAGAGAAGCCCTTGCCCGCAGCTGCTATCGCACCGCGGATCCGGGCAGGAGTTGCTGTCTGGAACTTCCCGATAAGAATCCGCCGGTCAAGCGGGGATCGGGACTCGAACTCGGGCAGGGAGAAGACCTCCTCCGTTCCGATCATCAGCGGGTGGGCAAGGCCGAGCCAGGAACGGACCCGTTCCAGTCCATCTTCGTACCCTGCGTTGAAAGACTCATCTCCGAGAGCATCAGCATATGTCAGTTTTTTTTCCTGTGTCATACAAATCCCTGATTCTTTGGTTTTTGCCCCTTATCCGGTGCAAAAGTGGGCGGGCACAGCAGGGGTCTCATGGGTCTAACTCTGAATATGACCTCAAATACCTTTGTCACTGGACAATTCCCGATGCTACACTGCTTATAAAAAGAAGGTGGAAAAAGAAAAAAAGTTCAGCCCCATATATGCCGTCCTTTCCGGTAAACGTCAGGAACAAATTGGTGATAAAATACCGAAAGCAAGCCATCGGTTTTTCGTAAAAAAATGGGACGGCAGGTTTTACTTCCACGCCCGTGGATCACTACAACATTCCCGGATATTCTTGTCAGAGGTCCCCTTTACTCCTGGCCTTTTTTATCCTGAACGCATCCATGGTCTCGCTTATCCGCTTTCCGAGCCACACTTCGTCAAATGCCGAGGGATACACAAACTTTACCTGGTTCGAAACCTCCCAATCCTCCCAGGCTGCCTCCGAAGCAACCCGCGAAAAGAGTCGGGTGCCCGGGAGAGGGAGCGGAATGGTGAACCAGGCCTCGTCCAGAGGAAGGGAGAGGGCAAAGGCAAAGGTCTTCTCGACCGATTCAATCGTCTCACCGGGGTAGCCGACCATGAAGAACCCGGCAGTACCGATGCCGGCACGGGAGAATAAGCTGACTGCTTCTGTCCCCTGTTCCACCGTAACCCGCTTGTTCATGAGACGAAGGGTCTCGTCGCTTCCCGACTCGAGGCCGAGGTAAACCCGTATACAGCCAGCCCGCCTCATCAGGCCGGCCAGGTCCTCGGTAAGATGATCGACCCGGGAGAGGCAGGTCCAGGCAAGAGGTACGTCCTGCCGGATCATTTCATGACAGAAGGCTTCGAGATATTCCTTGTCGAGCGTGAAACAGTCATCGGCTATCCAGAGACAGGTATACCCCAATGACCGGATCTCCGCGATCTCCCTGAACACCTTCGCGAGCGGGGGTTTGCGAAAGAGGTCCCCCCAGACCGGCTTCGAACAGAAATCGCAGGAAAAAGGGCAGCCGCGGGTGACCATCAGGCTCGTCTGTGCGAGCCCCGTATTCTGTGCCATCACGGACTGGTACTGCCCGTGATCGAAAAATGAGCGATCCGGCAAAGGCAGGTTATCGAGAACTTCCGAAGCGTTGTGTACTGGCGGCGAAGAAATAATGGTGTTGTTTCTCATAAAGCAGAGGCCCGGGTATTGCCAGGGGTCGATGCACAGGAGATCACCGGGCGAAGTGCCTTGAGCCAGATAATCCCGGCAAAACTGCGGAAATACCACGTCACCCTCACCGCAGAAGACGAGATCGAACCGATTCGCGAACATCGCGGGGTTCACCGTCGGGAGCGGCCCGCCGGCGACGAAGAGCGTTCCGGGAAGCCGTTCCCTGAGCGCCACCAGGAGGGCAAAAGCGTTCCGGCTCATCGTGACCATGATGGAGATACCCACGATGGCAGGACGGGCCGCCGCGATACGATTGACAACTGCATCAAAGTCCTCGAAGGTGCAGTCTGCAATTATTACCGGTACACCCAGCTCTTTCAGCTTGCTGGCGAGACATGCAATCCCCAGCGGGGGAAAGAGTTTCTCCACCGGATCCCGGTTCCGGAAGTAGGGATAGATGAGCGTGACGCCACGGTGCCCCGGGTTCATGCAGGTTCCCCGGTCTCAAACACGATCGCATAGGAGACAACCGGCACTTCCCGTGAATCATTGAATGGACCCAGCTCAATGCAGAACCCCGCCCAGCTCAGGTCCCTGCTCTGCTCCCGGCCACGGAAGAGCGTCAGCGGTACATCGACATCAGCCCCGGGCTGATCCAGAAAAAAGCGGATCCCGTGGACCGGGTCGAAGAGGGGGAGGGGCAGCACACCCTGGGGGCATTTCTCCCAGCCGGGGGGAGGCGGAACCTGGTTCCCGTTATCCCATCCCGCCGTGAACCAGGCGGCACTGAGCTCGTTCATGAGGCAGAGGGTATCCCCCTCAATCAAGGGTGTGTGCACCCGGACCTCCACCTTCACCCGGAGCGGGGTTACATGGTAACTGAAGGTGACGGTTCCCCGCGAATCGACCACCTCGAAGATCGGGTGGATATCAAGCATTACGCGAAGGGGGACGACCGGCTTCATCAGCACCTCCTGTAAACGCGGAAGAAGCATATAGGCACCGGTGAAGGATTCGATCCATCGGGTAAGAAGGAGGGATGGCCTTCCCCGGAACCCCCAGACCATGCGGGTATCAAGGAAATAGGTCCGACTGATGACTGCCCCGTCACAGGTATCCTTCCATGACCGGGAGAAAAAAGTGAACTCATGATCCCTGAGGGCGATGCTGCCGATGCCCATGCCCTCGCCGGTCAGGTTGCAGTCCCCAAAATATACCAGCAGGCCCCGGGCAAGACCTTTGCTGATCCCTTCCCCTGTACAGTCCATCCCCGGGACAATCCGGAGCTCCACCATGATTTCCGGTGAGAACATAGGATGATACACAATATATAGCCGCCTTTTTACTCAGAGAAATAAAAAAGCGATTTTACCGACGATGACTCCACCAACCATCTCCCCGGGAGCGTCTCTCCGCCCTTCACACGTCGATGGTCAGGTCGTCCGTTGCAACAATGAGCCCGGGAAATTCCCGCCCGAACTGTTCCTGCAGCGCAGTCCGGTCGCCGAGAGTTTTGTATACCTCAGCCCCGAAATGCATCAGGGCAAGACGCTTTGCATGAGCCTTCTGTGCAATCCCGATCGCGTCCTGCGGGTTGAGGTGGGGCCAGAGCTCACTCGTATCACCGGGTTTCAGGCCGCATTCCGTGATGAGCAGGTCCGCATCGCGGGCAAGGAGGACTGCATTGTCGCAGACACCGGTATCCGTACAATAGGCGATAACCCTGCCGTCGATCTCTACCCGGTAACCATAACAGGGTGCAGGGTGAACCAGCGGTCTGCATTCGACAATGAACGGAATTTTGTGAATACCCTCTTCGAGCTCAATTGCGTGAGCAGAAAACGGGAGTTTCTCAAGGGGAACGGTGAACGGTTCCCCGACAAACGTATGGAGGAGGGCTGCGCCTCCCGGCAGGCAATAAATCCTGAGCCCCTGTTTCAGCCGGAACTTGGCGAGGGTGTGGAGCCCGGCGATATGGTCGATGTGGAAGTGGCTGAGAAACAAAAAGACCGGTTTCTCCTGCGAAATGTAGTGGTCAGCTTTTGCGATCCCGTTACCCGCATCGAAGATGAGGTCATACCCGTCTGCCTGGACGAGCACGGAAACGGTATTACCGGTGGAGGTGTCGAACCAGCCATTAGTCCCGAGAAACGTCACCTTCATATAAGAGGGTTATTCCTCACAGCAGAAAAGGGTGCTGACAAAGGCAGCGGCCTTTTTAACCTTCTGCGGCAATTCTCGTTATATCCCAAAAAAAAGGAGAACCTGTTGATGAAACGAAAATCTCTCGTATCCCTGCTCATCCCCGCCCTTGTCCTGCTCCTGTGTGTCCTGCCGGCGGCGGCAGTCCTCCAGGAAGTCACGGTAAAGAGCTCGGTTTCTACAATCAGTCCGCAGAAGAATACCCTGACGATCGGGTACCCGCTCCAGTACGGGTGCAGTTACCCTGCAACGGGATCGCCGGTCTGCACCTATACCCCAACAAATTTTTCCGGCCTGACAGGCACCGTACCGGATCAGGCAGCCTTTACCATGTTCAAAACAGGCGATCCAATTGTTGGGACCAGCATCGGTGGTGCCGGTGGCCAGTGGATCGCACTCGCAAAACTTTACGGCTCCCGTCCGAACGAAGAGAACGTAACGGATCTCGTGGGAGACCCTGCGGCGGTCCCGACACCGCTGATTGGCGATTACGCGCTTGATATCACGATGAACCCGGACTGCACCGCTTGTGCCGGGACGATCTGCACAGCCGCGTCTGCCAGTGTGAATGTGATGAGCGGGGGATCGAGAGTCATGCAGAAGACACTGACACCCCACGGGGCGCTTCTCTTTAATGGCAGGAACGACGGCTCAAGCCTTGCTCTTACGTTCCTGAGCGGCGAGGCATCCTCCGCAACCTGTGCCGGAATGGCCGGGATGGCGGGACCGCAGCCGGTCTCGGTCTTTGTGCTCACCGTCGTACCTCCCGTTGCCTTTGCCCAGAACGACATCAGGACTGCAACCACCACGAGTCCTGGCGAAGCGCTGACTCCCGCGCCGGTAACGAGCAACAGCAAGACACCGCCGCCATCCACCGTCCCGGTAGCAACGAAGGCGGCATCACTGCCGTTCGCCGTGGTCGGGGCGCTTGGCATCACAGCACTTGTCCTCGCGCCACGAAGACGGTAAATTTTTTTCAAGGCAGGATCAAACGGCTCCGGCCATGATATCCTGCCAGACGTCCAGCTCGTGCCACAATTCCCTTTTTTCAAAGGCAGCATTCCCGACCCATAAGACTCAGGGTTCAGGAGCGCGATCTCAGGCAGGAGCAAATCTTTTTATTTAAAAAAACAGGATTGACTTTTAGTCATGGAGTGGAGGTGAGAACGGATGGGAAGAGGCGGACAGGGGCGGTCCGGGGACCGGGGAAGCAACACCTTCGAAGACCAGGGAGCGCGGAATACCTACGACAACAGGTGGGACCCACGGCATCCGGACCAGGATCCCTCCCGGGACATTCGGGACATCTACGAGGAGGCCCCGGACCCGGTTACGGAAGAGTATCTCTGGCCGGAGCAGGAAGAGGACGAGGACTAAAAGATCAGCCTTTTTTTTACTACTGCGCTGTTGACTTTTGATAAAAAAAAGGGTATAGTCACATTTCAACCACCAAAATTGATCAGTAAGAGAAAGCGGATAAAAAATGTCCCCAGAACTGACTGGAAAAAAGGTCATTTTTTTTT